>ERZ824488.2274-NODE-2274-length-17707-cov-4.350782_pt1 | contig 17707 bp, 14 predicted proteins | sample MGYA00519936_ERZ824488 | MGnify/ENA primary metagenome ERZ824488 (study PRJEB31778, sample SAMEA3449153) | human gut metagenome | biome: human gut; feature: human-associated habitat; material: faeces | place: United Kingdom | collected 2010/2012 ... | reverse complement strand
CGCGCCTTCGCGCTCAAGCCCAAGCTCATCATCTGCGACGAGCCCGTCTCCGCCCTTGACGTCTCCATCCAGGCCCAGGTGCTCAACCTCCTGAACGACCTGCAGAAGGAGTACGGCACGGCCTACCTGTTCATCGCGCACGATCTCTCCGTGGTCCAGCACATCTCCGACAACATCGGCGTCATGTACCTGGGCAACATGATGGAGTACGCGGACTGGAAGGACCTCTACGACAGTCCGCACCACCCCTACACGCAGTCGCTGCTCTCCGCTGTGCCGGTGCCCGATCCGGACATCCAGGCCACGCGCAAGCGCATCGTCCTTGCGGGAGACCCGCCGTCGCCCATCGACGCGCCCTCCGGCTGCTGCTTCCACACGCGCTGCCCCATGGCGTGCGAGAAGTGCTCCCAGGAGCGCCCGGAGTTCCGCGAGGTGGAGCCTGGCCACTTCTGCGCCTGCCACTTTGCGGCGCCCAATCCCATCAAGGAGAGCTCCATCGAGCTCTAGCGCCACGGGCCGAGAAGACCTGCTCTTCTCGGCTCGTTTTTGTTCTGGTGGGGCTTTGACCAGGTGCTTCTCGGCAATCCAAACTTTTTTGAAATTGGGGGTTGCGCCCCTAAAAAGAAGCGTGCTATATTATTCCTCGCGCAAGGGAGCAGCGGCAACGCAGCAACCGAGCAAACAAGTCGGAGTGGCGGAATTGGCAGACGCGCTAGCTTGAGGTGCTAGTGACTGACTAAAAGGTCGTGCGGGTTCAAGTCCCGCCTCCGACACCACGAAATCAAGCGGGTCACCTTCGGGTGACCCGCTTTTTCGTTAACAATGCGGTTCTGTGGCGTCATCATTGTTACGGAAGGGGCCGCGCGCCGTGTCCGGCCGTAAGATTCGCTCAGGTGCAGGTTTCCCAAGAGAGGGGAGCGTCCCATGATCGAGCAGCTCACCGTCTGCCTTCCCGATGGCCCTGGCAAGCTTGCTGCCATGTGCGGCCTTCTGGGCCACAACGGCGTTCAGATTCACGCCCTCATGGTTGCCGAGACCGTCGACTTTGGCATCATCCGCGTCATCTGCGACAGGCCCCGCCACACGGCAGAGCTTCTCTGCGGTGCCGGCTATAACGCAATGTGCACGCGCGTGGTGGCAGTCGAGGTGCAAAACGTCCCCGGCGCCCTCGGCACCCTACTTGACCGCCTCTCCTCCTGCGACCTCAACGTTGAGTACGCCTACACCTGCTGCGTCGACTCCCGCACGGTGGACATCATCAAGGTCACTGGCGAGCCCCTTGAGATCAAGCTGCGCGAGAGCGGCCTGGCGCTGCTGACGGCCGCCGACCTCTACGACCCCGACGAGGTGACACGTGCCTAAGGCTCTGGGAAAGCGTCACGTGGAGGGCATCGGCGAGGGGAGCCTCTCGGGAACCCTCGCGCGCCTGCTGCAGCTCACCGGGGACGCCGTCGTGGCGTTCGACGGCGCCGGCAGGGTGCTTTTGGCAAACGACGAGGCGGCGTCCCTGTTCTTCTCGGCTTCGGAGGGCCTTGTGGGCTCTGACGTCCGCGGGCTCTTCCAGCTTGAGGCAGGCGTTGCCGACGTGCCGTTCTGCGCCCAGGACCTGCCGTTTCCCGTGGACGGCTCCGGGGCCCTGGTGCTCTGCCGCACCGTCGGGGGGCATCTCTCGGCCGTGCGCGTCCGCTGCGACGCCGTCCATGCCCCGGGCGAGACCTACCTTCTGGTGGCGAGGCTTGCCGGTGACGCCGAGGCAGCCGAGCATGAGACCGAGCGGACCGTGGCGGAGCTCCGGCGCGCCAACAAGCGCCTGGCTGGCGCCATGAACATTGTGCTGGACACGCTGGACTACGAGGACGTGGGCAGCCTCTTTGGCCGTGCGCTGGAGGAGATCTGCGAGACCATGGAGGCTGACGGCGTCCTGGCCTACATCGCCGACGTGGGCGGGTTCCACCTCCGCGGCGCCACCGAGGGCGTGGATGCCTCCCGCGCCCCGCGCTTCATGGAGTACGGCCGCGGCCTGGAGACCCTTGCCGCGCGCTCGGGAATGGCCCAGCGCATCCGCATCCTGCCACCCGCGGGCGAGGCCCTGCGCCAGGGTCGCCTCTCCAACCGCGAGGTGGTCAACGAGGAGACCCACGAAGTCCTCAAGATCTCCGCCCGGCGCCTGCCGCCCTTCACCAGCTTCATTGTGGTGCCCGTCTGGTTTGACGGTCGCGCCATCGCCATGATCGAGGTCGGCTGGGAGCGCATGCACCCCTTGCGCGAGGACGATGCCAAGCTTCTGGACGCTGTGGCCCACTACCTCTCTGTGCAGCTCGTGGGCGCCCTCTCGGCCATGCGGGCGGAGCGGGCGCAGAGCTTTGACGCACTGGGAACGGACCTGCGCGAGGAGCTCATGGGGGCCTCGGGCGAGAAGGACGTCGAGCAGCGAGTACGTGACGTCCTGGCGGATGCCGCCGACGCCCTCGAGGCGGCCCTCGTGCCGCTGGGCGTCAACGAGCACCAGAGCGTCGTCGTGGCCGACCTGCCGCTGTGCGGCCGCCGTGCCATCCCGGTGGCCGAGACCCTCGGCGAGGACGTGACCGCCCACGAGGAGGGCGCCCGCGTGACCGACGTTGGCCAGCAGAGCCCGCTCGCCCAGACCCTGCGCGACTTGGGGGAGCCCTGCGTGGGCGCCCTCGTGGACATGGGCTACCTGGCCGGGGAGAGGCGTGCCTTCCTGGTGCTGCGGCCCGACGGCGAGGAACCCCTAGACGAGGTCGAGCACGGGTTTCTTCTCCGCCTTGCCCAGGACGTCTGCGACATCTACCGCGGCGAGGCCGAGCGCGCCCAGGACAAGCGCATATCCCAGGCATTGCAGCGCGGCATGAGAAACGAGCTCCAGAAGGTGGAAGGACTCACGGCCCAGGGGCTCTACTCGTCCGCCACCGCGGCGGCCTTCGTAGGCGGAGACTTCTACGACCTCATCCGCCTGCCGGACCGGCGCGCCTGCGTGATCATGGGAGACGTCTCGGGCAAGGGCGTTGAGGCCGCCTCGGTCTCTGCCGCCGTCAAGACCGCCCTGGGCGCCTACGCCTGGGAGGGGCTGACCCCCGCGCGCATGGTGCGCTCGCTCAACGACTTCCTCTTGGGCTTTTCTCGGCTTGAGACGTTTGCCACGCTCTTTGTGGGCATCATCGACCTGGGGGCGGCCACCATCACGTATTGCTCGGCGGGCCACCCGCCCGCGCTGCTGGTGCGTGCCGGCGCGCAGGAGATTTCCATGCTGGACGTGCAGTCCGGCGTGGTGGGGGCCTTCGCGGACATCTCGTACCAGGACGGCGTGGTGGGCGTGGGGGAGGGCGACGTCCTCATGCTCTACACTGACGGCACCACCGAGGCAAGAGACCCCGGCGGGGCCTTCTTTGGCGAGCAGGGCCTGCGAGACATGCTCATGCGCGAGTCCGCACCCGACAAGCCCTTCGAGGGCTTTCTTGACCGCCTGCTGGCCACCCTGGACGCCTTCACGGGCCAGCGCCTGGACGACGACGTGGCCATGGTGGCCGTTCGCTTTGACGAGCTGGGAGGCCTCCCGCCAAAGATGAGCTACAAGTGACGTCGACGAGGGCATAGGACGGCGCGCACGGGGGAATAAACCCCCTATGCGAGCAGAAGCCAACATAGCGACCATTTCCGTCCCGGGAGACCTCGACGTCCTGGCGGCGCCCGCCCTCAAGCGCTCCCTGGAGGGGCTCATCGACGGGGGCTGTCGCCGCGTGGTGGTCAACATGGCCAACGCCGGCTACGTGGACTCCGCGGGCATGGGCACCATCATCTGCGAGCTCAAGCACATGCGCCAGGAGGGCGGGCTCATCTCGCTGGTCAACGTTGCGCCGCGCGTGTACCGCGCCCTCGCGCTCATGCGCGTGATGGACTTCATGCCCGTCTCTCGCGCGGATATGCGCCGTAGCGTGCGCGAGCTCGACCCCTCGGTGCTTCCGGAGTGGAGGCGCACCTTCCGCGTGGCGGCAGGTCAGATGGCCCGGGTCCGCGGGCGGGTCGAGTGCCTCTGCGAGGGACTGCCGCTTACGGCTGACGAGGTCTTTGACCTCACGCTCGCGGTGGGGGAGGCCCTGGGAAACGCTGTGGACCATGCCGGTGAGCGCGGGGTGCTGGTGACGGTCGCCGCCTATGCCGACCGTGTCGTCGTCGACGTTGCCGACTGTGGCCAGGGCTTCTCGCTTGGTCCGGACGAGGAGCTGCCGGAGGTGGCCACTGACGCCGAGCGCGGGCGTGGCATCAAGCTCATGCGCATGCTCGCGGACTCGGCGAGCATCTCTCCCAAGAGCACGGGCGAGGGCTCGGTTACGCACCTGGTCAAGCTCTTCTCTAACAGCGTCGTTGCCCGTTGATTATTTCTATGGTATCTACCTGCGCAAATGAACTTTTTTGCAAAGAAGTCCAAATTATTGCTTGCGCGGGCGGCTGAGTTTCCGTATATTACTCCTTGCGCACGCGGGCTTAGCGCAGTTGGTAGCGCGCCACCTTGCCAAGGTGGAGGTCGCGGGTTCGAACCCCGTAGCCCGCTCCATGCGAGCACCAAGGCCGGTCTCGATCGGCCTTTTTCATATCGGCGAAGTGGCCAAGTGGTAAGGCAGGGGCCTGCAAAGCCCTCACCCCCGGTTCGAATCCGGGCTTCGCCTCCAAGAGCGCACAGGGCGCCTGCATTCGCAGGTGCCCTTTTTTGCGTAACAGGGGCTTGTTCAACCTAATTAATTGCTACGTTTGCGTTTTGTTGCGTACCCCATGAGTATCAGACGCTCTCTTGCTCCGTTTGCCCAGTTGGCAGCAACGCATAGCGTGCTGATACTTGGAAGGTCCATAACAAAACGCAAACGTAGCATCAGCAGAGCCCGCGGAAGCCCCAACTCGAGCGTTTCCGGTCGTTTTCCCCACCGTTTGGCGGACTCGCGGAGGCTCTGGGTTACCCGGATTCACGTACGTGGTAGCTTCTGAAAATGGCTACCACAATTTGCGACATAACGGCATTTGACTATTGGCGCATCCCGCCGATAGTGCGTCTTCTTCTCGTAGGTGAGGAAGAGGATGCTACCTTGCGCAAAATCGCAACGCCCGACCAGCTGAGGACGCTGAGGTCTGAGGTTGTCGAGACGCTTCCCCTGTGCAACTCTTTCCTGAAGCCCAGTCCTCGCACAAGGCACCTCGGCGCCTCTGCCAAGGAGCTGCTTCCCGTAGCTCCCATTCTTGCCGCGGGTCACGAGGGAGCGGTCGACGTCCTGACCGACCGCCATTCGGGCTGCCATTCCTCGACTCTCATTCAACCTCGCCTTTGGACTCGCAAGCTTCCGCTTGGCTCTACCGTGGAGATTTACGACGAGGTGTGCGTTGCCTCCCCGGAGCTTTCGATGCTCCAGCTTGCCGCAAGGGCCAGCCTTCCCCTGACTATCATGATGGCCTCCGAGCTCTGTGGCTCCTTCGCCGTCCATGAGCCTCCCCAACCCATCAAGGCGTTTCTTCAGAGAATCATCAAGGCAGACAAGAAGATTCCCACGGTCAATGGGTGGAAGCCCTTTGTGGACGCTAGCGGCAACCTCGGGAACCTATGGAGCCGCCCACCCCTGACGACTCCCCACAAACTTGCTGCCTTTGCCGCTGACTCGGGGGCAAAGAGGGGAGTCGTGCGCCTTGTCAAGGCGACCGAGCTCCTGGTTCCAAACGCCGCCTCACCCCTCGAGGTCCAGACGGCCATGCTCCTTGGCCTTCCTAGTAGCATGGGCGGGTATGGCATTGGCGGCTTTGAGGCTAACAGGAAGGTCAGGCTCAACACCGGAGGAAGGTTGCTCTCTAAGAAGAGCGCCTGCTATTGCGATCTGTTCTGGGAAGAGGCGGGGATTGACGTTGAATGTCAGAGCACCATGGTTCATCAGAACGCCGACAGCTTCTTGTCTGACTCCGAGCGGACCACGGCGCTCAGGGGCATGGGATTGGATGTGCTCCCCATTACGTTTGACCAGCTAAGTGACTCCGCCAGGTTCGACTCGTTTGTCAAAGTCCTTGTTGGCATGCTGGGACTGACCCTGGAGAGTCGGACGGAGGCCGTGAAGAAGGCGACCGTCGGGCTTCGGGCTGAGGTTCTTGCGCCCTGGGAGACCATCCACCACGTTTGAGTGGCCTTTGCGGCGTGCAAATTGCTACGTTTGCGTTTTGCTCTGGGCTTGCCAAGAAGCAAGCAAAACTGCCGCGCATTTGCCCAGTTGGCAGAAGGGGCCGAAGGGCTGATACTTAGGACCCTTGTAACAAAACGCAAACGTAGTAGTCCGAGCCCTCAAATCTCTCGCGTAGACCCCCGTTTTTCAAAAAAGTTGAGATTCCCACTTGCGCGGGAGGCAAGATTCCCGTATTGTATCTCCTTGCGTCGCGGGCTTAGCGCAGTTGGTAGCGCGCCACCTTGCCAAGGTGGAGGTCGCGGGTTCGAACCCCGTAGCCCGCTCCATGAGAGCACAAGGGCCGGTCATCTAGGTGACCGGCCCTTTTTGCATACGGTCGACACCCGAGCCCCATAGCGGGTAAGGTTAAGGTTGACGTCAGCTTCTGCCGCCCGCCAGAGGGTCTCGGAGGGTCCCATGTTTCTTGCCATCGTCTCGCTCATGTTCTTCCTTGCCGTGGTGCAGGGCTTCGTTCGCGTGGTCATGTACTTCTGGGGCTGGCTTTCTCAGGGCGAGAAGCTCGACCGCCACGAGATAAGCCGTGCCGAGCAGGCGCTCGAGGGCTCCGAGGACGTGCTGGAGCGCGAGCTCGCCCGGGCAAAGGACGCCCGCGGCCTCGGCCGCGTCTTTGCCCGCTGGCACGCCTCCAAGGAGGCCGTGGACGAGTACCTGAACCGCATGCACCTGGGCTGGTACCAGGTCATCATCATCTTCTTCGTCGGCTGCATGGCCGGCCTTCTGCTCGAGGAGATCTGGATGCTCCTCACGGCGGGCCTTACCGAGAACCGCGTCGGTCTGGTCTGGGGTCCCTTCAGCCCGCTCTACGGCACCGGTGCGGTCCTTCTCACCGCCCTGTGCTTCCAGCTGCGCCGCCACGGCGCAGGCAGCCTCCAGATCTTTCTGGCCTCCGCCTGCATCGGCGGCGGCCTGGAGCAGCTGACCGGCTGGGCCATGGAGGAGCTCTTTAACGCCACCTCCTGGACCTACGAGTTCCTGCCCGACCACATCACCAAGTGGGTCGCCTGGCGCTTCCTCTTCTTCTGGGGCATCCTCGGCCTGGTCTGGGCCCGCAGCGTCATGCCTCGTCTTCTCTACCAGATCGGCATGCCCACCTCCAAGCGCCAGGTGCTCTTCGTGACGCTCGTGGCCGTCTACCTGGTGGCCGACATCGGCATGACGCTCGTCTGCTTCAACCGCAAGACCGCCCGCGACGCCGGCGTCCCCGCGGCAAACGCCTTTGAGCGCTGGGTGGACACCAACTACACCGACGAGTTCATCTCCAGTCGCTTCCAGAACATGGTCATAGAGAGCGGCACCCCCCAGCGGGACCAGTCTGGGGAGGCCGCCCAGTGATTGTCGAGAAGCCCGCGTCCGCAGAGCCCGCAACCTCTGCCTATCTGGACTATGCCGCCGCAACTCCCCTTGACCCCGAGGTCCTGGAGGCCATGACGCCCTACCTCACGGGCCGCTTCTACAATCCTTCCGCCCCCTACGCGCTGGCCCGCTCCGTCCGCGCGGACGTGGAGGCCGCGCGCGCCACGGCGGCCCGCTGCATTGGCGCTCGCCCCGGCAACGTGACCTTCACCGCGGGCGCCACCGAGGCCAACAACCTGGCCTTTGCCGCCGCGGACGGTCATGTGGTCACGGACGCCGTCGAGCACGAGAGCGTCCTCGCCTGCGCCGAGGCCCGCTCGCACGCCATCGTGGGCGTGGGCCCGGACGGCCGCGTCGACCCCGAGGACGTGCTCTCCGCGGTGACGCCCGTCACGCAGCTGGTCTCCGTCTCGCTCGCAAACGGGGAGATCGGCTGCGTCCAGCCCGTGCGCGAGCTTGCCCGCATGATGGCAGGCCTTCGCGAGAAGCGCCTCGCCGCCGGCGACCTCACCCCACTTTACCTGCACGTCGATGCCTCCCAGGCAGCAAGCTGCCTCACCGTGGACGTGGGCTCGATTGGCTGCGACCTGCTGACGCTCTCTGCCGCAAAGATCGGTGGCCCCAAGCAGGTGGGGCTCCTCTGGGCCTCTGACGACGTGGTCCTGCGCCCGCTCGTGCTGGGCGGCGGCCAGGAGGGCGGCCTGCGCTCCGGCACGGAGAACGTGGCCGGTATCATCGGCTTCGCGCGGGCGCTGGAGCTTGTCTGCGCGCGTCGCCGCGAGGAGTCGCGTCGCCTGGCGTCGCTCAGGGGCCGCCTCGAGCGCGGGCTTCTCGCCGAGTTCCCCTGGGCGCAGGTCAGCGGCCCCAAAAAGGAGAAGTTCCGGCTGCCCGGGCTTCTGCACGTGAGCTTTCCCGGCCTGGAGGCGCGCCGCCTGGTGATTGGCCTCGAGCGCGAGGGCGTGAGCGTGGGCACGGGCTCCGCGTGTGCGGCCAGCAAGATGCGCGTCTCGCACGTGCTGCGCGCCATCGGCATGCCCGAGGAGGCCGCCGCCGGAAGCTTGCGCATGACGCTCGGTCGTCCCACCACGCAGGCCGAAGTGGACTATGCGGTTGCGGCGGTGACCCGCGTCGTGCGGGCCGAGATGTCCCGCCTGGGGATTTCCGACGGGCAGGCGGCCGCCAACGCCGCCCGCATCATGGGAGGTGGGCGCCAGTGAGCACAAACGCAAGCAGGGGCAAGCGGGTCTTTGCTGGCCTTTCCGGCGGCGTGGACTCGGCGCTTGCCTGCGCGCTGTTGGTGGAGCAGGGCTACGACGTCACGGCCGTCTACATGCGCAACTGGTCCCGGGACCTGCCCGGCTTCAAGTGCGCCTGGGCAGACGACCTCGCGGACGCCGAGCGTGTGGCCGTGACGCTGGGCATAGACCTCGAGGTTTGGGACTGTGAGGCCGAGTACAAGGCCACCGTCGTGGACTACCTGGTGGACGCTTACGCCCGCGGCTACACTCCCAACCCGGACGTCATGTGCAACCAGACCGTCAAGTTCGGCACCTTCGCCGAGCGGGCCTTCGCCGCGGGCGCGGACTTTGTGGCCACGGGCCACTACGCTCGCGTGGCCCCTGCCGCCGAGAAGGGCACGGGCGACAAGCCTGCAGCCGAGAGGCCCGTCCGCCTCCTGCGCGCCGCCGACGAGCACAAGGACCAGACCTACTTCCTGTGGCGCGTGGGCGCGGACGTCCTGGCCCGCACGCTCTTCCCGGTGGGGAACGTCCCCAGCAAGGCCGAGGTTCGCCGCATGTGCGCCGAGCGCGGCCTGGGCGTGGAGGCAAAGCCGGACTCCGACGGCATCTGCTTCGTTGGCCCGGTGGGCATCAGGACCTTCCTGCTTGACACGCTGGACCGTCGCGCGGGAGACATCGTGGAGTGGGAGACCGGGCGCGTCCTGGGCCACCACGACGGGGCCTTCCTCTTCACCGTGGGGCAGCGCAAGGGCCTTGACCTGGGTGGCGGCCCCGCCCGCTACGTGGTCTCCACGGACGTCCAGAAGAACGTGGTCTACGTCACCGCAGACCACCAGAGCCCCGCGCTCTTCTCGGCGGAGGTCGATCTGACTGATGCCATGTGGATTGGCGGCTCGGCGCCCGCGGCGGGGGAGTACCTGGTGCGCACCCGCCACACCGGTCCCCTCACGCCCGTACGGGTGGAGCCCGACCCGGACGGCCGCACCGCACACCTGACCTTTGCGGAACCCCAGCGTCGCGTCGCCCCCGGCCAGTCCGCCGTCATCTACGACGGCCTCACCTGCCTGGGCGGCGGCCTCGTCTCTAAGAGTTGACAAAGGGACAGTCCCTTTGTCAACTTTCCGCCGCGCCGCTCCCAGTAGACGGCCCAAGCCCAGCCGGGGGTATCATGTGAGAGTTAGGCGCCCTGCGCGCAAGGGACTACCAAAGGAGGCGGCGTGGCCGAGGAGCCCAAGAAGAAGGTCAAGCTCAAGGTCAGCGGTGCCCGCTCCACCAAGGCGGCCGCAGAGGACGCCGCGGCCGACCGCGAGTCCATGGGCCAGGTGCGCAAGAGCCTGGTGTTTCTCGCCTTTGTGGTGGTTGCCTACGTTGCCTACCTGGTGTTCTCGGGCCAGTTCGACGAGTTTGTGACCTCGCTTGCCGGCGTCGACCTGGGCTGGGTCACCGCGGGCGTCGTCTGCTTCCTCTTCTACTACGTCTTTGGCGTGCTGGCCTACGTGCTCTCCGTCATCGCAGACCCGGACTCCCCGGTGGGCATCCGCGACCTCATGAGCGTGGAGGCCTCCGGCGTCTTCTTCATGCGCCTCACGCCCAACGGCGCGGCGGCGCCCCCGGCACAGATCTACCGCCTCACGCGCGCCGGGCTCTCCGTGGGCCAGGCCAGCGCCCTCAACTTCACGCGCTTCGTGCTCTACGAGGCCGGCGAGGGCGTCTTTGCGGCCATCATGCTGCTGTTCTGCGGCAACTACTTCTACGAGCAGTTTGGCGACGTCACCATCATCGGCCTCTTCCTCTTTGGCTTCAAGGTGGTCCAGGTGGGTGCCGTGCTCTTCCTGTGCCTCTTCCCCAAGCCTGTCATGGCCATTGGCAACTGGGCTCTGCGCTTTGCCAACCGCCATGGCTGGCTTTCTGAGGAGAAGTTCAACAAGTACTACGAGATGGTCAACACCCAGGTCATGGAGTTTGCCACTGCCTTCCGCTCTGCCTGCGGAAACGTTGGCGAGATGCTTGCTACCGAGGTGGTCACCCTCCTGCAGCTTGGCTGCATGTACGCCCTGCCGTTCTTTGTGCTGAGGGCCTTTGGGGAGCCCGCCGACCTCATCGTCTGCCTGGCCAGCGGCTCCATGCTGGAGCTGCTCATCAACGCCATCCCGCTGCCCGGTGGCACGGGTGGCGCGGAGGTGGGCTTTGCCTACCTGTTCCGCGACATGTTCGGCCAGCACCTGGCGGCGGGCTTCGTCATCTGGCGTGCCGTCGAGTACCTGCTGCCCGTCCTCATCGCCGCGCCCTGCATGGGCATGCGCTCCAACGGCGGCGTGAGCATCCGCAGGCGCTGGGACGCCCTGTGGGGTGGCATCACCGGTCGCATCAACGGGTTTGTGGAGACGGGCAGTCTCAGGGGCACGGGCAAGCGCCGTGCGGCAGGCAGCGTGACGGTGAAGCCAAAGGCCCGTGCAGCCGCCGCCAAGCCCCAGACGAGAAGGACCTCGGTCTCTGGCACGGGCTCCGCCAAGGTTGACGTTGCCGCAAAGATTGCCGCCGGCAAGGCGGCCGCCAAAAAGAAGTAGAAAATACTTCTTGCCTTGGCGGACGCCGTTGGGTTATTCTAATCCTTGCTGCAACCCCAGCAGCGAGTCACCAAAGTTCGGGCGTTTAGCTCAGGGGGAGAGCGCTTCCCTGACACGGAAGAGGTCACAAGTTCAAATCTTGTAACGCCCACCACAAAGTCTGCGCCCCGTCGGAGTTCTCTGGCGGGGTGCTTTTGTGTGTGCTGCCTTGCTGCCCCCTGCGTAGACTCCTGCCTCCAGCTTGTCCAATCACGGCTGTATAAGCGGCCAATTATTGCGGATGCGTCCTAACTTACCTGCTGTTTTGTGGACCAGCATCCATAAATCTCAATCAAATTCAGAAGCAAATGGCAGGTAAAACGCCACGTTGGCCAACCGGCTTCCAGCCTGCCCCACCCCTCGTCGAATTAGAAATAAGTTTATGTTGTGTGCCCCGGGGTACACCCGTTGTCTTAAGGGGAGCAAATTACCCCCCCTCCCACGCCAGGACGGGCCGTCCGGCCAGACGTGGGAAAGACGGCCTATGGGAGAATCGCGCGCTATGACACTGTTGGAACTGTTGCACCTGTTGAAGAAGCGCCTCAAGCTGGTAATCGTCTTGCCCCTGGTCTGTGCCCTCGCGGTGGGCGGCTACTCCTTCGTGGCCATGAAGAACACCTACACCGCCTCGGTGAGCATGTACGTGCTCGTCCAGCATAACAACGCCAACAGCAACACGCTGAGCTCAGACCTCTCCGCCTCCCAGATGGTCACCAACGATGTGGCCACCCTCCTCAAGTCGGACTGCGTGGTGCTTGAGACCGCAAAGGCCCTGGACCTTGAGAACCTCAAGGGCTACATCACCTCCATCACCAGCTCCACCATCTCCCGCGTCCTCACACTCGAGGCCACCGGCACTGACTCCCAGCGCACCGCCGACATCGCCAACAAGATGGCCGAGGAGGTCTCTGGCGTGACCCGCGAGGTCATGAACGTGGACTCCGTCAACGTCGTTGACTCCGCCAAGGTGCCCACCAGCCCCAGCGGCCCCAAGCGCCCGCTCTACATTGCCGCCGACCTTCTCGCCGGCCACTTTGCCGCCGTGTCCATCGTGGTCATCGTCGACATGCTCAACACCAAGGTCCGCGGCGAGGAGGACCTCGAGGAGCTCCTCGGCGCCCCCGTCATCGGCGGCATTCCCGCCATGAAGGGAGGGCGATAATCCATGGCTAAGAAGGCACAGGAAGATCGCGTCTTCATCCAGAACGCCGTCAGGACGCTCGCAACCAACATCCGCTTTGCCTCCGTGGACAACCCCGTTCGCTCGATCGCCGTCACGTCCTCTGTTCCCAGTGAAGGCAAGACGACCATAGCTATCAATCTTGCCCAGGCGCTCGCGTCTGGCGGCAAGTCCGTGCTGCTGATGGAATGTGACATGCGTCGCCGCTCTTTGGGCAATACGCTGGGCGTTCATGCACGCAATGGCATTTATGCTGTCCTCTCCGATCAAGTTGCTCTTGAGGAGGCAACGGCTAGGACGGAGATTCGGAACGTCTGGTTCCTTGATGGCGAGCCCCACATTCCCAACCCTGTTGACATTTTGGGATCTCGCCGCTGAAGAGTTTCCGCTTCAAGCGCCCGGTCGATAGGGCCTTCGCCGATGCCTATCGAGTGGTGAATGGCGCCGACGCCCCCGCGTGGCTCGAGGGCTCGCTTCCCGCCATCTCGCTCGTCTCGCAGACGGCGCTGTCCACGGCGTTCGGCAACGACGAGGCGGCCGTCGGCGTCTTCGCCCAGCAGGTCTACGGCTACGGCGAGCCCGGCGACGTGCTTCTCGCCATCTCGACGTCGGGCAACTCCGCCAACGTCGTCGAGGCAGTGAAGGTCGCCCGCGCCAAGGGCGTGCTCGTGGTCTCGCTCACCGGATCTAAAGAGTCCAAGCTCGCCGGCATCTCGGATGTCCGCGTCCGTGTTTCCCGCGACGAGGTCTTCCGCGTCCAGGAGCTGCACCTGCCCACCTACCACGTGCTGTGCGCCGCGGTGGAGGTCGACTTGTTCGGGGGTGCGGAATAGATGCGCCCTTACCGCGAAGCCATTGTGCTGGCGGGCGGCTTTGGCACCAGGCTCGCCCACGTCGTACCCGATGTCTGCAAGCCCATGGCGCCCGTCGTCGGCAGGTCGTTCCTGCGCTTCATCATGGACCAGCTCGCAGCGTCCGGCTTCGACCGCGTGGTCGTGGCCGACGGCTACCGTCGCGAGCAGATCGAGGATTTCTTCGGTTCCGCGTATCGCGGCATGGCGGTCGAGTACAGCCCCGAGGACACGCCGCTTCTCACCGGCGGCGCCGTGAAGAGGGCACTTGGCAGGTGCCAGTCGGACTGGGTCTTCGTCCTGAACGGTGACACCTGGCTCGATGCGGACTTCGCCGCCATGGAGGTGGCCGCGGCCGATGCGCCCGAGAATGCCTCGGCCGCTATCGTCGTCAAGCGCATGCGCGGCTTCGAGCGCTACGGCACGGTTGACATGGACGCCGGCGGCGCCCTGACCGCCTTCCACGAGAAGCGCCCGTGCGAGGAGGGCCTTATCAACGCCGGCGTCTACCTGCTGCGAAGGGACGTACTCGACGGGATGCCGGAGAAGTTCTCGCTGGAGAGCGACTACTTCGAGCGCGTTGTCGGCGGCGGCGCGCAGCGCGCCGCCGAGTGCGCTGGCGGCTTCATCGACATCGGCGTGCCCGAGGACTACGATCTCGCGCAGACCATGCTCGCGCCGCTCGCCAGGTCGTGGAGGCTCGCCATGTTCGACCGCGACGGCACAATCAACGTGGACACCGGGCACCTGCACGAGCCCGAGAAGCTGGAGCTGATCCCCTCCACGGTCGACATCATGCGCGGCTACTCCGAGGACCCCGACTACAAGGTAGTCGTCGTCACCAACCAGGCCGGCATCGCCAAGGGCCTTTACACCGAGGCCGACATGCGCCGCCTGCACCGTTACATGGAAGACGAGCTCGAGAGGCTCGGCGTGCACGTGGACGCCTGGTACTTCTGCCCGCACCATCCCGACTACACCGGTCCATGCAGGTGCCGTAAGCCCGCGCCGGGGATGCTGCTGGCAGCGATGCGCGACTTCGATGCCAAGCCTGACGATTGCGTGATGTACGGTGACATGCCGAGCGATAAGGCGGCAGCAGACGCCGCGGGCATCGAGTTTCGATGGGCAGCGAGGAAAGCAGTTCTATGAATTTCTCGGCTGTGTGCCAAACGTTGGTGTCAGCACCCCCGGAAAAGTGGTGTGGCAACCGCCTAGAATCTTCAGTTACCACGCTGAGACGATGGGAGATGACCACATGGACACTGTAGCGCACGAGGCGCCCGCGATGTCCCTCGCGGACATGCCGACCACCGACGGGGGGCACTATTGACTTCGGGAGGCTGGCTGTCAGGCTGGTCAAGCAGTGCGCGAACGCCGCCATGGAGATGGCGGTCGACGAGCTTGCCGGGGAGGCGATGCGGGAGGTCGCCTAGGCTATCATTCGGTTGACGACAGACGTAGCTTGACACCATCATTCGGCACGCAATCGATCGAGGTGGTGTCGAGAAAGTTGGTGTAGCGCCCGATCCGAAGCGAGTCGGCATGGCGTCCTGGAACACGGTTGATATCCTATGCCGCCTCGACCCTGTCCGCAAGCTCAAGGCCCGATTCGATCATCTTCCCAGCCTCCGCCTCCAGCCGCGCCCAGTCTGCGAAGAGCTCCTCGATGTCCGCGTCCAAGTCCGAGGGCGATGGCGCTCACCTGGTTCTTCGAGAGCCTGGAGACGCCCATCTTCTCGGCCACCCCCTGCGCCTTGCGGGTGTTGGTGCCCGTGGCGTACGTCTCGGCCACGGCGGCCACGGGGGCGCGGTCGACGCGCCGGTGGCACTCGAGCACGTCATCCGGGAAGAAACCGCCGGAGCGCTGCCAAGGGATGCGCGGCGCCAGCGTGCCGACGCAGGTGGCGAGACCGCGCTCCCGGTAGCCGTTGCGGCTGTTCGCCCCGCCGCCGCACGGCTGATTGGTCTCGGCGTCCGTCACGGCGTTCACGACCTGCTCGGCGAGTCTGCGGAGCAGCTCCTGCATGTCGATGGCGCCGTCATCGAAACGGGGCATGGCAAGCATGTCCGGCGTCGAGTCTGATAAGATTCCCGTAGCGGTTTTCGTCTTTTCCTAGAACCTGTTGTTGTGGTGATTTCAGATTCTAGGACGTGGGCTGTTCTTCGTTAAGCGGGCGCTGGGGCGTCGCCTTACACCAACATTTTCGACGCGATCTTAGTCAAACAGGTATTTTATTGATGAACAGGTACCGAGTAGAGTTTGGACTTAACCATGCAGATGCCATACATCAGCCAGATTAGACTTAACACTGGGAATGTAATCTCTTTAAACCCTGATTCCATTCTTGTTTTTGTTGGTCCAAATAATGCCGGCAAAAGCCAAGCTATTCGTGACATATACGACATGGTTTCGGATAATCCACAAGGCGTTGTAGTAAAAAGCGAGTTGATAGATAAGCCAAATGTTGATGATGTCTCTGCGTTCATGAAAGAGTACGCTGTTCTAGATGCTAGACATTCGAAATATAATGGCTTTAATTTTGACATTTACGAATTTAATTACCAAAAGTATTCAGACTGCGTAGAAGCAGAGGAACCATTACCTGATGGTTTCCGAGAAGCCTTTTTTGCGTTTCTCAATACTGGGGATCGCCTATCAGTTTGCAATCCTGCAGACCAGATCGATCGTACTGCTCCAGCTGAAAACTTGATTCATGTTCTCACCCGCGACGAAGGCTATAGAAGCAAAGTATCCAATGCCTTTAGAGAAGCCTTTGATACTGATGTTTTACCTCATTATACAAACGGTGCGAGCATACCATTGTGCCTAGGTGGTGATATTCGCTCTTTCGAGGCTGAAAGCTCATTTGAAATTTATGAAAAATTGAACGGATATCTTGATCAATATCCGAAGGCCCATCTGCAAGGTGATGGTATTAAGAGCTATTTAGGCATCCTTTTATATCTGTACTATGGACAGTTTTCAACTCTTTTTATTGACGAGCCAGAGTCTTTTCTTCATCCTCCTCAAGCCTTTCAAATGGGAAAAACTCTTGGAAACTCAACCGATAAGCAGCTATTCATTACTACTCATAGCAAAGAATTGTTAAACGGCTTGCTTCAAAGTAGCTCAAAACGTTTGAAGATTATTAGAGTTGAAAGGCGCGAAAATACAAATAAATTTGCCCAAATTAAACCTGATGATTTAAACATCCTGAATACAACAACGTTTCTTAAATATAGCGATGCTATTGATTCATTATTTCATACGAGAACCGTGCTATGCGAAAGCGATAGTGACTGCAAATTTTACGAAGCTATGCTTGATAGGGTATCTGGCAGCTATGGAGTAACCGCTTCTACGCTCCTGTTGCCTGTAGGAGGTAAGTCTCGATTCAAAGACTACCTGAAGCTCCTAAGAAGTCTTTCAATTAATCCGATAGTGATTCCTGATGCGGACATACTAAATGATCCCGGCTTATTAAAAGCTCTTTTACCTGAAGCTGGTGGAAACTGGGATGACATTAAGGAAGAGTGGATCAACCTTGATAAGTCTTTAAGGGCAGACTGCAGAGATGTGACTTGCGTTTCCGCTAGGGCGGAAATCGATGCATTGTTCGATGAATGCAAATCGTCAGTTGTCACTTCTAAACTGCGCGGCAAAATAACAGCGATCTTGGCAACAGATTCTGCTTGGAGCATGGTTAAAAACTATGGGAAGGCCGCTTTTAAGGGGGATTCACGACATAGCTATGAAATAATTGAGCAGTACCTGAACAGCAGAAATATTTACCCCGTCCCCGTAGGCGAGCTTGAGAATTTCATCCCTGATGTTAGCTCGCACGGACCAGACTGGGTAAATGTTGTATTTGAAAAATATTCTGATCTCAACGATCCGACCTATTCCGCTGCAGCAGATTTCGTTTCAACTTGGATCTAATTAACGGCCACGTTTAACAGTGCAGTTGCCGATTCAGATGCTTCCTTACCACTTCCAGCATCGGCTACGGCGGATACTGCCTGCCCAAGGACACCAAGTAGCTGCTCGCAAATTACAAAGTCGTGCCGCAGAACCTAATCGAGGCCATCGTGGACGCCAGCACCCGTAAGGACTTCGTGACAGACGAGGTGCTGCAGATGGTGTGAGACCGCGTGTACGCCGGCAAGGAGAAGCCGGTCGTGGGCGTGTACCGCCTGACGATGAAGTCCAACTCCGACAACTTCCGCGCGAGCTCCATCCAGG
>ERZ824488.2273-NODE-2273-length-17715-cov-8.558890_pt1 | contig 17715 bp, 22 predicted proteins | sample MGYA00519936_ERZ824488 | MGnify/ENA primary metagenome ERZ824488 (study PRJEB31778, sample SAMEA3449153) | human gut metagenome | biome: human gut; feature: human-associated habitat; material: faeces | place: United Kingdom | collected 2010/2012 ... | reverse complement strand
AACATTCCATGTTAGTAGCCTAATTTATACTGTCCAACTTTTTGGGTTCAGTACAAGAAGATTACTCGCTTTTATTCTTTATTTCAAATAATTATTTATTTTCTCTCTTTGCAATTATAACTGCACTAGCTAATACTACTGCAAAAATCCCTAAGATACTTTCTATTGCTAGAATTCCTGTTCCTGTTTTTGGTGTATCATCTTTTTCTCCACCTTGTTCATCTTTATTTTCTTCATTATTTGATGGTGGTGTTACATCACTAACCTTTTCAGCTAATGTATATGTACTAAAGTGGTTTGTATTAAATACTGCATATCCGTCTTTAATTGTTACTTCATGTTCTTCTTTGTTTCCATTATTATCTACATAGTATGCAACTAAATCTTTACCTTTTAGTTTTTCTGAAAGTGGAATTCTTACTTCAAAAGAACCATCTTCTAATTCTTTGTTTGCTTTCGTCAATACCTTTTGCTTCTTTAATAAGTGTTTTTACTTCACTTATTAACATTGTGTCGTTTACATCAATTTCAAAATCTGCTCCATCATAATTTACTTGTACTCATCTTTTGAATACCCCCTCTAAATATTTCTTAAAGTTTACATATCATATAATTGTATAAAATGTCAATGAAAAAAATATATATTTTTTAACTTTTTAATCTCAATGCATTTAGCACTACAGTCAAGCTACTTATAGTCATTACAAATGCTGCTACCATTGGGTTTAGAGTAATTCCAAATTTTACAAATATTCCGGCATGCAATTGGAATCATACATATATTATAGAAGAATGCCCAGAATAGGTTTTGTTTTATGTTTCTTATTGTTTTGTGGCTTATTTCTATTAAGTCGTTTATTCTATTTAGGTTATCATTCATAATTACAATACCTGCTGAATCCATTGCTATATCTGTACCAGTAGATACTGAAACTCCTATATCTGCTGTAACTAAGCTTACACTATCATTTATTCCGTCTCCGCACATCATTACTATTCCATGTTTTTTTAGTTCTTTTATTTTTTCTGCCTTTTCTTTTGGTGTAACATTGCTAATTACGTTATCTATTCCAATTTGTTTTGCAATTATTCCGAGCTGTTTTTTCGTTATCTCCTGTAAGCATTACAACTTCTATGTTTTGTTTCTTAAGTTTTTTAATTACTTCTGCAACATTGTCTTTTAAAATATCCTTAACTCCAATTAAAGCTACTATATTTTCATTTTTTGCTACAAATAATATACTGTTTCCTTCATTTATTAAGTTTTCTTCATCTTGCGCAGAGCTTATTGTAATATTATTTTGTTCCATTAATTTTCTATTTCCTATTAAGTATCTATTGCCGTTAGTTGAAGCCTTCAATCCAAAGCCTGGTATTGCTTTGAAATTTTGTACATCTTCTAATTCAATTTTTTCTTCTATTGCTTTATTTACAATAGCCATGGCTATTGGGTGTTCTGATTTTTTCTCAATACTTGCAATATCTTTCAAAAGCTCTGTATCACTTAATTCTGTGTAATTATATATTTTTGAAACACTTAAAACTCCCTTTGTTAATGTTCCTGTTTTATCAAAACATATAGTTTTTACTTTGTGTGAATTCTCTAATGCTTCACTTTTTTTAATAAGTATTCCTTTTTTGCTTGCATTGCCTGATGCAATGACTATTGCAAGTGGTGTTGCAAGACCTAAACTACATGGGCATGCAACTACTAATATGCTCACAAAAATATTTATTGCAAACGCAAAATCTCTTGATATGGTGCACCATATAACAAATGCTATACTTGCTATTACAAGAATTGTTGGAACAAACACTCCACTTATTTTATCTGCAGCCTTTGCAATTGGAGCCTTTGTTGATGTGGCACTTGCAACAAGCCTTACTATTTCTGAAACAGTAGATTCTCTTCCTATTTTTTCTGCTCTATATTTAATTGTTCCTTCAAAATTTATACTCCCTGCAATAACTTTTGCTCCAGCTTCCTTTTTTACTGGAGTGCTTTCTCCTGTAATAAAAGATTCGTTCATATGTGTTGTGCCTTCCACTACTTCTCCATCTACTGCAATTTTTTCTCCTGGTTTACAAATTACTATGTCCCCTTTTTGTATTTCATCTATCGTAACTTTAATTTCATTTCCATCTCTAATAATTACAGCATCATTGGGAGTTATACTCATAAGAGCTTGTAAAGCTTCTTTTGTTTTGTCTTTATTTTTGTTTTCTATAAACTTTCCTATTTTTATAAAGAAAATTACAATAGCAGCTGATTCAAAATATAAGCTTTCTACATAATTTGTATTTCCCTCTAAAATCTTTGCAGTTCCATAAAGGCTATATGCAAAGCTTGCTATAACACCTATCATAACTAGTGTATCCATGTTAGGCGTTTTGTGTATTAAGTTTTTATATCCATTTTTTAGGATATCTCTTCCAAATATCATTACAATTACTGTAAGTATTAAAAGAGAAATTGCATAATTTACTGGGTGAGTTGTCATATTTAAAAATGGAATTACTGGTAAACCTACCATGTGAGACATTGATATATATAATATTAGTATTGAAATTACAGTAATTCCAATTAGTTTATACTTCTCATTAGATTTTTTCTTCTTCTCTTTTTGAAAAGTATCTATTCCCAAACTCTTAAAGCCTGCTTTTTCAACAAATTTCTCAATTTGCTCTAAGTTTAATTTATTCTCATCATACTCTATGTTTGCATTGTTCATTACAAGATTTACAGAAGCTTCCTTTATTCCGCTCCTGTTTATTCAAATATTTTTCAAGGCCTGAAGAGCATGCAGAACAGGTCATTCCATCAATTTTCAAAATTACTCTTTTCAAAATTTTTCCTCCCTGAATTATATTCTACCCAACATAGTTATTTCCTAGCCATATTCTTGAAATAACATCTATCATAAACAGTATAAAAACACATATTGTTGTTATATTAACTACCTTTTGGTTTCCTGATATGAATTTTTTTAGAACTGGTTGAACTAAGTAAATACCAAGCAAAGATACAAAACCAAATTTAATATCTGGTATTAACGCAATTCTACCATCAAAATTCATAAGTTCTCCTGAATAATCCCAAAGTGTCTTAAAATCTCCCCAAACCCAGTCTATTATGTATGAACCTATAAACTCCACTATGGTTGATATTACTATGGTTTCAAGGAATACAACTATTGGTCTTATATTAATTTTTCCTAAAAGTATTTTCTTTTCCTTAGTTCTAAAAAGTAGTATCATTATAACTAGTCCGCCAAAGCCATATATTGTAAGCCATGGCCCCCATAAAGCTCCTCTGTTAACAATCATTTTCTCCTCTATTGCAAAAACCAGTTCTTCATATATCCAACCACACACAGAAAAAACTAAAAAGAAAATGAAAATATCTCTTAATATTTCAATTTTCTTTTTGTTTGAAAAGTCAATTCCAAAATTCAATATCTTATTTATCATAATATCTCCCATTATTCGACAAATTTTGATAAAATTATATCATAAAGGAGAATAACTTACAATAGTTATTCCCCTTTTATTTATTTTCTCTTAACTACTGCAATTACTGCTGTTACAGCAATTGCAATTATTAAGATTATGAGAAAGATTAATATCATTTTTGCAATTTTTGTATTTGGTTCTAATTCATTACTTTTAATTGTTTCTGCACTTCTTTCTTGAAAACCATTTTTAGGTCTCATTGGTCCACCCATACCACTTGAATTTTCTTGTTTAGTCATATTCTGTAAATCTAATGAAGTTATTTCAGTATAAACATTATTGCTATCTAGTTTTCCCTCTATGCTATTTCCTGCGTATACTGTATAATCTTGGTCTGTAAGATTACTTGAGCTATATACTAAAGTTGATATATTTCTATCTGCTTTATATGCAAATACAACTTTTTCATTTTCATCAACAATTTTTTCTCTTCTAATTTCTGCTAATATTGTAAAACCATTTACTTTTGGTAACATTGCATCTAATATAATCAAATCATAAATATTAGTCAAAGCATTATCAAGTCCATCTTCTCCATCACTAAACACATCTACAATATAGTTTTCTTTCCTCAATCTACTTGCAATAACATCAGCAATTTAAAATTCATCTTCTACAACTAATATCCTCATAAAACATTACCCCTGTTTTTTCTTTATTTATACCATAAGTTTAAGATTTTTTCAATAAATTCATACCAAATAATGTTGACTTCTTTACAAAAATATGTTATAAACATTTTATATTATTCTTGGCAATTTCAACTTGCCAATTGTATTTTTATTTTCTTAATATTTTTTTCTTTAAGAAAATCAATTAAATTTTAAATCAAATATAGTATTGACTTTCGATAACCGATGTGTTATCATTATATTGTACTATAGAAGGAGTTCTGTATGTATAAAATTGTTTTTTATCAAAATACTAAAGATGGAAATGAAGTTTTAGCCTACATTAATTATTTGAATCAGCATAATAATAAAGATAGTAGGATAAAACTCGAAAAAATTACAGCTTATATGAGACTTTTACAAACCAATGGTCTTGCTCTCGGAGCGCCATACATAAAGCATTTGTGTGATAATATATGGGAATTACGACCGTTGCGAGATCGAATAATATTTGCACATATTACAAATAGCACATTTTTGTTATTAACATGTTTTATGAAGGAAACTCAAAAAACTCCCAAAAGAGAAATTGACCGAGCCAGAAAATTATTAGCAGAATACATGAAAAAGGAGGATAAAGAAAATGAATAAAGAAGTGACTTGGAATGATGTTGAAAAAAGTTTGAATTTTACACCTGAGGAGGAAGCTGCAATTCAGCTTGAAGTTGATTTAATTCAGGCAACAATTGATGCTAGAGAAAAATCTAATCTTTCCCAAAGAGATTTAAGTAAAATTTGTGGATTAAAACAACCAGTAATCGCTAGAATTGAAAGCCGTGCCCGTTCGCCTAAAGTTGAGACTTTACTTAAAATGTTACTACCTATGGGTTATACTTTGAAAGTTATGCCTATTGATAAGCATATTGTAAAAAAGTAGTAAAAGTAAGTTGTTCTTGCTTTTACTACTTCTAAAATCTTATTCATTTCCCTTCAAACTACTTACCATATCAATTGTTTTTACCTTCTTTGCTAATATTACATTTACCAAAACTGCTACTACAAAGCTTCCTATAGTTGCATATAGGTATGATGGCATTTTTATTATTGCTGGGAAGTCATAAGCATCACTTAGTGCTGATTTGAAGATGTAGTCTATCATGGTGTATCCTAGTGGTAAGCTTAGTATTATTCCTATAACTGCTAACCAGATGTTTTGTTTTATGAATATTCTCTTTATTTTTTTATTTAGTTTTGCCATTACCACTTCACCTCATCAATCTTTTTAGGATTTGGGTTAGCAGTTACACTTTCAATTTTTCCGTTTTTTACTCTTACTACAGTATCTGCAATGTCTGCAAATAGGCTGTTGTGTGTAACTATAATTACTGTGTTGTCTCCATTTCTTCCATCGCATTGTTTTCGTAAAAGTTTTAGAACTTCTACACCTGTTGCAGAATCTAGCGCACCTGTTGGTTCATCACATAGTAATAATTTTGGGTTTTTAGATATTGCCCTTGCTATAGAAACTCTTTGTTGCTCACCACCTGATAATTGATTTGGGAATTTATTCATGTGTGCTTCTAGTCCCACAGCTTTAATAGCTTCTTTGCTATCTACTCCATTTTTAGTAACATCTTTTATTAACTCAACATTTTCAAGTACTGTAAGTGTTGGTAATATGTTATAAAATTGAAAAATAAAGCCTACATTTTCAGCACGATATTTAGATAATTTATTCTCGTTATATTTAGAAATGTTTTCTCCATCAATAATTACATTACCACTTGTAGGGGTATCCATTCCACCAATTAAGTTAAGTAGCGTTGATTTTCCTGCTCCTGATGGTCCTAGTACAACAACCATTTCGCCCTTTTTTATAGATAAGTTTACATCATCTAATGCTTTAAAATCATTGTCTCCTATTTTGTATGTTTTACTAACATTTTTTAATTCTACTATCCTTTTCATAACTCCTCCTTGTTTTAAATATGATATTTATTTCATATTTAAAAAAATTATACTCATTTAGTATGTATTTGTCAATAGAATATGAAATTTTTTTCATATTTTTCTTTTAAAAAAGTCATACTAGTTTAAAATCTTTACTAGTATGACTTTTTAATTTATATTATATTCCACATTTTTGGTATAAAAATCATTAAGCCAATTATTGCAGAGCCTATAGCTATAACTAGCACAGCTCCTGCTGATATATCTTTTGCAAGTTTTGCTTTTTCGTTTCTTTCTGGCATTGCTATATCTACAGTTGTTTCAATTGCAGTGTTCAAAAGTTCTGCACCTATCACGCTAGCAAAGCACATTACACATATAATCCACTCAAAAACATTTATTTTAAAAAATATGCCTGAAATAATTACTAAAAACATTATTATTACATGTATTTTCATATTTCTCTCTGTTTCAAATGCTGATATTAATCCCTTCCATGCATATTTGAAGCTATTTGCTATCTTCTTTGTTTTCACCTTAAGTTCTCTTTTCTTTCTTAATGAAGTTTTTTTCTCATTTTCTTTCATTAATTTATTTACAGTTATTACATATATTATCAAATATGAGATTGATATTAAGAAACCGCCTATAACATCACTAGTGTAATGCGCTCCCAAATAAATTCTGCTTATTCCTATTGAAACTATTAGAAGCCCTAGAATAAAGTTCAATCCCCATTTTATGTATTTGTTGTTAATATATTTATAACTCAAATAAATTAAATATCCATAAAATGCCATGCTAACCATTGAATGTCCCGAAGGGAAGCTATATCCACTTTCCTCAATTATCCTAAATTTTGTTGGGCGTGGTCTTTGGAGTATTCTTTTTAAAATCTGATTTAAAACCGTTATTATTGTTAAGTTGGCAAAAATCGAAATTCCTATCTTCTTATTCTTAATAACCAATATCAAAATTACTGTTAAAGCAATCAAAAAAACTGCTCCACCAAGATTTGTAACAAACTTCGCAATCGGTGTCACAAAATCGCCAATCAAAAACCTAGACACCAACTCATACCCCACAACATCCCCTTTCATCAACTCCCTGTTAAACACATCCTCAGCCAAAGCCAAAAAACCTACCAAACACACAAACATCACAAGCCACATCACATATTTCTTAAAAAAATCCTTCATATTTACCTCTTTTATTTTTTGTAATATTTATATCATAAATTCAAAGAAATTTCAAGAAATTAGAGTATCCCAAAATTTGCCTGCTTACAAGTTTACATAAAGTTCTGGACGGAACCCAATGTAGTCGATGCTGAGAATTGGATTGGTGTTGCCACGGTTGCTAGCTGGAAAATTAAAACTACTGCCACTATAAACGCCGGCCCCTGAGAACTCGACGACCTGAAGAGTATGACTCTGTAGTCCATTCCCAACAATTTCCTGCTACATCATATATGTTTTTGGCTGAGTTTCTTTCTGTTGCTCCTGTTGTTAGTATAATATATTTCTTTGACACAGAATATAATTTTTTCTTATATGTTCCTTCTACTGCAGTAAAGCTTCCTAATGTACCATTTGCGTACTCAGCATACTTCCCTCTTATTATGTCAAATTCAGCATCACCATAATTTCCCCAGTCTGCGCTGCTTGTTACATTTTTTGTAGCTTTTATGAAATCTAGCACACTGTCCCAACATGCTCCGGTACATAGCATACTGGTTGCTCCATAATTACTTGAGTTATACAAACTGTTGGATAAAGCTACTGCTCCTACTTCTCCAATAGTACCCATTCCATCTCCCCATTTTACATAGTTATATGGGTACATATTTTGTTTTATTCCTATTGGTGTGGCAACCGATGAACTGGTTCTCTCCGTTTCACTTCCCGCCTCGTATCTGCCTATATAGAATCCTCCATATTTATAGATACTCTTTGTTAAATTTTCTATTTGGCTCGCTATTCCTGTTTTATCATCTGTGTCGCTAGTTGTATTGGGTTCTGTATAATTACTCCAAGCAAATGAACTACTTGGAAAACTTGTTGAACTTTGAGTATTATCTGCCACTCTTGCATTATCTTGCCATACATTTCTTTTAAAGCTTGCTATTTCGGTCTCTGTATCTGTTGCTTTATTTACTTCCACCGGTATCCATACAAATTGATTATATTTTGTTTTTTCTGTCCCATCCCATTTTACATTTTCTAATTTATCCTCTGGTATATCGTATATTACTAGTCCCCCATCTATAGTTGTTTCACCTTTTTTTCCTGACACTGTAAATCCTGCTGGTATCCATGCTGTTTTGGTACCATCGTTGTATTCTTTTGTTTCAGTAAATCTTTTGCCTGCTCCTTCTGGTAATGGTTTTATTGATTCTAAATAATCTTCTATTGAAGCATATTTTTCTCCATTTATGGTTACTTCACTCATATTACTTTCATCTTCATATGCTGTTTTGTATTTGTCTCCTGCTGTTGTAGCAGTTCCGAAGTAAATTGCTTTGTATTACTACTGTTACTACTACTCCTACTAGAATTAACATCACAATTATTGTGATTATCAACGCTATTAGTGTGATTCCTTTCTCTTTGTTTCTCACTTTAAAAACCTCCTATTATTTTATTATAACAATATGTTATTGCTATGTTTAATTTTAAAATTAATCCATCTGTACTTTTGGTGGGCATAGAAATCCTACCATATATAGTTTGTACATTAGATTAATTTTTAATTCTCTTATATATAGTTTTGTTTTTATAAAATTATCGATATATATATATATATATATAGGGCCCCAAGGCTTTCAGCGTTTTTCATTGGTTAGTTTCTCCTTCTTTTTTTTGTTTCTTTCCGTGCTTTTGCTTTTTAAAATTTTACATTCATAGTTTATCCTATTTATTTCCCAATGTCAATACTTTTCATATAAAATTTAAAAAGGAATTAAAGTACCCCAAAATTCGATTATTTTACATTCATCTCTTCCATTTTACCTAAATTTATCATATAATAGTTAAGTAAATAAAATATAACTATATTTTATTTCAATAGCTTTTTAAAGCGAGGATTTTTATTATGAAAAAGATTATTTTTAAAGGCTGTGGGACAGCTATTATAACCCCATTTACAAATGAAGGAATTAACTTTCAAGAATTCGAGAAATTGATTAATGACCAAATTGAAGGTGGTGTGGATAGTATTATTGTTTGTGGTACTACTGGCGAATCTTCAACTATGTCTTTAGATGAAAGGAAAGCTGCTATTAAGTTTGCTATTAGAGTTGCAAACCATAGAATTCCAATTGTTGCTGGAACTGGAGCAAATTGTACTAAATCTGCTATTGAAATGACAGAATTTGCAGAAAGTGCTGGTGCTGATGCTGTTTTGGTTGTTACACCATATTATAACAAAACTACACAGGCTGGTTTAATTGCCCATTATACTGCAATTGCAAACTCAACTAGTTTACCTATTATAATGTACAATGTACCAAGTAGAACTGGTTTAAACATTTTACCTGCTACAGCTTTAGAGCTTTCCAAAATAAATAACATTGTGGCAATAAAGGAAGCTAGTGGTAATTTATCTCAAGTAGCTGAAATTGCTGCACTTTGTAGAGATAACTTACATATATATTCTGGAAATGATGACCAAATTTTACCTATTCTTTCTTTAGGCGGATTAGGTGTAATTTCCGTGCTTTCAAATGTTGTACCAAATGTGGTTCATAAAATGACTAAAGACTTCTTTGCTGGAAATATTGCAGAAGCTACAAAAGCTCAGTTAGACACATTAGAGCTTACAAACAGCCTATTTTGTGAAGTAAACCCAATCCCTGTAAAAGCTGCTTTAAATATGATTGGTTACAATGTTGGAACACCTAGACTTCCACTTGTAGAAATGTCTGACAAAGGCAAAGAGCGTTTAAGAAATGCGCTTATTAACTCTGGTTTGGAGGTTGTTTAAATGATTAAAGTTTTAATAAATGGCTATAACGGAAAAATGGGACAAATGGTTCTAAACCAAATAAAAGCATCTCAAGATTTTGAATGTATTGGCGGAACAGATATATCTCTTAGCATAAATGAGATTACTGAAAAACCTGATGTAATTATAGATTTTTCAACACCTGAAGCTTCACTTTCAATTCTTCAATATGCTGAAAAAAATAAAATTCCAGTAGTTATTGCTACAACCGGTTTTTCTGATGAGCAAACAGCTAAAATTAAGAAATATTCAAAAACTTTACCAATTTTCAAATCTGCAAATATGTCTTATGAAACAAACCTTATGATTGCTCTTGTTTCAAAACTTGCTAAAGAACTTACAGGTTCAGATATTGAAATTGTAGAAACACACCATAACAAAAAAGTTGATGCTCCAAGTGGTACAGCTCTTATGATTGCAGATAGTATAAATGAAGCACTTGACCATGAAATGTATTACGAATATGATAGGCACAGCAAACGAGCTCCAAGAAACCAAAAAGAAATTGGCATTCATTCAATAAGAGGTGGAACTGAAGTTGGAAAACACACTGTTTTCTTCTTTGGAGATAATGAAAGCTTAGAAATAAGCCATACAGTTACATCAAGAGCAGTTTTTGCAAATGGTGCCCTAAAAGCCGCAAAATTCATTATAAATAAACCTGCTGGTTTCTATGATATGAAAGATTTACTTTAATAACGGAGTTTATATGAGAAAATTAATTGTTAATAAAAAATATGATAATAAAAAATTAAATACTTTTATACTAAACTCTTTCCCAGAGCTTTCCCAAAATATGCTTGGAAAAGCTCTAAGGCAAAAAGATATTAGAATAAATGGAATCCGCACAAAAGAAAATGTTACAATCCATGAAAATGATGAAATTGCTATATATATTGCTGATGAATTTTTATTTAAAAAAGTAGATTATCAAATAATATATGAAGATGATAACATTTTAGTTATTAACAAACCTTCTGGAATAGAAGTTGTATGCAGCCACAGTGAAGAAAAAAGTTTGAGCAATATTCTAAAAGAAAAGTACAGCTTTGTAGAACCTTGCCACAGGCTTGATAGAAACACTTCTCGGTTTAGTTTTATTTGCAAAAAATAAGGAGTCTTTAGATATATTACTACAAAAATTCAAAAATAAAGAGATAAAAAAATACTATAAATGCCAAGTTTATGGCATTCCTAAAAAAGATTTTGAAACTAAAACAAGTTATTTATTTAAAGACAGTAAAAAATCTACTGTTTATATCTCAGATGTTCCAAAAACAGGTTACAAAAAAATTATAACATCTTATAAAGTTTTGGAAAGAAATTATAAGGATAATACTGCAACACTAGAAGTATTACTAGAATTTTCTGGTAGAACTCACCAAATTAGAGCTCACCTTGCGCATATTGGATTTCCTATTATTGGTGATGGTAAATATGGAAAAAATGAAATTAATAAAAAGTTTGGTAAAAAAACTCAAGAGCTTTACTCATACAAGTTACTTTTTTCATTCACTACAGAGAGTGGAATTTTAGATTATTTGAATGGAAAAGAAATCTCCCTAAAAACTTAAGGGAGATTTCTTTATTTTATTTTTCAAGTGTTCTTAGAGCATTTAGAGTTGCTATAACTGTTACTCCAACATCTGCAAATACAGCTTGCCACATCGTTGCTACTCCTAAGAAAACAAGTAGTAAAACTGTTAATTTAACCGCAATTGCAAAAGTTATATTTTCTTTTGAAATTTTTATTGTTTTTTTAGCAGTTTGAATTGCTTCGCAGATTTTTGATGGTTCATCTGTCATAATTACCACATCTGCCGCTTCTATTGCTGCATCTGTTCCATATCCGCCCATTGCAATTCCTACATCTGCCATTGCAAGTACTGGTGCATCATTTAATCCATCTCCTACAAATGCTACATTTCCTTTCTTATTGTTTAATAATTTTTGTAACTCATCTACTTTTCCTGTTGGTAAAAGTTCTGTGTAAACCTCATCAATTCCAAGTTTTTCAGCAACATCTTTTCCTACTTTTTCTCTATCTCCAGTTAGCATAACTGTTTTCTTAATTCCTTGTTTTTTTAGATTTTCTATTGCTACTTTTGAATCTTCTTTTAGTTCATCTGCAATCTCAATCTTGCCTGCATATTTTTCATCAATTGCTATGTACACAACAGTTGCAGAATTGTTTTCTTCTTTTACTGTTATGCCTATTTTTTTCATCAATTTGCTATTTCCCAAAAGTACTTTTTTTCCTTCTATAATTGCTGAAACTCCATGTCCTGAAATTTCCTCATATTCTTTAATATCCTGTTTATTTATTTCTTTTCCATAACTTTCAATTATTGACCTTGCTATTGGATGATTTGAAAAGCTTTCTGCATAAGCTGCAATTTTAAGTAGTTCATCTTTATCCCCAATTGCATCTACATTTTGAACTTTAAAATTTCCTTTTGTTAGTGTTCCAGTTTTATCAAACACAACAGTTTCTAAGTTTGCAAGCGACTCTAGGTAATTGCTTCCTTTTACCAAAATTCCTTTTCTTGAAGCCCCACCTATTCCACCAAAAAAACTTAGTGGAACTGATACTACTAATGCGCATGGACAAGATACAACTAAAAAGCTTAATGCTCTATAAATCCATGTTGTGAAGTCTTTGTGCATAATTAGTGTTGGTATTATTAATATCAAAAACGCAAGTGCTATTACTGTTGGTGTATATATTTTTGAAAACTTTGTAATAAATTTTTCTGTGTGTGCTTTCTTTTCTCCTGCATTTTCTACTAGGTCTAAAATTTTGCTTAATGTTGATTCTTTGAATTCCTTGGTTACTTTTATTTCTAGTACTCCATTTGTATTTATTACTCCACTTAGGACTTCTGAATTAATTTCTGCTTTTCTAGGTATTGATTCACCAGTTAGTGCTGATGTATCTATTAATGCTTCACCTGATATAACTATACCATCTAATGGCACTCTTTCTCCTGGCTTTACTACAATTATATCACCTATTTTAACTTCTTCTGGTGATTTTTCTGTTACAGTATCATTTATTTTTACAAAAGCTTTATCTGGTTTTAACTCCATCAAACTTTTTATAGATTTTTTAGATTTATTTTCTGCATATTCTTCGAAAATTTCTCCTACTTGGAAAAATAGCATTACTGCAATTGCCTCTGGATACTCACCTGTTGCAAAGGCTCCAAAGCTTGCAATGCTCATTAAGAACTCTTCTCCAAAAAGTTCTTTATCCTTTATTCCTTCTAATGCTTCTAAAATTATTTCATATCCAATTGATAAATAACTCATAAAAAATAAAACTATTTTTAGCCATTGTATATTAACTAAAAAAGCTACTGTTCCAAAAATTAAACATAAGATTATTTTTATTATACCTTTTTTCATAATCAGTTCCCCTCACATAAAAAATTTGAATGTATGTTCAATTACATTATATTTGAACATACACTCAAATGTCAATAGTTTTTTATAAAAAACTTGAAATTTATTTCACATTTTATATTTCTGTATTTTCTATTGTTTTATTAATTTCCCTTGTTACTTTAAAAATGAATTCTATTATATCATAATATCTTTTTAGCATATCGAAATCCAGTGCATTTTTGAACAAACTTGGTTCAAATACTCCGCCCAGTGTGGAATCTTATGTATATTTGGTCTTGTTTTATTGTTAGCTCATATTGAATTTTGCTTTGCTTTCTAAATTCTATCATTGTGTTCATAACATCTGCTGTTAGAATTTGCATTGCTATTATTTTGTTTTCCCCATATATATTAAAATACTTTTCAAATTCTTGTGAATCCATTTCAATTTTTGTTTTGCCTTTAAACATTTTTCCGAATACACCTTTATCTGAACGAATTTTTAAACTTGTTTGAATATTTTTTGCACAATCTACATTTCCAAATATTCCCCAAAAGATTGTAGTGGTTGTTGTGTTGCCTTCTGAATCTGTACTTTCATCTTCTGTATGTACTTCGGCCATTTGAACTTTATATTTGTTATCCAAAGTTCCTTGGATTAAGTCTTCTGAACGGTAATTATCATAACTTTCAAACTCGCCTTGCTTATAAATTGTTGATGACATCCCTTGGTTTGGAAAGTATTCTAAATTTTCATCAATATTCTTAATAAAAGGTTTTACTACTTTTTCTTTGAAAAGTGGCGTAAACTTTGATTTGTTTATACTTATTCCAATTATTAATACAATCATAAATACTACAAAAATAAAGGCAAAATACCCTTTTGTAAAACTACTTACTATTACAAATGCAATAATTGCTATCACTAAAAAGATTTTGCTTTTTTTAGCTCTATCTTTTCTAATTTTCTCTAGTTCCTCATAACTTTCCTTATGTATTTTTTCATAAATCTCATTAAAAGATTTCATACCATTTCTCCTTTAAAGCTCAATTTGTATATTGTTTTTTGCTTCAGGTACTTCTAATTCAAATAGTTTTTCTTCTTTAAATCCAAACATGTTTGCAATTATATTATCTGGTACTACTGAGATTTTTGTGTTATATGTTGTTACAGCTCCATTGTATAATCTCCTTGCTGCTTGTAGTTGACTTTCTATTTTTGTTAATTTTTGTTGAAGTGATAAGTATTGCTCACTTGATTTTAATTCTGGGTATTTTTCTATTGCTGCAACTATTTTATTACATTCATTATTTAGTTTTGCTCCCTCTTGTAAATTTTTTGTGTTCATATATTCTGTTCTCATTTTAGTTATTTTTTCAAATATTTCGCTTTCATGTTTAGTATATGCTTTTACACATTCTACTAAGTTTGGTATTAAGTCAAATCTTTGTGTTAAATATACATCTATTGTTGCCCTTTCTTGTTCAACTTTTTTTCTTGATTTTACTAGTCCATTATATTTTGCGAGTAATACTAAAAGCACTATGAAAAATATTATTACTATTACTGTTAAAAAATCCATTTTTACCATCTCTTTCTTTATATATTATATGTTAATTTTTCTTTGTTTTTTCCTCAATTTTCAATTCAATTTCTTTTTTCTTTGCTTCAATCTTTGCTTTGCTTTCTTCAACTCTTTTTCTTATCTTTTCTCTAATTACATCAATATCAACATTTGGGAAGGCTGATATAAGTCTTCTACCTCTCCAGCTTTTGCTTATAATTTCCTTTACTTCTTTAGTTATTTCCTCAGTATTATCTTTTGCCTCATTAGATACTTTCTTAAATGAATGTATGATGTTATATGACACAGATACATCTACTGCAAATATTGCAAGGATTATACCTGTTATTATATGTAACCAAGGTTGCTGTATGCTGTTTATTGCGTTTAAAAACACTGGATTTGCAATTCTTAATATAATTTGGCCAATGATTGTAAATGGTAATAATGTTTCTAAACAAATCCTTCCATTTATATTAAATCTAAATCTATGGTAGTCCCACCATCTTGCATGAAATATTTTCTCCATGATATAGCTTGTAGCATATTCTAAGGTTCCGCATATAAACATAATTACTATTGTTGAAATCCATAGGCTGTCGACCAAGCTTACAGAATCAATTGTTTTCATGAAGTTACTAAGAAGTAATGTTATAGCAACTCCTCCAAAGCCGTATATTGGGCAATATGGCCCGATTAAAAATCCTCTGTTTACAAATTTATGGTGTTGAAAAAGTCCTAAAGTTACTTCCATTAACCATCCTATAATTGCATATATAGTAAATAATAAAATATAAGTTTCTATTGCTTCCATTTTTTTCTCCTTTCAATTCCTATGATATACTTCTTCGCCAAAAGAATAAATACTGCTGAGCAAGCCCTGCTAAGTTTCCATATTTTTCTTTTGCAAATTTTTGTATTACCTGTGGTTTTTGTTCATTTTTATCAAAATACAATTCTGAAATTACTCTTCTTACCCAAACATCTATTGGAAATACTTCATATTTTTTTAGTGCAAATAACATTATACAGTCTGCAACCTTTGGGCCAACTCCTGGTATTTCTAATAATTTATTTCTTAAATCTTGAACATTTTGTTCTTCTTCTAGTTCTTTTAAATTTATTTTATTTGATAAAACTTTTTGCACTGTTTCATAAACTCTTATGTCTCTAAACCCAAGCCCCAAGTCTCTAAAGTCTTGAACTGTAGCATTTTTTAATTCCCCTGGTCTAGGAAAAGTGTAATACTCTCTATTCTCAAACTCAATCTTCTTTCCATACTTCCTGCAAATCCTTTCAATAATCATCTTAATTCTTGGAATATTATTATTTGCCGAAATTATGAAAGAAATCAAAGTCTCCCACAAATCCTGCTTTAAAATTCTAATCCCATGCCCATATGAAATGCTTTGCTTTAAATATTCATCAACATTAGAAAGTGTGTTTTTAATATAATCATAATCAGTATTCAAATCAAAATACTCCTGACAAACCTCAGCAATATTCCCATCACAAACACCTCTGAAGCAAACACTATTTCCATCTTTCTTCACTCTAACTACATTATTTCCAAACACCCCAACATATGCTCCATACTCATCCTGATTCCACCTAAAACACTGCCCACACTCAAACACATGCTCCGGCACAAAACTCCCAACATTCTCAACAATATACTCTTGTTCCATAGCTTCCTCTTTTAAAATTTTGCTAAAAATATTGTAACATAAAAGCAGATAATAATCAATTATCTGCTTAGATTTTTATTCAATAAATAAAACTACACCCATCCCATCAAACTATTTTGCATAATCGACTGTAATAGTATAACCATTATCAGTTTTATTCCATTTATCATCCCAACCTTCTGGTTTTTCTCCCTCTTTCCATGGGACATGAACTGTTATTGATGGAATGTAACCAAATACCCAGCCTCCCATTGTTGTAACACTCTCTGGAATAGTTACATCCGTTAAACTAGTACAGCTACTGAAAGCTGATTCACCTATACTTTTTATACTATCGGGAAGTGTGATTTTGTTCAAAGTTTTACATCCACCAAAAGCCAATTTTCCTATTGAAACTACACTATTGGGAATTATCACTTCGGACATTTTTGTAGTTCCAATCAAAGCATATGTATTTATTTCTTCTATTCCCTTAGAAATTATAACTTTTTTTATTGTAGAATTTGTAGTGAAAAATATTGAATTATTCCCCGCAGTTTCTCCGCTAAAAAACTCTCCATCACAAATTTGTGTGTTCCACATAGTTGAAAGATAAACACTAGGTAAATTAGTTTTTAAAGTCATAGCAGCTCCAAACCTTTTCACTGGTTTATTATCTATATAATTTGGTATAACCACTGTATCTATTGTTGTATCCTGATTTTTATACTTAATTATATTAAGTGTATCATCATCATCTGTTTCATAATCCCAATCATCTATATTCCCTTCTACTATTGTGGGGCTTATTTCTTCCATATATTCCTCTATAGACCCATATTGTTTCCCATTTATTGTAACTCCACTCATCTTACTTTCTTCCTCATATGCTGTTTTGTACTTGTCTCCTGCTGTTTTGGCTGTTCCGAAGTAAATCACTTTGGATTACTACTTGCACTACCACTCCTACTAAAATTAACATCACTATTATTGTGATTATCAACGCTATTAGCGTGA
>ERZ824488.2272-NODE-2272-length-17718-cov-23.706222_pt1 | contig 17718 bp, 16 predicted proteins | sample MGYA00519936_ERZ824488 | MGnify/ENA primary metagenome ERZ824488 (study PRJEB31778, sample SAMEA3449153) | human gut metagenome | biome: human gut; feature: human-associated habitat; material: faeces | place: United Kingdom | collected 2010/2012 ... | reverse complement strand
ATCGCGTTTGTGACCTCCCGCTACACGATGGACAAGCAATCGCCCGAAGTCCGCAGGTACATCGCGCAGCGGGCGGAGCTGCTGGGTGCCATTCGTCTGCCCAACAATGCGTTCCGCGCCAATGCCGGTACGGATGTGGTTTCGGACATTCTCTTTCTCCAAAAGCGTGACCGTCCCATTGAGATCGAACCGGATTGGGTACACCTCGGCCAGAACGAGGATGGCTTTGCTATCAACCGCTATTTTGTTGACCACCCGGAGATGATTTTAGGCAGGCAGACCTCCGAAAGCACCCAATACGGCAAGCAGGATTTCACCGTTGTCCCCATTGAGGGGCTGGAGCTTGCAGATCAGCTCCATGATGCCGTGAAAAACATTCGCGGCACCTATCAGGAGGCGGAACTGCCAGAGCTGGGCGAGGGCGAACAGATCGACACGTCCATCCCCGCAGACCCCAATGTGAAAAACTACTCCTACACCGTGGTGGACGGCGAGGTGTACTACCGGGAAAACAGCCGCATGGTCAAACCGGAGCTGAACGCCACCGCCGCCGAGCGTGTCAAGGGCATGGTCGCGCTGCGGGATTGCGTGAATGAGCTGATTGCCCTGCAAATGGACGAGTACAGCGCAGAAAGCCGGATTCAGGAAACGCAGACCGAGCTAAACCGCCTCTATGATGCGTTCTCCGCAAAACATGGCCTAATCAATGACCGTGCGAACCGTCTTGCGTTCTCTGACGATTCCTCTTACTACCTCCTGTGTTCACTGGAAGTGCTGGACGACGACGGAAAGCTGGAGCGCAAGGCGGATATGTTCCACAAGCGCACCATCAAGCAGCAGCGCAGCGTAGATTCTGTGGATACCGCCAGCGAAGCCCTTGCTGTCTGCATCGGAGAAAGAGCCTGCGTCGATCTCGACTTCATGGCCTCCCTCATGGGCGGCAGCGAGAAAATCCCGCAGATTGTTGAGGATTTGAAGGGCGTCATTTACAAGGAACCCAACAGTGGTCCGTTTGACTTGCAGGACGGCGGCGAGCATTGGGCAAAGGGCTGGCAGACGGCGGACGAATATCTCTCCGGCAACGTCCGGCAGAAGCTCCGTACCGCACAGCGCGTGGCAGCGCGCGACCCATTCTTCGCTGGGAATGTGGACGCCCTGATTGCTGCCCAGCCGAAAGACCTTGAAGCCAGTGAGATTGAGGTGCGGCTGGGTGCGACATGGTTTGATAAGAAGTACATCGAGCAATTCATGTACGAAACCTTTGAAACGCCCCGCTATCTGCGCGGACAGATCGAGATCAGCTATGTCCCGTACACCGCAGAATGGCAGGTTTCCCGCAAGAGCATGGTGCGCTACAACGATGTGGCGGCGTTCACCACCTACGGCACAGACCGCGCCAGCGCCTACCGGCTGCTGGAGGATGCGCTGAACCTCCGCGATATTCGCATCTACGATACCATTGAGGACGCAGACGGACGGGAGCGCCGTGTCCTCAACGCCAAGGAAACCACCCTTGCCGCGCAGAAGCAGCAGCTTATCCGGGATGCGTTCAAGGACTGGATTTGGAAAGACCCGGAGCGGCGCGAAACGCTGGTACGGCAATACAACGAGGAAATGAACAGCACTCGTCCCCGCGAGTATGACGGCAGCCACATCGTTTTCTCTGGGATGAACCCGGAAATCACCCTCCGAGAGCATCAGAAAAACGCCATCGCCCATGTGCTGTACGGCGGGAATACGCTGCTGGCACACGAAGTTGGCGCGGGAAAAACCTTTGAAATGGTAGCCTCTGCGATGGAATCTAAGAGGTTGGGACTGTGCCAGAAATCCATTTTTGTCGTGCCGAACCATCTGACGGAACAGTGGGCATCCGAGTTTCTGCGGCTCTACCCTTCGGCCAACATCCTTGTCACTACCAAGAAGGACTTTGAAACCCACAACCGCAAGAAATTCTGCGCCCGTATCGCCACCGGCGACTATGACGCCGTTATCATCGGCCACAGCCAGTTTGAGCGTATCCCCATCAGCCCGGAGCGGCAGGAGCGGCTCCTTCATCAGCAGATTGAGGAAATCACCGATGGCATTCAGGATACCAAGCTCGCAGGCGGCAACAGCTTCACCATCAAGAGCTTGGAGCGCACGAAAAAGGGGCTGGAGGCGCGGCTGAAAAAGCTGCAAGCCAGCGACCGCAAGGATGATGTGATTTACTTTGAACAGCTCGGCGTAGACAGGATGTTTGTGGACGAGTCGGACAATTATAAAAATCTTTTCCTCTATACAAAGATGCGCAACGTGGCAGGGCTTTCTACCACCGATGCGCAGAAATCCTCGGATATGTTCTCAAAGTGCCGCTACATGGATGAACTGACCGGCGGGCGCGGCGTGGTGTTTGCCACCGGCACCCCGGTTTCCAACTCCATGACGGAGCTTTACACCATCCAGCGCTATTTGCAGCATGACCGGCTGCAAGAGATGGGTATGGGCCACTTCGATTGCTGGGCAAGCCGCTTTGGTGAAACCACCACCGCGCTGGAGCTTGCCCCGGAGGGAACCGGCTACCGGGCAAGGACGCGCTTTGCAAAGTTTTTCAACTTACCCGAATTGATGAATCTGTTCAAAGAGGTCGCCGACATCAAAACGGCGGATCAGCTCCACTTGCCCACGCCGGAGGTTGCGTACCACACCATCGCCACCAAACCCACGCAGATCCAGCAGGACATGGTGAAAGCTCTCTCGGAACGTGCGTCCAAGGTACACAGCGGTGCGGTCAGCCCGGATGTGGACAATATGCTTAAAATCACCTCGGACGGACGCAAGCTGGGGCTTGACCAGCGCATCATCAATCCCATGCTCCCCGACGAGGAAACCACCAAGGTCAATCAGTGCGTGGCGAACATTCTCCAATACTGGCGCGACGGCGAGGAGGAAAAACTGACACAGCTTGTGTTCTGCGACATTTCTACGCCAAAGGCCACGCCCTCGCAGCGGGCGGCAAAGGCTTCCCCCGGTACGCTGGACAGCCCGGAAATCCATGCGCTGGAGAGCGCGATTTCATTGGAGGAAAGCTCTGACACGCCGTTCACGGTCTATGAGGATGTGCGCCAAAAGCTCATTGACGCCGGTATGCCCCCGGAACAGATCGCGTTCATACACGACGCCAACACGGAGGTCAAAAAGCGGGAACTGTTCGCAAAAGTCAGGAGTGGTCAGGTGCGCGTCCTGATGGGCAGCACGGCCAAAATGGGCGCAGGAACCAACGTGCAGGATCGTTTGGTCGCACTTCACGATTTGGATTGCCCGTGGCGTCCTCGTGATCTCACACAGCGAAAAGGCCGCATTGAGCGTCAGGGCAATCAGAACAAGCTCGTTCATGTCTGCCGCTATGTGACCGAGGGGACGTTTGACGCCTACCTCTGGCAAACGGTGGAAAATAAGCAGAAATTCATCTCTCAGATCATGACCTCAAAATCCCCGGTTCGCTCCTGCGAGGACGTGGACGCTACGGCGCTGTCCTTTGCGGAGATCAAGGCGCTGTGTGCCGGTGATCCCCGCATCAAGGAGCGCATGGATTTGGACATTGAGGTGTCCAAGCTAAAAATTATGAAGGCAGACCACAACAGCAAGCAATTCCGATTGGAGGACAGTCTGCTGAAATACTTTCCGGAAAAGATAGAGGAACACAAGGGCTTTGTTCGTGGGCTGGAGGCGGATATGCAGACCCTCGCGGCGCATCCGCTCCCGGCAGAGGGCTTTGTCGGCATGGAGATTCGCGGCGACCGGCTCACCGATAAGGAAAACGCCGGTGCCGCGTTGCTGGATACCTGCAAGGAGGTCAAGGGCAAAGACCCGGTACAGATCGGCAGCTATCGCGGCTTTACCATGTCCGTTGCTTTTGATTCCATGTGGAAAACGTACACGCTGACGCTGAAAGGCCGGATGACACATCGCGTTGAACTCGGTTCGGATGCCAGAGGCAACCTTGTCCGCATCGAGAACGCGCTGGATAAAATGCCGGAGAGTCTGCGCAGCGTTCAGGAGCAGCTTGAAAACCTCTATAACCAGCAGGCAGCGGCAAAGGCTGAGGTCGGTAAGCCGTTCCCGCAGGAGCAGGAGCTGGCCGCAAAAACGGCGCGGCTGATTGAGTTGGATATGGAGCTGAATCTGGACGGCAAGGGACAGCCGCAGCCTGAGCAGGCGATTGCAAAATCGGCGCGGCCTTCCATTCTGGATAGGCTGAAAGCGCCGCCTGTTCATGGCGCACCGGAAAAGCCCCACAAAAAAGAAATGGAGGCACGATAATGAAAAATCTCCCCGTTTACAAGCACCCGGCATCCTATGCCAGAGAGCATGACGAGCTTGCTGCCTACCGCGCCTCCAATCGGGCGAACGCAGCCTGCAAGGAAGCGATTGAAGCCGCCATCCGTGACCACTACCGGGATAACCGGTTGGATACAGCGGCGGTCGCTCAGGTGGCGCAGCAGTTCGGCTATGACCGCGCGTTTCACGTCCTTGCCATCACCGTCTGTCAAGCGGACTGGGACAGGCGCTATTCTCCCGACAACAGGGCTTGGGCAAACGCCATGTCCATCCCTGCCAATTCCGACGCATGGGGTACTGACCGCAACTGCTATCTGGCCGTCAACAGCCATCCCGGTCTGGTCGATCTGTTTCTCAGCCAGACCCGCAAAGCCTACGCGCAGGAGCAGCAGAAAACCTCTGTCCGGGACAAGCTGAAAAAGCCGCCTGAAACAACTTCGCCGAAAATTTCGGCGAAGTCCAAAGCCCCGGAGCGTTGAGCGATGGCAAAACGCAAGCGGGATATTCAGCTCAAATTCCGCGTCACGCCGCAGGAGCGGGAAATGATCGAAACGAAGATGGCGCAGTTCGGCACCACCAACATGGCGGCGTATCTCCGCAAGATGGCGATTGACGGATACGTGGTAAAGCTCGATCTCCCGGAGCTGCGGGAGCTGGTGTCCCTGCTTCGGTATTCCAGCAACAACCTCAACCAGCTTACCCGCCGCGCTCACGAAACAGGCCGCATCTATGAGGCCGATTTGGAGGACATTCAGCAAAGTCAGGAACGGATATGGACGACGGCAGAGAAAATCGTTTCCTCGCTGGCGGCGCTGAAATAAGTCGCAGGGGCGGCGGTCACTCCGCCGCCCCTGTTCACACAAAAGCAAAAGCCCCGACGCAAAACAGCATCGGAGCTTCTACGGTTCCAGATTGTTTTCATCAAACAGCGGCGAGGCAAAAAAGCTGCTCAGGTCGATCTCCAATCCCTGACAAAGCTCGTGGATGATCCGCAGCTTCATAGACGGGTATGCGCAGTTCACAAGATTACCGATGGTGGACTTCGGTACGCCGCTTTTCATATAAAGCTGATACTGCGTCATGCCACGCTCCTGCATCAGCTCAACCAAACGCCTGCTGACGGCTTCATTCAACTGCAAGTACCACACCTCCCGTCCCTGTAACTGTACCAACATTATATTTCCCATCTGGAGAAAATTAGTTCAGGTAGCTGTACTAAAGAAGGATTATGTGATATGGTTAGATGTCGGGCAAAAGGCGAAAACTATTCGTATGACTTTGCCGCATCCTTGCAAAACACCAATGGGCAAAGTATTCTAATATCAGAAAAAGATTTGACCGCTTGGAAAGGAGCTGCGGAACGTATGCTGACAAACGAAATTGTGCTGAAAGTATTTTCTGACTACCTCAACCGCGATACGGATTTTGAAGTTGTCCTGACCAGCAGAGGCTACACGGTCATGGGTTTTGACAACCACCGTCAGGACTGGAACACCGTGGACTTTTGCCCTACGCCCGAAGCGCTGCGGGATTCTTTGTTAAACGCCTATGAGAGCTTCCGCGAGCTGGAGATCACGGGCGGTGATCGTGATTTGACCGAAAAGGAAGAAGAAAAGCTCGCCAAAGAGCGTGACGCGCTGACCGCACTTTGTGAAAAGGAGGCCGCAAAATGTTCATCCTGAAAATTCTCTTTGCGCCGCTGTCGCTTATCCTGTCCCTGTTCGTTTGGCTGTGCGCAGGGCTGCTGTCCTGCTCCGGCTTCGTGTTCAAACTGGCAAGCGGACTGCTCTCCCTGCTGGCTTTCGCCGTGCTGATTACCTACTCCGTAAAGAACGGCATCATCCTCCTTATGCTGGCGTTTCTGATCAGCCCGATGGGACTTCCGCTGCTGGCTGTGCAGGGGCTTGGCAAGCTGCAAGACATGAACACCGCCATGAAAAACTTCATTCATAGTTAAAACACAAGCCGGGGCGAACGCCTCGGCTTGCTTTTCTAAAATCGTTGTTTACTTTCTTGCTAATATCGGATATAATATTAGCAAGAAGGAAGTGATAACATGACCGCCTACGACCGGCTTGATCTGCTTTTTCAGCAAAACAATGGGATCGTCAAAACCGCGCAGGTTTTGGAAATCGGTATTGCCAAGTCCACGTTTTACGCCTACGCTAAGCAGCGCGGCGTGGAGCAGGCAGCGCACGGCGTTTATGTTTCGCCCGACGCATGGACGGACGCCATGTACCTGCTGCACCTTCGCTGTGCGCAGGCCGTATTCTCCCATGAAAGCGCATTGTTTTTCCATGACCTGACCGACCGGGAGCCGAGTCCGTATTCCATCACGGTCAAGACTGGCTACAATCCCGCCAGTCTGCAAGCGGATGGCATCAAGGTCTACACCATCAAGAAAGAATTGCATGACGTGGGGATCGTCACGATGAACACGCCGTTCGGGAATCCCGTTCCCGTCTATGATATGGAGCGTACCATCTGCGATCTGATCCGCAGCCGCAGCGGGATCGAGATGCAGACCTTTCAGGATGCACTCAAGCAATACGCAAAACGAAAAGACAAGGACTTGCGGAAGCTGATGCGCTATGCGCAGATGTTCCGTGTTGAAAAACTGCTTCGGCAGTATTTGGAGGTACTCTTATGATTAAGACCGCACGGCAGCTCAAAGACCTGATCCGCAATCTCTCCAAGGACAAATCCGCAGATGCACAAATCCTGATGCGCAATTACATGATGGAGCGCTTTCTGGAGCGCATTTCTCTTTCGGAGTACCGGGACAAGTTCATTCTCAAGGGCGGGATGCTGGTGGCTGCAATGGTCGGCCTTGACGCCCGCTCCACGATGGACATTGACGCGACCGTAAAGGGTGCGACGGTCGGCATCGAGGAAGTGGAGAATATGATTGCCTCCATCATCTCCGTGCCGGTGGACGATGGCGTAGAGTTCCGTGTGAAGCGCATTTCCGAGATCATGGACGAAGCCGAGTATCCGGGCATCCGCATCAGCATGGAAACGGAGTTTGACGGCGTAATAACGCCGCTCAAAATCGACATTTCCACCGGTGACGCTATCACGCCCCGCGAAGTGCGTTACAGCTTCAAGCTGATGCTGGAGGATCGCTCCATTGAGATTTGGGCGTACAATCTGGAAACCGTTCTGGCCGAGAAGCTGGAAACTGTTGTTTCCCGCGCTACTGCCAACACCCGTATGAGGGATTTTTACGATCTGCACATTCTGAATCAGCTCCACGGCCACAGCATCTCCGCCGCTGATCTGAGCGCCGCTCTGATTGCTACCGCTACAAATCGCGGAACAGAAAAGTACCTTGCAAATACAATGGAGGTATGCGACGAAGTGGAAAATAGTCCGGTCATGGAAATGTGGTTGATGTGCGGGTTATCCTGCAAAAAATGTATAAGTGCGATGGGGAGCGGCGTTTTCGAAAGCTCCTTCCTCGGTTGGTAGACACCCGATAAAGAAAGGTAATTGTCGGGCTTCCAATCGTCGCTTGCCATGCGCTGCAATTCCGCAAAGGAAAGGCAGTCGATGGCGCTCTCAAACAGGAACAGCCTGTGGGAACGCTCCTGTAGTGGCAAGCGGAAGGAATATCGCTTATCGCTGCCCTCAACTTCCCGCAAAAACGTGGAGGCGGAGTCGCTGCTGCGGAGCATAGCGTAGCGGGAAACGCCCTGCGGGTCAAGGCCCACAAAACAGCAGTTATGCCGATAATCCTCATACAGAATCCCTTTACCGATGCACATTTGAATGGTTTCCTCAGAGAGGCCGCGCTGCATAAGGTATTGGATTACGCGCCTATTATCGGAATGGCATTTGGGAAGAACAAAGGGTCTGGGTTCTTTCGGCTGAGGCATTGCTCTCGGAAATGGGCCGTACGTGGTACATCCGCATAAATGCCTTACGGCTTCGACAAAGGGCATATGTTCTTCCTGCTGTTTTTTCCAATCTGCAAGCATACGGGCAAGCGTTTCGGGAAGCCATACCCTGCGAATACTTGACTGTGTTTTCGGTTTTTTCAGCACGAGCGTTGTGCTGTCACTTACCAAGACCGCAGGGAACACCGTCAGCACATCCTTATTCTCCAGAACGTCCATAGCACTTTTTGATACCCGCTGAAGCTCCTTTTCAACATAGAGCGAAGCGTTATGTTCCCGAATACTTTCTTCATCAATTGTGAGGCAATCCCATGTAAGCCCCATAATCTCTCCAAGCCGCAGAGAACAGGAGAAGGCCAGATGGATTGCAAGAGCCAGGCGGTCATCTTCGCAGACTTCCAAAGCTTTGATCGGATCCTCCATCGTCCAAATATCCCGGACTTTCTTTTCGCATTTGGGAAGTGTTGCCTTTGAAACAGGATTTGCCTCGAGAAGCTCCCATCTCACAGCCTGATTGAAGACACAATTCAGGATTTTGTGAATCTCCCGGACATTACGGGGAGAAACAGTTTTTCCCTCAAAGCTTTGATTGTTTTTCACGACTCTTTGTACTTTCAGCAGCTTTCGGTAAAACTCATCCATGAACCTTGGTGTAATATCCTTAATTTTCGCCTTGCCGATAATGGGATTGATATAGTTGTCGATCAATCCTTTTTTGCTGTCGTAGGTGGAAAGCGCCCATGCATTTACGCCATACAGGTTCATAAAGTCATACAATAGTTCCGAAACCGTTTTTACAGAAGGCTTACAGATACGTTGCAACGATCACCTCAAAATCGGGCCACAATTCCTCTGCGAGTTTGATGCCAATCTCATGTGCTGTAGACGCATTCACTTCACCATCGGCAAAGCTCTGATACCCATGCCACGCAAGAATGCCGCCCGTTTTTTGATACTGCTCTTTGGTCTGCATCATCATTTCTCTTGCTCGTTCCGGAACGCAATTTATGGTAGATGGCTACAGTGGCGGTTAATGCTTTAGGAGAGCGTATAAACAAAGGTGTTGCCATTAATAAGTATTGGCACGCTGGCGGTCTGCTGCCAGATTTTATTATCTATACAGTTGAAAATCCGGTTCCTGATGAGAATTTTCATCTTGCTACGCAAATGGTGATTGATTTGGTTACTCCGATTGACAAAGATGATTTTCTGATCTTTTTTATCTCGGGCGGCGATGCCGCGCTATTTGAAAAACCACTGATGCCAAGTAATTAACTTGCAGGGCTGATTGGGCGGCTGCCGGGTTCCGGTGCCGATATTATAGATATAAATACGGTGAGAAAGTGATTCTCATCGGTGAAGGGCGGATGGTTTGCAGAACTGTGCGCTCCAGCGCGGGTATTTTCAATCGTATTGTCCGACATCATGGGTGATCTGCTTGAAATGATCGTTGCTAGTCCAGTCTATTCAGACAGTTTCACTTGTACGCAGGCTTTAGCGATTGCAGAGAAGTCCTACCTCAGCCTTTCGGCAGAAATGACTGGAGATAATCAATAAGGAGATTCCAAAGGAACTGGACAATGCGGAAATACACGTGACTAGTGGTGTTTGGCAACCCTGTGTAGCGGCGGAAACCGAATGCAGGCAGATTGACTTTCGTCACATCATACTCACAGTAAATCTCTGCTGCGAAGCAAGTTAAGCAGGAAGCATGATCGCGTCGATCGTCAATTACTATCAAGATAGTACCAAGTCGATTGCATTCATTGCGGGGGTAAAACTGTTGTGCATCTTACCAGAAAAGGGAGGTACGGACGCAACCAATAGATTGCACTGTCGGCAGCGTCAGGCATCGCTGGTTTTTTCAACAATGCGACTGTCTCGGTCGGTTTGGATGGCACAGATGGTCCAACGGATGCCGACGGCTATTGTGACGGGCATATGGCGGCACACTTGGCTGAACAAAGACTTGACATTTATTCAGTTTTGACCGATGATGATGTCTACGATGTGCTCAAACAGTGTTTGGCAGGGCAAACCGGTACCAATATTAAAGATTTTTCTGTGCTGTTGATTAAGGGATGGCGTGCGGTCTGAGGAGAGGAGCTCTTATGGATGGATTGACTACATAATAGAAGCCAAACAAAGCTCCTTTTTGTATTGGAAAAGAACACGCCAACTGTATTACTCTTTCAACGACTTACATGTATTTCGCACTATTAATTCGGGGTTAAGATATCTACGAAATTCTGTATCACACTTGCCGGAAATAATCGATACTAAGCCTTCTACACCCTGTTTGGCCATTTCGCAAGAAGGCTGTCTGATGGTGGTAAGGTTGATTCCTGGGAGAGAAGCATAGCTGATGTCATCATATCCAATTAAGGAGATGTCACCCGGGATATCAATACCGCATTCGTTGGCTGCTTTAATTATTCCGAGGGCCATCATATCTGTCCGGGCAAAAAAAGCCGAAAAATCTTTGTGCTTATTCTGCCTAAATAGATTTGTTGCCATTTCGCACCCAAGATTTAAGTCTCCCATTGCAGAATCGAATAAGGAAGTTCTCTGCTGTTGCTCCACGATTTCATAATACAAATTCGGTATAATGCCTAGTTGACTACACGATGTAATGAAGCCATCCTGTCTGCGAACTTGTGAAGTTCTGCATGGTTTTGGGCCAAAGTATAGAATATTTCTATGCCCCAATGAGTATAAATATTCAGTTCCAAGGACTCCACCATTGAAGTTGTTTGTGGCAATATGGTTTCCGGGAGCATTATCTGTTGGTTCATTTAAAAACAAAATAGGGACATTCGGTGGCGGCAGTCTGCTTAGACGTTCATCGGTTTCAGAAGCAACCGGAAAAACAATAATACCATCTACCTGTCTGCCGAGAAGAAGCCGTAGCATCTGCTCCTCCTGGTCGGGGAGTTCATTTGAATTACAGATAAGAATATCATACTGCTCGGAACGGGCAAACTTTTCAATTTGGTGTGACAACTCTGCCATAAACGGATTTCTGAGCGAAGGCAGAATGAGCCCGAAAAGGTTGCTCTTTCCACGTACTAGAGAACGGGCAGTATAATTTGTAGAGTAACCCATTTCGTTGCTGATAGCTTGAATACGAGTCTTTGTTTCAGCGTTAATTAAAGGACTGTCAGCTAAAGCGCGCGAAACAGTTGTATGTGAAACGCCGGCTGATTTTGCGATATCTTTGATTGTTACTGCAATATGGTTTTTCATAACCACGTCTAAACTCCCAACTAATCTAAATTATCAGTGTTTGCTTTGCTTGTAAAAACAAACTAATACATAATATGTTTGCTTAAACTATATCCTGAATATTACGACATTTTCCATACAATTGCAAGAAATAGAATAGTAGATATTATCCGCGAAGCTAAAGTAAGGATTAAATGGTTTCAAATTGGATATTGACAAATATCAAGAAAGGAGGTATTTTATCAATATAACATATTTTGCACACGTGTGCGAAATGACGCCGTTTACTATTAGCATAAATGCAATCAATACCACAAAAACAATCGGAGGAAAAAACTATGGTTACAATCAGGGGTAGAAGATTTGAAGTTATTGATGCACACGTTCACATTTGGGATAACTACCATGGAATGCGTTTTGGCGACACTGCTGTTGAGAAGATTGGTAGCGGCATGATTCGTGTCGGCGAAAATGAAATGCAGTTTCTTCCGCCTGAGTTTGAGGATTACTCAGTAAAGGTTGGAGTGCTTGAGGGTTATATGCGTATGGCTGGCGTTGACCGTGCGTGCATCCTCCAAAACCCGTGTTATGGCGACCAGCGCGAATATATTGCGCCCATCGTGAAGGCCAACCCGAAGAAGTATGTTAGTTTCGGATTGATTGATCCGCGCAATATCGATATCGTCATCTCCGAGATTGATACGCTGATGGATGATTACAGTAATATCGGCATCAAGTTGGAAATCCCAGATGTACCGTTTGTGATGGATGATCCGAAATACGATTTCATGTGGAAGCATGTTATGGACAAGGACGGAATTGTTGCAATGGATCTCGGTTGGGGTACCGGCGTATACGACTTCAACATTGATCGTCTAACCAACCTGGTCAAGCGTTTTCCAAGAATGAAACTTATGCTTTGCCATCTTGGTGTATCGCGTCTGTGGGATCTGAAACAGAAATACCCCTATCCGTACCTGACAAAGACACTATCACTGCTGGATATCAACAAAGACAATCTATATCTGGATATGGCCATGGTTCCGGAAGCCAATGTTGCGGATGAATATCCTTTCTATCGCGGGCAGGACATTTTGCGCTATGTAAAGTCGTTCTGTGGTACTGACCGTATCATGTGGGGCAGCGACGCACCGGGAGTGCTAATCCATTGCACCTACAACCAGTCTTTGGATGTTGTGACTAAACAGTGTCCGTTCTATACGGATGATGACCTTGAAAAGCTGCTTGCAAAGAACGCTCTGAAGTTCTTGTTCAAGGAGTAAGGGCAAGTCTCCACGCTGATGGTCGCTGTACAGGGAATCGAATTAGTATGAGAGGTTGCAAATTATGAATCAAGACAGACCCGTTACCCTGCAACTTGAGTCGTTGACTAAGTCATTCGGTGGCGTATGCGTTCTGGATCACGTATCGTTTGATATTCTGGAGGGAGAAGTTCATTGCATTCTAGGCGAAAACGGTGCTGGTAAATCCACGCTGATTAAAATCATCAGTGGTGCATATAAGGCCGATGAGGGTAGTGTTATCCTTAATGGGAAGAAATTAGATCTCAAGGATGCTAAGGTTGCGCGTGATAATGGTATAGGCACAGTTTACCAAGAGACGAGTCTCGTTCCTTCTCTTGATACAGTAACGAACATCTTTTTGGGAGAAGAAATCAAAGTCGTAGCAAAGGGTAAAAAGATTCTCTTGGATCATGCGGAGATGGAACGTCGTACGCTGGAAACTCTGGATTGGATGGGCGTGAAGTTAGATGTCCATGTACCGGTTGCGTACCTGTCGGCAGCGCAGCAACAGCTTGTTGAAATTGCGCGTGCAATTACGTTTGATAACAAGATTATAATCATGGACGAACCGACGTCGTCACTTTCCGGAAAGGATGTTCGCGAGCTGTTCCGCATCATCGGTCAATTAAAGGAAAAAGGTATTTCCATCATCTTCATTTCGCATAAGCTTGATGAAATTGAAGAGATTAGCGACCGAATTACGGTGCTCCGAGACGGAAAATACATCGCTACGATCCGCACATCGGAAATGTCCATTGAGAAGGTCGTCAATATGATGGTCGGCCGCGAGTTTGATGCCAACCGCAGATGTATTCCACGCACATTTGATGGGGAAACGGTTCTCGAGGTAAAGAGCATCGTTAGTAAAGACGGCAAAGTAAAGGATGTTTCTTTTTCATTGCAGAAGGGTATCATTCTCGGTTTTGCAGGATTGGTTGGTGCAGGTCGCACGGAGTTGATGAAGGTAATTTTTGGTAAGAACGAGAAGGCGAGCGGCCAGATATTTGTTAATGGGCGGGAGATTCCTAAAATGACAACGACCAAGGCGGTTGGACTTGGAATTTCCTACCTAACGGAAGATCGCAAGCGTGAGGGCTTGATCCTAACGGAACCGATTCGTCAGAATATTACATTGGCCAGTCTAAAACGATTGCGTAAGGGAAAGAACCCCATTCTGAGTCTGCGAAAAGAAAAATCGGATGCAAAAGAAAAAGTTAAGGAGCTGAACATTGTTACAACTTCGATTGAAAAATATGCCATGTATTTGAGCGGCGGTAATCAACAAAAGGTCGTTGTAGCGAAATGGCTGTATGCAGAGGGCGATATCCTGATTTTTGATGAACCTACCCGTGGAATTGATGTCGCAGCCCGTTCTGAAATCTATAACATCATGAACAGATTGGCTGACAGCGGCAAGAGTATCATCATGGTGTCTTCTGATTTAACGGAAGTGCTCAGTATGAGTAACCGCATAATTATTATGAATGAAGGCAAAGTCACTGGTGTACTTGACAATAATGCTGACGTTACACAAGACGATGTAATGAAACTAATGCTTGGAGGACTCTGATTAATGAAGAAGCTCAACAGCAAATCGATTTATCTGTTTATTTTCAAAAATGGCGTTCTGCTTGCGCTGCTGGCTCTGTGGATAGTGATGGCATTTGCTTCTCCACACTTTTTGACGATGCAGAACTTTTTGAATCTGATGTTACAGATTACAACTCCTGCAATTCTGGGCGTGGGAATGACGCTGGTTATTATGACTGGTGGAATCGATCTCTCGGTTGGTTCGGTTGTCGCCATGTCTGGTGCGTTGTTGGCAGTATTATACAAGCATTTTGTTCAGTTTGAATACAGCAGTGCATTTGTTGCAGTCCTACTGGTTTCTGTTCTTCCGCTACTGACAGCGATGTTAGCAGGAACTGCGGTTGGTACTTTGAACGGATACTTGGTATCGAGGTGGGGATTACCACCGTTTATTATGACATTCGGTATGCAGCTTATGTGTCGGGGTGCTGCCTATTTAATCACAAACAGCCAGTCCATTTCTATGTATTCGCCTGCCATCCGGTTTCTTGGCGATACGAAAATTGGTGGTATCGTTCCGCTACCGATTATCATTGCACTACTGATGGTTGCAGGATTTACGGTGGTACTCAAGTATACTAGCTTTGGCCGCTATGTACTGGCATTTGGTAGTAACAAGGAAGCACTGAGTCTGTCTGGTGTCAACGCAAGAAAAGTGGAACATCTGTGTTACATCATCAACGGCGTTATCTGTGGCTTTATGGCAATTATCACTGTAGGACGCTTCAACGTGTTATCTGCTGTGACCGGCGATGGATATGAGATGGACGCAATTGCAGCAGTTATCGTTGGTGGCACTAGCATCAACGGTGGCAGCGGTACAATTACTGGAACGTTGATTGGTGCGTTGTTTATCGGTACAATCCGCAACAGTTTGAACCTTTTAAATATCGACGCTAGTACACAACCTCTGATCATTGGTTGCATCATGGTTATCGCTGTGCTGTTTGACATGATCAACAAACGGAAGTTGGCCGAACAGGCTTAACTCAATAAAACAATATCAAGGAGGAAAACATGAAAAAAATTCTCGCAACACTTTTAGCACTGACAATGATGCTCACATTTGTTGTAGGATGCACGGCAAAAGATGCAGACAAGACAAGCACTCCATCTGCTAATGCTACTACGCAGGACAAAACTCCTGAAACTGACAAAGAGGACGGAGCGAAAGACGAAATCGTCATCGGTGTCGTCACGAAAATCATTGACCCCTTCTTCCAGAAATTGATTGACGGATGTATAGCCCGTGGCGAAGAGCTTGGAATTAAGGTCATCTACGGTGCAGCATCCAACTCCACAGCGATTGAAGAGCAGATTAACATCATCGAAGACATGATTGTGCAGGGCGTTGATGGCTTGATTATCGTACCAATCGATTCCAAAGCGCTCGTTCCAGTTGCTGTAAAGGCTATCGAGCAGGGCATCAGTGTTGTCAACTTCGATAACAAGTTTGACCCTGAGACCGTTCAGGCTTCCGGCATTGATTACATTCCGTTCGTAGGTATTGATAACGAGCAGGCTGCATATATGGTTGTCAAGTATTTGTGTGAATACCTCAACGGTGAGGGAAAGGTTGCCATCTGTGAAGGCACCCGTGGCGCTGATAATGCTACTCTTCGTTCCAATGGTGCTATCCGTGCGTTTGAAGAGTACGCAGGAATTGAAATTGTCGCCTCGCAGCCTGGTGACTTCGTAACAGATACCGCTTATGCTGCGTTTGCAAATGTCTTCCAGGCACATCCGGAGATCACTGCGGTGTTCTGCTCCGGCGACCTGATGGCACTAGGCGTTATCCAAGCCGCTCAGGAAGCGGGACTTGCCGATCAAATAACTATCGCTGGTTTCGACTGTGACCCGGCAAATCTGGTCTATATCAAGGAAGGTAAACAATTATGCGATCTTGATCAAAATCCAAGCGCAATTTCCGCCAAGGCGGTCGATGTGTGTATTGCTATGATTAATGGCGAGACCCCTGATTCTCTTTACAATGTTGATCCCATTGTCGTTTCTGTTGAGAATGTTGAGCCTTATCTTGAAGCGGCTGGTCTGAATTAAGTCGTATTAGTAACTAACTCACGGTATGGCTGTAGCTAATCTGATTTAGACGGCTGCAGCCATACCTGTAGAAAACAGTATAGTGAGACGCGGTGCGCTTATAACGCACGAAAGTGATAGTGTTAAAATGATGCGGAAGCTACCACCACTGCTGTTGGCCTTAATTGTCCTATGCTTTTTGATATATTTTCTCTACGGCATATACTTCGGCAGTTTCGGTGCTAACGCAGAAAACGTGATGACTTTTTTCCGGATTACGGAGTCACAGCAGGGCGTCATCATGACGGTGCAGTCGATCGGCTGTATTATGATGACGATATTCCTTGGTTTGTTCGGCGAACGGATTAACAAACTGAAAGGTTTGCTCTTCGGCTTGTTTTTTATGGGGCTGGCGAGTGTTTTGATAGGAACGATGTCAATGTATCTGTCAGTCGGAACCGGATACATATTGATGCTTCTTTTTTCACTGATAGGTGGGGTTGGATATGTCAGCATTGATTTGTTGATGAATGGCGCGATTGCGGACATTTATCCGAAAGAGAAGACTACTCTACTGCCACTTACGCACGCTTTTTATGGCACTGGTTCGATGCTGTCACCGCTGTTTGTAACAGCGATGACAAATCCAGCGTTACCGCAAACGTTCTCTAAACCGTATCTTTTGCATGGAATTCTATCGCTTGGATTATGCATTGTATGCGCAGTGGTCATGACGCGTGCCAGACCGCTGACACCATATGAGGATAGTGCTTCCATGCATGCGAGCGCTGCGAGGAATCCTGCAGAAATTTTTAGCGATATTCGCGCGTGGCTTTTCCTACTTTGCAGCTTGCTTTATTCCTGTTTCCAAATTGGGCTGGGAGCATGGCTGCCACAATATGTACAGCAGATGCAGGGGGCATCCTATGTTCTGTCTAACACGATGCTATCGTTGTACTTTGCTGGGGCATTAATGATGAGATTGTTGTCGCCGCTCATGTATCGCAAATTAAGTGTACTTGCGTTCTATATCATCAGCAATTTGCTGTCATCAGCAGTTTTTCTGATATTCCTGTTTATCGAGCTTTCTTCGCTAGCGCGCTGTGCACTGATTGTAATGATGGGAATACTGCAGGGCTGTTCCTTTCCTGGACTGTTCATCCTTTGTGGCAATATATTTCCGCAACGCACGGCCTCCGCATCAGCATTGATTGTGCTCGGTATTTCGATCTCTACCTGCGTTGCACCCGCAGTAATTGGCAGAATGATTGAGACAGTGGCGGAAATTGCCGCAGCAGCCGACGATGTGTTTGTCACACTGGGGATGGAAAAGGATAACGAAATCT
>ERZ824488.2268-NODE-2268-length-17737-cov-4.283113_pt1 | contig 17737 bp, 15 predicted proteins | sample MGYA00519936_ERZ824488 | MGnify/ENA primary metagenome ERZ824488 (study PRJEB31778, sample SAMEA3449153) | human gut metagenome | biome: human gut; feature: human-associated habitat; material: faeces | place: United Kingdom | collected 2010/2012 ... | reverse complement strand
CCAAAGCAAAAGTCAACACCTTTTTTCGAATTTTCTTATTTTTAGAAAAATATAGTTAATTCTGCATATTCAGTATTTTATCTGACTATTTCTTTTTTTACTCCATCATCAAAATCTTTTTCGGCTGATATCGTACAATCTGGTATACCATAACCATAGAAGAAGCCAGCACAACCCCCATTCCACAAAGATACAATATTATAATCTGCTGTGTCTTAATTGCAGCCTGCACACCGTTCGAAAGATCTACAGCTATTTTTATCACATTCGCCAAAGGATAAGAAAAAATTACCCCCGCTGTAATTGCCAGCAATACCGGGCAAAAAGATTCCATCAACATCTGCAGCATAATCCGCATCTTTGTTTCTCCAACAGAAAGAAGAATGCCAATCTCAAACATGCGATCCCGCAAATTCATAAGAATCAAAAAACTTAATGTGATAGTTCCAAGGATTACGGAAACTATCACCATGAGATTCGAAATCCCTGCCAGGCTCTTCAGGCTGTCGGCCACCGCTTTATAAGCTGAAACATTTACCGTATAGTCCATATCATATTCTTCTTTGATATATTCCGGCATTTTTTTCGCATCTTCAGCAAACGCTCTTCCTTCTTCCGGGTCCTTCAACTGCAATGTAATTTCTTTTACATTATCATTTTCATTCATCTCATAAACTGGTGTATCCAGGGTATAGATAGCATTTGCTGGGTTATTATATACCACATTTCCACTGTAAGCTGCCTCGTTCGTACTGTAAATACCACTGATTTTAAATGTATACCGCTCCTTTGTGTATGGTGAAAGAACAGCTATGGTATCTCCTATTCCCAGTCCATTCCGTTCCGCAATCCCATCACTGACTACCGCTTCTTCTGCATTCTGCGGTACATGTCCCGAAATCAGTGTAACTACAGAAGAAACAGAACTAAAATACTCGACAGGATCAGATGATCCCTCCACATAAATATTTTCTGTTCCATTTTCTTCCTGTCCGTCCATAATTTCAGCTGTAAAGTTATCCGCCAGAGCAGCTGTCACCGTATTACAGCTGCCAAACCGAATTCTTTCATCAGCGCAGAGTTCCAAATATTTTTGATGTGAAATCGAATTCACACCGCGCGGCTCTTCACTGTATATCTGACGCTCATTCGATACAAGCACGCTTCCTCCGATGCTCGTCCGAATCTCCCATATCCGTTCCCGACTTGCCGCGCGGATACATAAGCCAAACAGGATCAGGATGGATAAAATCAGGAAACTTAAAAACATCAGAATTGTATTTTTTTTATGATAAGAAATACTGCGAAATGCTCTTTTGATCCAGTTCATAAAAACTTTCCCTCCCCCTCATGTTTAATCCTGCAATTTTTTCTTTTCCAGCCGTACCACCACATCTGCCTCCGCGGCAAATGCTTCCGAATGTGTAACTGCTATTACACATTTCTTATCTTCATGAGCCAGCTCTTTGAAAATTTTCACAATGCCAGCCGCCGTATCAACGTCCAGATTTCCCGTCGGCTCATCCGCAAGAATCACCTCTGCATTTGTCGAAATCGCACGCGCAATCGCTACGCGCTGCTGTTCGCCTCCTGAAAGTTTATTGATATTGCGGTTCATCTGATCTTCTGTAATTCCCATTCGTGTCAGAAGTTCCCGCGCCCGTTCTTTTTTGTTTTTAATCGGATTTGACGTAATTTCCATTGCCGCCAGCACATTCTCCAGCGGGGTCAGATAAGGCAGCAGATTATACGCCTGAAACACAATTCCAATCTTGCTGTTTCGATATCTTGTATAGCCAATTTCCCGGATATCTTTTCCTTCAAAGCACACGCAGCCGCTCTTAGGTTCTTCCAGCGCACCCGCCAAAGTCAGCGTCGTTGTTTTCCCCGATCCAGAAGGACCAACAATCGTGTAAAGAGTACCCTTCTCAAATGAATAGCTGGCTTTATCCAAAATATCAATTCTCTTTCCGCCGCTCTCGTAAAAATAGCTTACCTCTTTTAATTCCAGTTCTGCCATATTGTTCCTTTCTACTATAATCTAGTCGCCTCTACATTTTTCCAGTTCTCACTTCCGTAAGAAACCCATCTTTTACCAAATATACTTTATCAAATTTTTCCAGTTTATCATAATGATGTGTAATAAAAATCACAGATTTTTCCGGCATTTCTTCTGTTATAATTTTATAAAGATATTCATTGGCTTCTACATCAAATCCACTGGACGCTTCATCAAAAAGCATAACCGGCGCATCTTTCAATAGTGCCCGTGCAACCACAAGCTTTTGTCTTTCTCCTCCTGAAAGAAATGCTCCATCATCTCCTATTTGTGTTTTTTCTTTTTCTGGAAAACGTTGCAAGTATTTTTTCACGCCACTTTTCCTTAGTACCTCATTCAGTTTTTGTCTGTCTGCTTTCCCCTCCAAATCTATATTCTGCACAATGTCCCCCAAAAACAACGCTGATTTCTGACTCACAACAGAAAAAAGGCTTCGGTATTCTGATAATTTTAGCACTTTTATATTTTCACCATTACATAAAATTTCTCCTTCTTCCGGTTCATAAAATCGTAATAGTAATTCCAAAATTGTTGATTTTCCACTTCCATTTTTTCCAATAATAGCCACTTTTTCTCCCGGCTCAAGTTTAAAAGATACTTTCTTTAACACTTCCCTATCCTTTGTATACTGAAATCTCACATTTTTAAATTCTAATATTGGCGAAATCTCTTTTTCCACTCTTTTACTTCCACTTCGTTCCTCTTCCATATTCAAAAATGTATAAAGTCGTTCAGCGGACGGTTTGACACTTGCAAAATGCATACGCAGATCAATTAAACTATTTACCGGTCTTGTAACATAACTAGAATAAGAAACAAAAGCAAAAACTGAACCTATGGAAATTTTTCCCACGAACACCAAATATCCACCAACTAAATAAATAAGAATTGTTACACCCCACTCTAAAACAGCATCCCCAAAAATATTCCATGTCTCAATCATGGTTCCTTTCATTTCAACCGCTAACGATTTACAAATCTGTTTTAAAAATTCGCATTTTCTTAATTCATATAGATTCCACAATTTAATTTCTTCCACAGTATTAATTGTATCGCCAAGCCATCCTCCAAATTGTTGCTCAACTTGAATATACATTTTCATGTTTTTCTCACGCTTTTTAGCAAGACATTTTACTAACACGTATTTCACTGGAATTACTATCACTACAATGCATAACAGTTCAGGACTCAACAGCATAAGTCCAGCAAGTCCACTAATTACACGAAAAACATACGAAAAGCTCATCACTACATATCTATCTGTCATAGACGCAACCTGAGATACATCGCATTGTAACATTTGCACTATTTCCATACTATTTTTCATTTGAAAATAATGTTTTTTTAAATGCAATAATTTTCGAAATACATTGCAATACAAGTTCTTATAGAATGAATTATGTATTTCTGCAAAAGTTTTTGCCTGCACAACTTCAATCATTAAATATACCAGCACACAAACAAATAAACCGGCTACTCCATTAACAATTTGGGGCATATTTTTTTCGAGTATTCCGATGTCTGTGATCTGTTTTATCAATAATGGTTGCAGAAATACAGTTACTGTAGAAACAATAGTGCTTATACTCAAAATACCTATTTCTTTTTTATATTTGAGTAACTCTTTTAAAAAATATAAACATTTATTATTCTCTATTATTTTCTTCATTGTTCACAAATATAATATTTTTAATCCTTTAAGCAAACACTGATTCCTATTAGTCCAACCATACACACCCCAAGAAATATGTCCATCCAGACTATTTTCCCACTTTGCTTTTCTCCACTCGAAGGAGCCTTAAAAAATACTTTTTCAAAGCCTGTATCATTTTTATCAAAATATTTTTGTCCTATAACCTCTTCTTTCGTTTCATTCTCCTTCTTCTCAAGCCAATACTGGATCGAAATTTCCTGCATTTCTTCACCACCATATTCGGCTCTTTGATTATCTTTTGCAAGTTCTTCCGCTATTTTTCCGCCAAAAATCTTCATCGCACTATCTTGACTTTCTTCATAGGGTTTTCCAGCTCCCAAAAATAAAAATTGTCCTACTTTCTCCACGCTATCTGGAATCCGTATTTTTGACAAAGAAGAGCAATACATAAAGGCATTATCACCAATGCTCTCTAAACCATCATAAAAATAAATCTGTGTGATTCTAGTTCCCTGAAATGCGCTTTTTCCTACCTTTTTTAGTGTTTTTGGCATTACAATGCTGATAAACCCAGCAGTTGTATCACTGTACTGACCATCTTCCGCAAAGGCAGATTCCCCGATTTCAACAATGCCTTCGGATATCTGCACTGCCCGAAGATCCGTTTTTCTCAAAAAGCAGGAATCTCCGATTCTCGTCACTTCTTTCCCACCTACTTCTTTCGGTGTGACAATCACGCTTTCCGTCCCGATATAGTTTCGTAAAGTTACAGTTTCATCTTCTTCCACGCTATACTGGTAATCTCCCTCTTGGAGCCAGTCTGCCTGTAGCGAAACCTGTGTCGTTCCAGATTCCACTGCAAAAACGTCTTCCCGCCATACCAGCACCAGAACCATCGCTACGATCATTATCATTCTTTTTTTCTTCATGAACACCTACTTTCTGTCCAGCAATATAGATGCCGGGCTTTCTCTAGTTATTTTGCCGACTTGCAGAATTAATATCAAAAGGAAAAGATCTAAAATACCAAGAATCATCCCCGTCATGATTTTCCAGTTCCACTCAATGGACAAATCCGTATCAACAGTTACTCCCGTTGATTCATACGCAGCTATTTCGCTTGTCGGGAGCGCGTTTTTAATATTTCCCGACAGATCTTCATTTTCCTGCTCCACTTTCTCAGCCTGATTCGAAATCATCCGATCTGCGAAATACTCTGCTGTTGGTGTCGCACACAGCGCCGCAAAAACCAGGGCAATCAAAACCGGAACCAAATTCTCCAAAACGAACTGTCCTAAAATCCTTTTTCTGTGTTCCCCCATCGAAAGTAAAATTCCAATCTCACGTTTTCGCCCTTTGACTGACAGGCTGGTCAGAATGCCGAACAGTAAAATTCCGGCAGTCACAAATCCTACGATCATATATCCTATCAGACGATTCAATTTTTCAACAGGTTTCGCAACCATCTCATACCATTCCTTGTTTCGAATCAACTGATAGGACCATTCTCCAGATTCCAAATCCTGCTGTGATATTACCATTGGCTTTACGCTGGAACGTATTCCATTTTCATCGGTCTGTACAACATCATCCACACTTCCTATTTTTATTTTGTTTTTTGTTTCTTCTATGAATGGTTCAACTGATTTTGTATCTTTCAAATAGACCGTAACTGTATTAAATCCCACATTTTGAATTTTTAATGCTTTCATAGAATACTCGCAGAAAATATCCAGTGGAATAAAAATTAAATTATTGTGCCAGTCATTCACAACGGAATCGGACTGATAAACCTCTGGAGTTCTGTAAATGCCTCGAATTTTGAAACTAATTTCTTCCGGGGCACTTACTTTATAGTATTCGATCGTTCCCTGCTCCATTTTATATTTAACAGTATCGCCCACATGGAGATGATTTTTTTCGGCGTATTTTTCTCCTACCACAGCTTCGTATTTGCCCCGTTCTCCGTAGCTCAGTCCGCTTCCTTCCACAATCCTGTAACCCTTTGCCAGAAAATAGGTATCGTATGCTCAGTCCAGTGTTCCAACAGCCGTCATCGTATACATGCCTGAATCTTTCAGATAACCTTTTAGGCGCTGTTGTGTCTCCTCGCTGATATATGTTTCCGTATCCACCGGATCAAGCCAATATGTTCCCGCTTCCATGGTGTACCCCTGAACATAATTGCTGTCAATGAACTTTTCTACGATTGCGGACGGGATCGCATATACAGTACATGATTTTCCAGCTTCTCCCTCGGCCGGCCCGCGCAGAGTAATAGAGTTGGCCAATGTTTCCTGTGCTCTTTTCACTTTATTTCCACTTGCAATTCCAATCATCAGCATAGAAAATATCGCCAGGAAAAGTACTAAAAACAGTATGATATACATCAATGTTTTCGCAGGAGTACTTCTTAATTTTCTGCTTGCTCTTTTCAACATATTCTTTCTTCCCCCTATATATTTCAAAATGCGACAAGCTTATGTTTAATTTTCAAGTGTCCAAATAATCCTATCGCTCAATTTTTCTATTTGAGAATCACTTTTAATATCAACAACTGATATTTTTTTCAAATGCTCAAAATCCCTTTCCTTGTCAATTAATTTTAAAAAACACATCTTTTTTTGTTCAAAACTCGCATCCATATCAATTGCAAATTCTGATATTCCAATATCATTAATTGTAATATCATATCTTTTTTGAACCTCATCTTTAACATGACTAATAAACGCTTCTTCATAGCGCATATATGGTAGCATCAAAACACTATAATCTGGTTCTATTGCACACATAAACAATTGTGTAGTAATGCCAAAATCATTAGAATATTGTGGATTAAACGAGAGACATGCTCCTGGTATCCCAACAATTACAATATCATAATCTTGTTCTAACCGCTTTACAGCCGCATTTATATTTATAATTATCTCTTCATTCCTATTTTTCCCATTTAAATATTTCTTTTCAAAGCAAAATGTATCTTTCCCAATTAATCCATTTAATCCAGAAACAATTGCTGCAACTTTATATCCTTTTTGTTTCAAACATTTTTGCAGTTCTAATTCCATTTTCAATTTTCCACTATTTTGTGTCAAACCCAAAACGCAAATAACCGGAATATTTATCTTTCTTACTCTTAAATCGTCACACTTTTTTTGAATTTTTAATTTTTTAGCAACAACGACATTTTCATAATGCTGATCTATCTCTAAACTGTTCCTGATATTATTAATAGAAACTATCGTTATGGATTTCTGCTTTGCTGTTTTCACCACGCTCTTTATATATTCAGGCGATGCATCGTGCCAACTTTCAAGAAGAATTAACACTTCACATTCTTTTATAATATTACCTATTCCCTCCTCTATTATTATCTCACTACCATCACAACGTTGAATTTTTTTCCCGCAAAGTCCCCATGCTTTTATTGAAGCAATATGCATAATTTCACCATATCTACATTCATGTATGTTCTCAAATAGTGTTATACTTTCTTGATCTACCGGAAATATACCTACTCTTTTTAACATTTTCATTCATACTCCTCAAATTTATAACCAAGTTCTTTTAAAGTACAGTAATTTTTCATTGCCTCTTCAAATCCCCCTCTAACCTTCCAGCAATGTTTTTCTATTTCTTTATTTGAAATATTTTTAGTGTCATCTGCACATGCTATACAAATTGTGCAATGTTGATATGCCCAACAATCCTTACACCGGTCTTGCGAATATCGTTCTATATTTAGCAAATTTAACACTTTGTTTTTATCTATTCCTTTTTTTATATCACCTATTTTGGAAACTTCTGATATTTCACTCACTCGCTCACACGGATATATATTTCCTTCTGCTGTTACAAAAATTTTTTTCGCGCCTGGAATACAGGGACCACTATGATGATTTACCTTTGAAATCTCTTCTTGCATTTTTTCCTCATGTTGTTTAATTTCTCTCATTTCATTATCAAATTCTTCTTTTACTGCTCTAGCCACAAATTTTTCATTAATTCGTTTTAATTTTGAAAGAAAACATTTAAAATATTCATATTCCTGTTCTTCAACAAATTCTCCGCTAAATTCACATTGTTTATCCGTATAATTATCATTCAAAACAGATATTCTACTCAAATTTTTCGAAATCAGCCTATCTTTATCCAAAAACTCATATATTGTTCTTAACTCATTTTGGGGATCTAACACTGTGTTGAAAGACACATTTTTTTTATAATATTTTCTGTCCATACTATATATCATTTTCATGCTATCTCTCAATTTTTCAAATGATCCTCTATTACTTCCTGCAAATATTCTATTTTTATCGTGCACTTCTTTAGGCCCATCCAAACTAAACATAATTTGTATATTATTTTTAATAAAATACTGAACAATTTCTGGTGTAAACAACGTTCCATTAGTGGTCAAATTAAAATGTACCGTTCTTTGGCAATATTCTCTCTTCACATACTCAACTACTTCTTTTATCAATCTGAACATTAATAATGGCTCTCCGCCATAAAATGATATATATATGTCTTCGCTAGACATCGAATGCCCATACAAATAATCTACTGCTTCTTTTGCAGTTTCCCAGCTCATTTCTTTTTGACTATGATTTCTATTTTTGTAATCACCAGAATAAACACAATAACTGCAACGCAAATTACATTTTTGTGTCACTTGCAAAACTAACTGATTCATTCTATTTTCTAAATAAGATTCTAAAAAGTCCGTAGCAAAATGTTTTACCTCTTCTACCCGCGTTCTTTTCAAATATCCTTCATTTATTAGCTTTTCTATTTCTCTTTCCGCTTTTTCATCCCAAATATTGTTTTCCAAAAAATTATATGTTTCGAAAGACACCTGAATAATTTTATCAGTATTCACATCATATACATAATATTCTTTTGCAGTTTTGAAACAATGAATAAATGGTTTATGCATGTTCTTTTCCTCTTGTTTTATATGCTATTTCTTTGTTAATCAATTTTATTATGTCATCAAATGTATCAAATTTTCCAGCCACAATATCTTTTTCCTTAAAATGAATATCAAATTCTTTTTCTAACTCCACATATACATTTATCAAATCTCTTGCGCTGAATTTTAGATCATTTCCTAAAAGCTTTTGATTTTTCCAGTCTTTTTTCTGTTCTAAATTTCTATATTTCTTTAATATATCTTTCACTTTTTCTTCTATCATTTCTATTCTCTTTCATCAAATCTACTATTGTCAGCATTTTTACTCTACAACAAACATATCAACATTTTAACAAACGCTATTTCAAAGGATCTATAATACTTCTAGCCATATTCTTAAACGATTTTTTATAATGCTTAAATCAACTTTTAAACTTATCCTCTAATTAAAATGAGGACTACAACTAATTAACACTGTAGCAGCCCTCATCTTTCTTACATTTTAGTGATTAGCATTAGATCCAAATACACTTGTGTATAACTGATTCTGCGCCTGAGCTTTCTGAACATAGGCAGACCCACACGTAGAAAAGCATGTGCATGAACACGGTCCATTTGCATAAACACTCACATTATTTCTTCCCTTATGTTCTTTCTTTTTAAGCGTTTTCTTCATTTGAATACCTCCCTTCGAGCATAATTTTATTACCCATTGCGATCGCAAAAGTAATCCAGTAAATTTTAGTCGTCTAAAAGTTGCATTATTATCCATTTATATGCGTTATAACAATTTTCAAACTGCATTTGCTCCATCCTTGTTTTCACATTCCATCCTTTTTTATCAAAAACCTCAAAATCTATCAAACTATTACTTTCAAATATATTTTTATCCGTTTGAATAATAAGCACATCTGGATTGTATATTGTATTTACTGCCATTATTAACGTCTCTGTCACATTCCCATGCGTATAAAATTCTAATGGAATTTCTGCCACGCAAGACTCTTTTAGGTTCTTTTCTGATGTTAATACTATACACTCATAGTCTTCCTTCCCAAAACACTCATATAACAACTTTGCCCCAATAACAGTACGTGTTAAAATTATCGGAATTGACCACGCTTTATTATTCACAATCCCATTCCATTCCAATTCTTTTTCATAGATACATTTGTTTATATGATTCATAATAAATTTTTTTGCATCTTGGTATGAACCTTTTTTATTTTTCCTTAAATAACATATCAAAAGCACAGTAATAATCGGAGCTGCAAAACTATTTGATTTGTATTCTTTCCCAACAATCTTCTTTAAAACGTCATCAAAATTTAACTGTATCGAATTCATTTCCGAAAAAGGAAATGATTTAGACACCGAAATTTCTTTTTCCTGCAATTTAGCAATATAATTTCTTACCCCGAAAACCCCATCAAAGCATGCCGGCCATGTAGGAAAGTTTGTATTTGATAGCGCTGCACATAATATCATTTTATTAGAAACCATTTGTTTTATAATATTTTCTATCTTTTTTGCATCTATATAATTTGTTGTTCCAACACTCATATGCACAAGTTTTATCTTTTCTTTTAAGCACCATTCTAACGCCGCTTTGAATGAATCAATGCTACCTCTTTCCCCTGTTTCCATAATTTTTATAGAGATAAATTCTACCTCTGGGCAAAAATATTTGATGATACTATAACACTTATCGCCATGTGTTAGTTTATATCTCTTTCTAAACAGATTATCTTTTTTTTCAGAATTGCACAAAACAACTTTTTTATTCTCATCAACATAGTATTCATTCTCACTCAGAAACAGCCCCCCTGCTGTCCCGTCATCTATAATTACATATTTTCCATCGTTTTTTTTATTTTTCATATGCAAATAGTCTTGTTCAGCTTTTCTTTTTCGTCTACATACTTACATTATATCTATATTTCTTCTTTTTTCAATGTGCTTTTTGTACATATTTTCAGTTTTTATTCATTATAAATTCACATAAATATTTTTTTCACAAAAACATGTAATTTTTTTTATATAAATACGTATATTTATAGATATTTCTTTTCATATCAGTTCAACCCCCATATTTTCCACAACTCTCAACTTTTTCCACTAATATCCTATTTGTTCTTTCATTTCCATTCTTATCCCCTTCTATCTAGCAGATTCTTCCGCTCTCAACTTCAGAGAAAAAGCGGTCGGCGTGTGGGCGGCGGATGCGGTGGGAGGGGAGAAACGTGCCGGGGCGCGGGGCATTGATTTGGGTGGGAGCGGAACCTGACGCGGACGGGACGGAACGGGGGAGATGAAATCCGGCTCACAAAGCCGGATTTCAAGAGATACTGAGTCGGGAAAACATCAGTTTTCCTGACGAATTGTCTCGGTGCTCCCCCGTTCCGTCCCATCCACGCCAAGGTCTCCGCCCCACCCAAATCACAGCCCCGCACCCCGGCACGTTTCTCCCCTCCCACCGCATCCGCCGCCCACACGACGTCCGCTTTTCCTCGTCCCCCCTCCCACCAAAAAACGGCCCCACAAGGAACCGTTTTTTCTCATCTTATAATACATTCTTCAACAGCATCAGCACCGGATTATTCTCCCGAATCCATGCCAGCGCCATATCGCCCTGGATCTGCTTCATGCATACATTCCCCCAGTGTGTCGCCTGAAAGCAGTACACCACCGCAAAGAAAATCCAGATCCACAGCACCGCACGCACGACACCAAGTCCTGCTCCTCCCATGCGGTTCAAAAAGCTGATCCCCGGAATCTCCGCAATCAATTCCACAATTTTCACCGCAATCGTCACGAAACCAACGGCCAGCACCAGTGTCAGAAAGAAAGCGATTCCTTTCATAATCTTTTCCGATACCGCCTTCGCCGCGTAGGATGCCAGACTGTGCAGCTGTTCCTCCTGGTACTCCCGCACCGCGCCGCTTCCGAGGATCTGGTTCACCAGCTCCTCCGGCACGCCCATGCTCTCCAGCCATTTCTTCTGCACATCCTGGTTTTCCCCCGACAGAAATTCATTGTTTTCAAATGTCTCTAAACATTTCTTCTCCACATACTGCGGCAGCTCCGTCCGCTCATTCAGCACATCCGTCACATACGGATTCATCCAGATCGCCAGTCCTGTCACCAGAATCAGGGACACCATGGACAGCACTGTCCGGACCAGCCCCTTTTGATATCCAGCCAGCGCGGAAAGAATACACACCGCAAGTAATACGTATCTCAGCCAATTCATGTTTTTCTTCTCCTATTTCAGCCGGATCATCGAAACGCCGTCCTCCTCCGCGAGCAGATACCGGTTCTGCCCCATGCCGAGGATCTCGTGAATCTGTGTTTCGCTGACCACGCCGCTGTACTTCTTTCTTCCCTTTAAGGTATATACACACAGCTCCTGCCGGTTCGTCAGCAGAATCTGTTTTTCTTCTATCTGAAGGTTCTGGTAATAGAAATCCAGATTTTCATCCGCAAGCTGCTTTCCTTTCAGATTGTAGATTTTCATCCGATAAGGATGATCGTCGCTCTCCCCGCGCAGAATCAGAACCACGCGGTCGTCCGCATACGCGCAGCTTAAAATTTCTCCATCTTCCGATACGCTCACCGTTTCCTTCGGCTTGTTTGTTCCTTCATAAACGCGGAAGCCGTTGTCAAAGAAGGCAACCCATGAGGATGTTCCCGCGGTTTCGATCTGTGGGCACAGCATATCGGTGTAGCTCGACGAGCTTGCAAGATTGTCCACCAGATCCTCGCCCCTGCTTCCGAAATTGTAGAAAGCGACCTGTGATTTCATCTTGCCGCCGTCTTCGTAAGCGTAGGAAACCGCCATCCAGAGTCCGTCCGCGGAAAGTGAGAGATCCATCGGATAGCCCGGGCTGTCCATGTTCGGGTGAGAGGAGGCGATCTCCGTTCCATCGGTATTATAGTATTTGATCCAGCTCTCCCCGTTGTTTTCCAGAATCGCCGCAACGACGCCCTGGCCTGCAACGGATGCTTTCACGATCGGATACGACGCGGTAATTTCGCCGGCCTTTCCATCGGCATCGTATACAACAATTTTGGTTCCGTTTTTATCGTAAATGGCAATTGCATCGCCGCAGGATATCATCTGCGGATTTTCCATGGTATAATGATCGCTCCAGAGGGTCTGATTTTTCCGGTCGCGCAGTTCGATGCCGTCGATACCGTAACGCACGATCTTATTTCCGGATTTCTGAAACATATACGTATCGGTGTCCTCGGTCTCTGTTGCCTGTACTATGTCGTATCCCTGAAAAATACGCAGCTGAAGCCATACCCCTGTACCAATTCCGGCCGAGAGAATGGCTCCTGCAAGGATTCCAACGGTGATCCGGCGTCTGCGTTTTCTTTTTCTGTTTTCTGCTTTATACTCCTCAAGATCCCGGACTTTTGCTCCGTTCTCCTGTTCTTCTCTGTTTTTTCCGTCCATTTTCATTCCCCTTATGTTCTTTTCGGACTTATTTTCCGCCGCCCTTTCGGCCGCAGTTTGATTCCGCTCTAGTGTACCATATTTTTCTCTATTTTGGGAGGTATATTTTCTGCCCCGCATATATGAGATCTTCCACCGCGATCTGGTTCAGTTCGCAGATATCCTTCACTCTGCTCATCGTTCCGTAATATCTCTCACTGATTTTCGAGAGGCTGTCCCCCTTCTGTACGGTGTACTCCTGCCAGACCTGCGCGGCGGTTTCTGCCGTCTCACTGCCGGAAGCAGTTCCCGGGGCGGACGATGGCTCTGCTCCCGGTGCTGGATCTGTCTGCGCCGTACCGGTATTGTTCTCCGCTGCACCAGTCTGCTCCCCGCCGGATGTACTTTGCTCTCCGCTGCCTGCCGGATCCGTTCCGGATAAATTCTGCTCCTCACTTACCGCCGCGCTCCCGCTCTCATTTTCCGTTTCCAGTTCCGTTCCTGTGCTTTCCGGCGTCGAAGTATTTTCCCCTGTGTTTCCCTCTTCCGCCGCTGATGCTTCCGCTGCACTCTCAGCCGTCTGTGTCTTCTCTCCCTGTACGTTTCCCGCCACTGCTACCGTCTGCTCCTTTGTTTTCCCCGGAAACGACAGCGCATCTCCGTATTTCTGCGTCACCGTCACAAGAAGCGCCGCAGCCGCGCATGCTGTCATCGCATAGAGGATCGGCTTTCTGTGATCGTGTTCCGGCTCCTCCCCGCTCTTCTCCTCAATCATCTTCCGAAAATCGCTGACAGCGCGGTCGGGCACGCTCTCTCCGTTTTCGATCGACCGGTTCTGATTCTGATCGATCAGATACGACTGCATCGGCTCATTCTTTTCATAATAAATGTAAAAGCCTCCCGTGCTCCGCAGGGTGCCGCCCTCGTACGTATAGAAAGTTTCCTCTTTTTCCTGTCCGTTGACGCGGAACAGCGTCTTGTCATTTCCGCCGAAGTGGTTCAGATGCGCTCGGATGATCTGTTCATTCAGATCCTCCCCGTATCCCGGAAGAGAAAGTGCCCAGCCGAGGATCTGCTGGTTTTTGAAATATTTTTCCATCACATCGTGGACCTCCGTCCATACTGCATCATCGAAGACCAGGTGATCCGGCGCCGGCTCCATCGTATGAATCGCGGCCGCGCTGCGGATAAAAAAGTAGGAAATTCCGTCCGCCCACTTAAATTCGCCGAACAGCATGGCGGCACGTCCCTCCGGTGCGGAAAAATATTTTTTCAGAAAGGTTCCGACATAATCTTCCAGATAAATCCGCTCCCTGCCGTTCGTATCACCGACCTGGCGGATATTTTTCGGCAGATGAAAGTATCCCTCGTTGCCGTTCGCCTGCTCTTTGTTTTCTTTATAGACAATCTCAATCATGCTTTTCACCCCTTTTTGCCTACTTTATCACGGATGTTCCGCGAAAAAGATCGTTTTGGGGCAGGGCTGTCACGGTTTTTTCCGACTGTTTTCCCGTTTTTCTGCACCGGAGGGCATGTCATGTTTTTTTCATTGCAGGAATAGTTTATACCATATACGGTTAAACTGTGGATGATTCTTCTGAAAGGCAGGTACCGGTCATGTTTCGAAAAAAAGACGCCGAAGTTTACTACATCAATGAGCGAAGCCGCAGCGCCAGCGAAGAGCTGGCGTCGCTGTTTTCTTACTGCATTCAAAAGGACGGACGCATGTTCCGTGAACTGGTATTTCTCTGCATCGGAAGCGACCGGATCACTGGGGATTCCTTAGGACCGCTGATCGGGTACCAGCTTTCGCCGTACTGCAGCCGCGTTTTTCATGTCTATGGAACGCTGGATGACCCGGTGCACGCCCTGAATCTACCGGACCGGATTTCGTACATCCATTCCCGCCACCCGGAGGCACTGCTCGTTGCGATCGATGCTTCGCTTGGTTCGCGGCGTCATCAGGGATACATCACGATCGGAAACGGGGCGATCCGGCCGGGCGCGGGGGCAGGGAAGACGCTGCCCGAGGTCGGGGATATTTTTATCACAGGTATTGTGAATGTATCGGGCAGTTTTGAACAGCTTCTTCTGCAGACAACCCGGCTTGCCACGATTTTCCATATGGCGGAATCCATCTCTCAGGGAATCCTGCTCGCCTGCCGGGAACTTGAGGCGGCCGGGACAAGCGAACTTCTGCTTTAAGAAAAACTGCAGACAACAAAACAGGCAGAGACTGCACCGTTTTCCGGTGTGACCTCTGCCTGTTTTCTTTTGTCATTTATTTCGAAAAATCTTATTTACAGAACTCTTTTACCTGCTCGTAAACGCCCTCGCCGTCGAGTTTGTATTTTGCAAGAAGAGCGACTGCCGGGCCGGACTCTCCGAAGACGTCCTGTACACCGATTTTCTTCACCGGAACCGGGCATTTCTCTGCCAGTGCGTCGCAGACTGCGCTTCCAAGTCCTCCGATCACCGAGTGCTCTTCTACGGTTACGACTTTGCCGGTCTCTTTTGCTGCTGCAACGATCAGCTCCTCATCCAGCGGTTTGATGGTGTGGATGTTGATGATCTTGGCATCAATGCCGTCTGCGGCAAGTTTCTCTGCTGCTTCCAGAGCGGAGCTTACGCAAAGGCCTGTTGCAACGATGGTGACATCCTTGCCTTCACGGAGAACAACGCCTTTTCCGAGTTCAAATTTGTAATCCGGTCTGTCGTTGATCACCGGCACTGCCAGACGTCCGAAACGAAGGTAAACCGGTCCGTTGTATTCATAAGCTGCTTTCACGCAGGCTTTTGCCTCTACATCATCTGCCGGGTTCAGGATGACCATACCCGGGATGGTTCTCATCAGGGCGATATCCTCGTTGCACTGATGTGTTGCGCCGTCTTCTCCTACGGAAATTCCGGCATGGGTAGCACCGATTTTTACGTTCAGATGCGGGTATCCGATGGAGTTGCGTACCTGCTCAAACGCACGGCCTGCGGCAAACATCGCGAAGGTGCTTGCGAACGGAACGATGCCTGTGGTGGAAAGGCCGGCAGCGATTCCCATCATATTACATTCTGCGATACCACAGTCGATGTGACGGTCCGGATATGCTTTTTTGAACACACCAGTCTTGGTTGCTGCTGCAAGGTCAGCGTCGAGTACGATCAGATTGTCATGCTCTGCGCCAAGTTCAACCAGTGCATTACCGTAACTTTCTCTTGTTGCGATTTTCTTTACTTCTGACATAACGCTTCACCTGCCTTTTCCAGTTCTGCCATAGCAATTGCGTATTCTTCATCGTTCGGAGCTTTTCCGTGCCAGCCTACCTGGTTCTCCATGAAGGAAACGCCTTTTCCTTTTACGGTCTTTGTGATGATGGCGGTCGGCATGCCTGTTACGGTGCGCGCCTCATCAAATGCAGCTTTCAGCTGATCGAAATCGTTGCCGTCCGCTACGTTGATTACGTGGAAGTTGAATGCCTCGAATTTTTTGTCGATCGGGTACGGACTGTTGACATCTGCTACGTTTCCGTCGATCTGAAGTCCGTTGTTGTCTACGATCACAACGAGGTTGTCCAGATGTTTTGCTCCGGCAAACATGGCTGCCTCCCAGACCTGACCTTCCTGGATTTCACCATCGCCAAGAAGTGTATAAACACGAAATGCTTTGTTCTGCAGTTTTGCACCGAGTGCCATTCCGACTGCTGCGGAGATTCCCTGTCCGAGGGAACCGCTTGACATATCAACGCCCGGGATATGTTTCATATCCGGATGTCCCTGCAGATAAGATCCAAGATGGCGAAGGGTCAGCAGATCTTCTTTCGGGAAATAACCTTTTTCAGCCAGTGCTGCATACAGTCCCGGCGCTGTGTGGCCTTTCGAAAGTACAAAACGATCGCGGTCCGGATCTTTTGGATTTTTCGGGTCCACGTTCATTTCTTCAAAATACAGATACGTGAAAATATCGGCTGCAGACAGAGATCCGCCCGGATGGCCGGCCTTTGCTGCATGAACGCCGCTGACGATCCCTTTGCGGATCTCATTGGCCGTCTTCTGAAGTTCTAACTTGTTCATGTCTTTTCTCCTTGTTTAGTTGAATCGGAATCAAAAGCTGGAAATATCGCTATTGTTCACTTTGTTCACAATACCATATTTCCAGCTTTTATGCAATCATGTTTAGGTCTTATTCGCCGAATACAGCTTTGTAGTCAGCCTGGAATTTTGCGATTCCGGCGTCGGTCAGAGGATGTTTGGTCATCTGTACGATTACGTTGTATGGAACAGTTGCAATGTCTGCACCAGCCAGTGCGCAGTCGGTTACGTGGATCGGGTTGCGGACACTTGCTGCGATGATCTCGGTGTCGATGCCGGCTACGTCGAAGATCTCAACGATTTCACGGATCAGATCAACGCCGCGGGTGCTGATGTCATCGAGTCTTCCAAGGAATGGGGATACATAAGTAGCACCTGCTCTTGCAGCCAGAAGTGCCTGGTTTGCGGAGAAGATCAGGGTTACGTTTGTCTTGATGCCCTCTGCGCTCAGAACTTTAACAGCTTTGAGTCCTTCTACGGTCATCGGGATTTTAACAACCATGTTTGGATGGATGGCTGCGATCTCACGGCCTTCTTTGATCATGCCTTCTGCATCTGTTGTGGTAGCTTTTACCTCGCCGCTGA
>ERZ824488.2259-NODE-2259-length-17789-cov-3.446994_pt1 | contig 17789 bp, 17 predicted proteins | sample MGYA00519936_ERZ824488 | MGnify/ENA primary metagenome ERZ824488 (study PRJEB31778, sample SAMEA3449153) | human gut metagenome | biome: human gut; feature: human-associated habitat; material: faeces | place: United Kingdom | collected 2010/2012 ... | reverse complement strand
TGGGCGCGCTCTTGAACGAGATCGTGGTGCCCACGATCAGCAGGAACGCGCCGACGAGCGCGCTCGAGCCATTCTTGGTCATGCCGAGGGTAAAGCTGCCGAGCGTGTCGAACAGGCTCGGGAACAGCGTGTTGAGCAGACACCCCAGCAGAAGCGGCACGAGAATCGTAGCGCCTGGGATGGAGGACATCTTGAAGAAGGGCTTCTTCTCCTCCACGGCAGTTGTTTCACTCATGGAAAGGACTCGCTTTCATGCACGCGCGCGGTGCGGGCGGCCGGCCCGGGGCACGCTTCGCGGACGGTCGGTCTGGCCGCCCGCCCTTACAAGAGCAGAAGAAGGGCCGCGCCCACCTCGCGCGGACGCGGCCGTAGGTCTCGCACAGGCGACGATTACCCGTCCAGGACGATGCCACCGTCGCAGTCGCCGATCTCGCCGTTGACGAAGCTCGCCTGGTCGGAGGCAAAGAACAGCACCATCTGGGCAGGCTCGCTGGCCTGGGCGGCGCGGCCCAGAGGAATGCCAGCGATGATGCGCTGGGAGTTCTCGTCGGAGAGGATCGACGTCATGTCCGTGAGGGTGAGCGACGGGCACACCGCGTTGCAGCGGATGCCGAACTTGCCGCCCTCCTTGGCCACGGCCTTCGTGAGGCCGTTGACGCCGGCCTTGGAGCTGGCGTAGGCCGCGGTGCCGAGAAGGCCGCCGCCGATCTTGCCCGCCACGCTCGAGACGTTGACGATCGTGCCGGCATGGGCTGCCTTGAAGTGCGGGTAGACGGCAGACATCATCGTGAACACGCCGTTGAGGTTGATGTTGATCGTGCGCGTCCACTCCGCGTCGTCGATCTCGTCGAACTTCTTCGTGGAGATGACGCCGGCGCAGTTGATGAGGATGTTGACGCCCGGGACCTCCTCGAAGATCTTCTCGACCGTCTCGCGGGCCTTCGCCGTGTCAGAGACGTCGAGCTGGTAGAAGTGGTTGCCCTCGCCGAGCTTGGCGACGGCCGCCTCCCCCTTGTCCTTGCTGCGAGCGATGAGCACGACGTGGCCGCCGCCCTCGACGATGCCCTTGGCGATCTCGAGGCCGATGCCCTGGGTGCCTCCGGTTACGATCGCGGTCTTTCCGTTGAAGTCAAAGGCCATGGTTCTCTCCCCTTTTCTGACCTTTGCGCACGTACCGGGAGCCCCCTCCCGGTGCACTCGCGCGCCTTTCGCCGCGAAAGGATAAGGGCTTCAGAAATGGAGGGATAGACTCATTCTTGAGAACTTGGTGAACGGCATGAATTAGTAGGTAAACGGTAGACGGCTCGAATTCGTCGGTGAACGTGGGCAAATGTTCACGATATCATGCACATTTATGGACAGGTTATGAATATGTGGGGCCTTTAGCTGCGGCCTAGGCAGCGCACCTTACTTGCCGCCCCATCGGTGAGCGGTCATTCGTCGCGAAGCGTGGGCGCTGGAGCGAGGGACGGCATATTCGAGCATTTGTCTCAGACGCTCGAAGATGCGCGCGCTATGCCGTCTGCTCGGCCTCGCCCGCCACACGGTTGATGAGCGAGCCGAACGCGCCGGCAAGCACCTGCTGGAACAGCGTGCCCATCATGACCGGGAACACCACCTCGCCGGGGAAGAACTGCGCCGCGAGAACCGCACCCGCGGAGATGTTGCGAATGCCCGTGCAGAAGCACGACGTCACGAGCCGTCCGCGCCCAAGCCCGCGCACCCGCGCGATGAGCAGGCCCATCGCGAACCCGCACGACGCGTAGACGAGGATGAACAGCGCCATGCCGAGAAGCTCGGGCGTGAGGTGGCGCATGTAGTTGCTCATCTGCGAGGAGTTGGACGCGATGATGACGATGAGCAGCATCTTCACGGCGGGTGACATCACGGGAGAGAGCGTCTTGTGCCCCCAGCCGTGGGTGAGGTCGTTCACGAGCATGCCGGCAACCGCCGGCAGCGCGATCATGAACACCATGTTGGACATCATGCCAAGCACGTCCACCTGTACGGTGGCGCCCAGCAAAAGCTTGAGCGAGAGGGGGATCGTGAACGGCGAGAGCACGGTGGACACGAGGATGCAGGCGAGCGCCAGCGACAGGTCGCCGCCGTACATGCCGCACCACATGAAGCACACCACACCAACGGGCACGCAATACTCGAGCGTGGCGCCCGTCACGAGGTTGGGGTCGTTGCCAAAGATGAGGCTCGCGAGCGCATGCGCCACGACGGGCATAACGACGATCGACATCCCCAGCACGAACAGCATGTCCTTGGGATGGCGGAACTGGTTGGCCACGGAGCGGAAGTTGTTGTTGAGCGAGCCCTGGAACGTCATGATGGCGAACAGGATGGGCACTGCATGCTCCGTGACACCAAATACCTGCGGAAACAGCACGCCAGCAAGCACGCACACCGGAGCGATGAGGGGCATGTGAGACCCTATCGCCTTGCCAAACCTCGTCCACTCATCCACGCAAAACGCCTTCCTCGTGAAAATCCCACTTCCAGTGGGGTATTATCGACAAGGCTCTTTCCTCAAGCAAGGTAAGGACGACAAATGGAACACCTCCTTAACATTAGCGGCGTGAGCGCGAGCGCCGACGAGAAGCCCATCCTGCACGGCGTGGACCTCGCGATCGACGCCGGCGAGTGCCACGTGCTCATGGGCCCCAACGGCGCCGGCAAGTCAACGCTCGGCCACGTCATCATGGGCGACCCGGTCTACCACACCACGTCCGGCACCATCGGGTTTGACGGCGCCGACCTCACGGACGCCTCGCCCGACAAGCGCTCGCTCGCGGGCATCTTCCTCTCCTACCAGGCGCCCGTCGAGATCCCGGGCGTGCCGCTGTACAGCTTCCTGCGCACGATCTGCCAGAAGCGCCCCGAGCTCAAGATGACGGCCAAGCAGTTCCGTCGCCGCGTGGGCGAGCTGTGCGAGCAGCTCGACATGGACTCGTCCTACCTCACCCGCGAGCTCAACGTGGGCTTCTCGGGCGGCGAGAAGAAAAAGGTGGAGATGCTGCAGCTGCTACTCCTGCAGCCCAAGCTCGCCATCCTCGACGAGACGGACTCGGGCCTGGACGTCGACGCCCTGTCCGTGGTCTCGCGCGGCATCACGGCCTACCGCGAGCAGTGCGGAGGGGCGCTTCTCATCATCACGCACAACACGCGCATCCTCGAGCGCGTCGACGTCGACCGCACGCACGTCATGGTCCGCGGCCACCTCGTCGCCGAGGGCGGCCCCGAGCTCATCGGGCAGATCGACGCGAACGGCTTCGAGCGCTACGAGGCCGCCGAGGCCAAGCTCGAGCAGGCGGGGGCGTAGAGATGGAGCGCGAGAGCAACGCGGCCGTCGACGTCACGGCAGGCGCGGACATCCCGGGCGAGTCGCCCGAGCGCCGCCGCGCCGAGGTTGGCGACGTCGACCGCAGCATGTATGACTTCGTGAAGCCCGAGAGCGGCTACGAGCGCTTCGCCGACGGCCTGTCCGGCGACGTCGTCGAGGAGATCAGCCGCAAGAAGGACGAGCCGGACTGGATGCTCCAGATGCGCCTGCGCGCCCTCGAGACCTACGAGCGCATGGAGATGCCCAAGAACTGGGGCCCCGCCATCGGCGGCCTGGACATGAGCACGATCTCCACGTACGTGGCGAGCGGCGCCAAGCAGGCCGAGAGCTGGGACGACGTGCCCGATGACATCAAGGACACGTTCGAGCGCCTTGGCATCCCCGAGGCGGAGCGCACGAGCCTGGCGGGAGTGGGCGCCCAGTACGACTCGGAGATCGTATACCACAACATGAAGGATGAGGTCGCCAAGTCCGGCGTCGTCTACACGACGGTCGAGGACGCCATGCACTCGGGCTACGAGGACATGATCCGCGAGCACTTTGGCACGCTCATCCCCATGACCGACCACAAGTTCGCCGCGCTTCACTACGCCGTGTGGAGCGGCGGCTCGTTCGTCTACGTGCCCGCCGGCGTGAAGCTCGACTTTCCGCTGCAGAGCTACTTCCGCCTGAACGCCGCGGGAGCCGGCCAGTTCGAGCACACGCTCATCATCGTGGAGCCGGGCGCCGACCTGCACTTCATCGAGGGCTGCTCCGCACCCAAGTACAACGTCGCCAACCTGCATGCCGGCGCCGTCGAGCTGTTCGTGGGCAAGGGGGCGCGCCTTCGCTACTCGACCATCGAGAACTGGTCGAAGAACATGTACAACCTCAACACGAAGCGCGTGCGCGTCGAGGAGGACGGCAAGGTCGAGTGGGTCTCTGGCTCGTTCGGCAGCCACGTCTCCTACCTCTATCCCTCGAGCCTTCTCGTGGGACCGCGCGCGAGCTGCGAGTTCACCGGCATCACGTTCGCCGGCGCCACGCAGAACCTCGACACGGGATGCAAGGTGACGCTCGCCGCGCCCGACACGCGCGCCTCGGTGGACACCAAGTCGCTCTCCAAGGGCGGCGGCATCTCCACGTTCCGCAGCTCCGTCGTCGTGACGAAGAAGGCCGACCGCGCCCGCGCGTCGGTGAGCTGCAGCTCCCTCATGCTCGACGACATCAGCCGCTCGGACACGATCCCGGCCATGGACGTGCGCAACGCCACCGCGAGCGTGGGCCACGAGGCCACGATCGGCCGCATCTCCGACGACACGATCCTGTACCTCATGAGCCGCGGCTGCTCCGAGCAGGAGGCCCGCACGACGGTCGTGAACGGATTCGCAGACCCCGTGTCCAAGGAGCTGCCGCTCGAGTACGCCGTCGAGATGAACAACCTCATCAAGCTCGAGATGGAAGGGGCGATCGGCTAGATGGCTCTCACGCTTACGGGCGTCGACCGCACGCCCGCTCAGACCTGGAACTGGCTCAAGACAAACGACTGCGAGCTCAAGGTTCCCACCCCGCCCGCAGCCGACCCCGCCGACGAGGTACCGGCGGCTGCCCGCCGCATCGCGTGCGGCGCCGGGGCCGCGGCCACCCAGTGGCTTGACGCCGCGGCAACCCAGCGCCGCTGCGTCGTCGTCCCCGCGGGGACCACTGGCGAGCGCGTGGCCGTGGACCTCGACTGCTCCCTGGGCTCCGTGGCCCAGACGAGCGTGTTCGTGCGCCCGGGCGCCGAGGCGCACGTGGACGTCGTGGTGGCAGACGGCCTGGGCAGCGGGGTCAAGGCGAATATCCTTTCCACGTTGACCAGCACCATCATTTCTACTATGCCGAGGCAAACGAGGACGTGGCCCGCGCCGCGGACCTGCCCCGCCCTGCCGAGGACGCGCCTGCCACAAGCGGCCACGCCCTTCGCATCCATGCCGAAGCCGGCAGCCGCGTCCACGTGACGCTGCTCGTGGCCGCGACGGCAAGCGAGCAGTACCTCGACAGCCTCGGCATCATCGCCGACGACCGCGCCGAGGTCACGGTGCGCCAGTACGTCATCGGCGCCGCCACGTGCGCGCTCGGCGCAAACGTGGAGCTCACGGGCGACCGCAGCCGCCTTGACCTCACGCTTCGCTACCTCGCGGGCGCAGGCGAGAGGCTCGACCTCGGTTACTCCGTGCCCGTGCGCGGGGCCAAGGCGCGTGCGAATCTCGACATGACGGGCGTGCTCTCCGATGACGCCCGCAAGGCCCTGCGCGCCACGATCGACCTCATGCACGGCTGCAAGGGTGCAAAGGGCTCCGAGAACGAGACCGTCCTGGTGTGCGGTGACGACGTCGTGAACAAGACGCTCCCCACCATCCTGTGCGACGAGGACGACGTGGAGGGCACGCACGGCGCCGCCATCGGATCGGTGAGCCCCGAGCAGCTCGCCTACCTCGCCGACCGCGGCCTCACCGCAAAGGAGGCCGAGGCGCTGTTCCGCCGCGCCATCGTCGACGACGCCGCGAACACGCTGCCCGGCCACGCCCCCGCAGCCGTCATCTCCTGGGCGCGCGAGGCGCTCGGCGCCGAGACGGCCGCGGAGATCGCCGATGCGCTCGAGCTCGTGCAAGACGCAAACGACGAGGGCTCCACGCCCGAGGAGGCGTAACGCACCATGTCCACAGACATCGCCACGAACCCCTACAAGGCAGACTTCCCGCTGCTGGCAAGCCACCCCGAGCTTGCATTTCTCGACAGCGCGGCCACGGCGCAGCGCCCGGCCGCGGTGCTCGACGCCCAGCGGAGCTTCTACGAGACGATGAACGCCAACCCCCTGCGCGGCCTCTACCAGCTCTCGGTCGACGCCACGCAGGCCATCGAGGACGCCCGCGCCAAGGTGGCCCGCTTCGTGGGCGCCACCGACCCGGCCGAGGTCGTCTTCACGAGAAACGCCAGCGAGTCGCTCAACCTCATCGCAAAGACGCTCGGACCCACGGTCCTGCACGAGGGCGACGAGGTGTGCATCTCCATCATGGAGCACCACTCCAACCTCATCCCCTGGCAGCAGGTGTGCCGCGCCGCCGGCGCCCGCCTCGTCTACCTGCGTCCCGATGAGCGCGGCGTCATCACAGACGAGGAGATCGCCAACAAGATCGGGCCTAGGACGAGGATCGTCTCGGTGACGCACGTCTCGAACGTGCTTGGCGTCGTGAACCCCGTCCGCGCCATCGCCGACGCCGCCCACGCTCAGGGCGCCACGGTCATCGCCGACGCCGCGCAGTCGCTGCCTCACGTCCACGTGGACGTGAGGGCCCTCGACGTGGACGCCCTGGCCTTCTCGGCCCACAAGCTCGGCGGTCCCATGGGCATCGGCGGGCGGTGGGCCACCCGAGAGCTGCTCGAGGGCCTGCCTCCGTTCCTCACCGGTGGCGAGATGATCGACTCGGTGACGGAAGACGACGCCGTCTGGGCGCCCATCCCCGAGAAGTTCGAGGCCGGCACGCAGGACGCCGCCGGCATCTACGCCACAGGTGCCGCCATCGACTACATCTGCGAGCACGGCAGAGACGAGCTCGAGGCCCGCGAGCGCGAGCTTGCTGCCTGCCTCTGCGAGCAGCTCCAGGCGCTCCCGTTCATCCAGATCGTGGGGCCGGCCGACCCGCGCGCCCACGTGGGCGCCGTCTCGTTCAACGTCGAGGGCATCCACCCGCATGACGTCTCGAGCCTGCTCGACACCAAGGACGTGGCCATCCGCGCCGGGCACCACTGCGCACAGCCGCTGCTCACCTGGATGGGCATCGAGAGCTGCTGTCGCGCGAGCGTGGCGTTCTACAACGACCGCGCAGACATCGACAAGCTCGTCGATGGCCTGAAGTTCGTCTGGGAGGTCTTCCATGGCTAACGCAAACGTCTACAGCCGCGCGCTCATGGACCACGTGAGCAGCCCCGACTACAAGTACAAGATGGATGAGCCCACGCTCTCCCACGAGGGCATCAACCCCAGCTGCGGCGATGACCTGGTGCTCGACGTCCGCCTGGGAGAGGACGGCACCATCTCCGAGGTCTCCTGGACGGGGCACGGGTGCGCCGTCTCGCAGGGGTCTGCCGACATGATGAGCGACCTCATGGTGGGCGAGACACCCGAGAACGCCCGCAAGCTCTGCCACCTGTTTGGCCAGATGATCCGAGGCGAGCAGAAGGACCCCGGCACCCTCGAGGAGCTTGACGAGGCCGCCGAGCTCGAGAGCATCTCCCACATGCCCGCGCGCGTGAAGTGCGCCGAGCTCGCCTGGCGAACGCTCGACGAGATGCTCGCCCACCCGCAGGGCTCCAAGACGGCCACGACCACCGAGGACGGAACGGACGAGAACGGCAACCCCGTGGCCGCTCGCGGGCAGGAGTAGCCATGGCGTCCGGCATCTCGACAAAGGGACGCTACGCCCTTCGCGTCATGGCAGACCTCGCCATGAGCCAGGGGACGGACAGCTGGGTGTCGCTCGGCGACATCTCCCAGAGGCAGGGCATCTCGCGCAAGTACCTCGAGCAGGTCATGGCGTCGCTTCACAAGGCGAGGTTCGTCACGAGCCAGCGCGGCAAGGGCGGCGGCTATCGCCTGCGCCGCGACCCGGCCAACTACACGCTCGGAGAGATCATCCGTGCGGCCGAGGGCAGCTCGCTGGCCCCCGTCTCATGCCTGGACTGCTCGAGCGGGCGTCTCTGCCCGCGCACCAAGATCTGCCCCACGCTGCCCGTATGGCAGGAGCTGGGTGCCCTCATCAGCGGCTACCTCGACAGCAAGCACCTGTCCGACATCGTGGGTGGCATGACCGGCCCCGAGGACAGCGAGGAGATTCTCAAAAGCCTCGAGGGCCTGGGACAGGGCCTGTGCAAGTAGCGGGAACAGCCCACACCACATAGCGGAAAACACCGCCCCAGAAGCGCTCACAGCGGCTTCTGGGGCGGTTTCTCTTAGCGCGTGCAGCGTCTCCCGAGACGCCCCGTCCCAAAGGAGTCTGACACCTTTGGGACGGGGCACAGCGACAGCAAAAGGGCCGACCCGCGAATGCGAGCCGGCCCATGCCGTCAGCGTGATGGGGCTACGCCGGAGAGCCGGCGCGCTGGAAGCTCGAGAGGCTGCCGTACGTGACGCCCACGCTCGGGTTCATGGCCTCGATCGTGGTGCCGCCACCAATGTAGATGCCCACGTGGCCGGGGGTCCACACGATGTCGCCCGGCTCGGCCTGGGAGGCGGGCTTGTTGCAGTAGCCCGCGAGCGAGCCGGAGCTGTGCGGCACGTAGATGCCGGCGGCGGCGTAGCACGCCTGGACGAGGCCGGAGCAATCGTAGTTGCTGGGGCCGGAGGCACCGTAGACGTAGCCGCAGCCGATCTTGCTGTAGGCCGTTGAGATGATGGTGTTGCGGGCGCCAGAGCCCAGGCTCGAGCCGCCGGAAGAGCTGCCGCCGCCGGAGTTGCCGCTATTGCTCGAGCCACCACCGTTGTTCGTATTGGTGTTCGCGTTGGAGTTGGTGTTGCCGGCGTTGGCGTTGCCCTCGGAGACGTAGTTGTTCTCCTGGGCGGCCTTCTCCTCGGCGGCCTTGCGCTCGGCCTCCTGCTGCGCCTCGCGCTCGGCCTGCTCCTTGGCAAGGGCGTCCTGGACCTGCTGGTCAAGCGAGCTCACGTAGCTCTGGGCCTCGTTGACCTTGTCGTTGAGCTCGGCCTGCTGGGTCTGCTGATCGGCCAGGAGCTGCTGCTGCTGGCTCTGCTTCTCGTTGAGCTCGTTCTGGATGTCCTTGACCTGCTGGATGATCTGGGCGTCCGAGTCGCTCACCTTGGAGGCGTATGTGACGCGGTTCACGAGGTCCTCGAAGCTCGTTGAGTCAAACAGGATCGAGGCGAGCGAGACGCCACCGGTCTTGTAGTTGGACGAGACGCGCTTGCCGAGCGTCTCTTGGGCCTCGGAGAGCTCGGACTGCTTATGCTCGATCTCCGCTTTGGTGTTGTCAAGGTCGACCTGAGTCTGGTTGACCTGCTCGCTCACCTGCTCGGCCTGGGAGTACAGGTCGTTCAGATGTGCGTTGGCCTCGTTGAGCTTGGCCTGGAGCTGCTCGGAGGTGTCTGCCACGGCGAGCGTGGGCAGGCCGGTCAGAACGGTAGCGCCAAGGGCAACGGCCACGGTGGCGCGGGCAAGATGCGTGCGAATCCTCAAGGGATGATCCCTTCGTTTGGGTGCAGAATCGGGCGGCATGCCGCCAAAAGCTGTGCATTCCATTCTAGCGTCCGAGGTTTCTCGCTCCAAACACATATGGACGAGCGGTGAACGCAGCAGGTGAGCGCCCCGCCCAAAAACGGCTGACGGATACGGCGCAACCAGCTGGGGAACCATGGTTCACGAGAGAATGAAAAGGAGCACCCATGGACAGACGAGACAGGCACGGCGAGGACACGGACGAGACGAGCGGGCGCAGGGGGCTGCTCGAGGACCTCTCCGTCTCACAGGTGCTCGCAGGCGCGCTTGCCGCCGTGACGAGCGTGGCGCTCTCCAGCAGGATCGGCATCGCGGGGTCCCTCATAGGCGTGGCCGCGGCATCGGTGGTCTCCACGGTGGCCTCGCAGCTCTACCGAGGCATGCTCAGGCGAGCCAACGACAAGATCCGCGAGCTCGCCTCGAGCGATGGCGAGCAGCCGGGCACAGGGGGCCAGAACCCCTACGGGCTCGACAAGCCGCCCCTCGCCCAAGGGCAGGCCGCAGAGCCCGCAACGAGCGCCACGTCTGCCCGCATAGCACCCGCCGCGCTTAGGGCCGAGGCCCACAGGCGCCGCCAGCAGACGATCCACCGCCGAGTCATGGCCGCGGCCGTCATCTCGTCGCTCGTCGCCGTCGCAATCTCGGCGGGCGTCGTGCTGCTCGCCACGAACGGCGAGGGCCTGGGCCAGCGCGTGGGCGCCACGGAGGCACAGACGAGCACCGCGACGACCGAGACGGCCGGCGCGCAGCACGCCGCCGCGAGCGCGAACGCCCAGCCAACAACGCAGAGGGCGCCCGAGGCAAGTGCCCAGACAAGCACGGCGGCGCCTAACCAGGACGAGACGGGCACGCAGACGGGATCGGACTCCAAACCCACAACTGGCAACGCAGGCGACAGCCAAGCCGCAACGGCCGACAAGCCGCAGGACGCCGAGACGGGAGACGCCGCCGAATAGCGCCCCGTCACCCCATGCCCCTACGCCACGCGAGGCAGCGCCGCGAGCACGATGCTCGCGCAGTGGGTCGCCGCGGCCCTCTCGAACGTCGGGTAGTCGACGTTGCCCGAGTCATCGGCCTTGTCGGAGATGGCGCGGACCACGACGAACGGCACGCCGGCGATGTGGCACGCATGGGCGATGGCCGCGCCCTCCATCTCGCAGCACATCCCGCCGAACGTCGAGACGATGCGCTCCTTGGCCGCCGCCGAGCCAATGAACTGGTCACCCGAGCACACGCGGCCCTCGAAGACGCTCACGCCCTCGATGTCGCGGGCAGCCTGCACAACGGCGCCGCGAAGGTCAGCGTCCGCCTCGAAGGCGACGAGGTGGAGGTCTGGGTGCTCGCCAGGGGCATACCCCAGGGCCGTGACGTCCATGTCATGCTCGACGGCGTCCGTGGAGACCACGATGTCGCCAATCTCGATGCGCGCGTCGAGCGACCCCGCGACGCCGGTGTTGATGACGCGGTTGCAACCCAGCACGCTCACGAGCGCCTGCGCGCACATGGCGGCGTTCACCTTGCCCACGCCGCACTTCACAACGACGACGCCCACGCCCTCGAGCGTGCCCTCGACGAACTCAAGGCCCGCGAGCTCGTGCGTACGGGCCCCCTCGACCTTGGACTTGAGCAGCGCGACCTCCGAGTCCATCGCGCCGATGATGCCCACCTTGACGTTCTCGGCCATTGCCGTCTCCCCTCTCTTCTCAGCTCGCATTGACTATAGACCAACGCAGGCGGGCGCCCCGAGCTGCGCCGTCCCATTGCAGGCCTCGTTTTACGTGTCCCAGTGACTTAATCCACGTACTACGGGGCCGAGAACGACATGGACACGCAAAAGCCGGCGCACAAGAAAGGGCGACGAGGCCCGAAGACCCCGCCGCCCCAAGGCAACGCTATGCAGCAGGCGACAAGCCTACTTCTCGGCCTCCGCAAGGGAGTCGAGGATGTGCTCGTCCTTGCCCTCGAACTTGGGAGCGGGACGGAACAGCTGGAACAGGATGGCAGCCAGCGCCACGAAGGCCACGACGGTCCACACGCCGAAGTTGCCGAGCACGAACAGCTCCCAGAGCTGGTTGATGATCATGCCCACGACCCAGCCGAAGCCGCACTGGTAGGCGATGGCGCCCCAGAACCACTTGGGATCGTCCATCTGGCGACGGATGGTGCCGATGGCGGCGAAGCACGGCGCGTCGAGCATGTTGAACGCCACGAAGGCGCACATGGCACCGGCGTGCATGATGCCGGTGGCGTCCGTGAACATGGAGGCGAAGCCGCCCCACATGGACAGGGAGTTCTCCGTGGCATCGCCCAGGCCGAACAGGACGCCGAACGTGGAGACGAGGTTCTCCTTGGCCACGAGGGCGTTGATGGAGGCCGCAGTGGACATCCAGTTGTCAGCACCGAGCGGGACAAAGATCCAGGAAACGCAGTCGGCGATGGCCTTGAGCAGGGACTGCTCGACGTTGCCGTCGACCAGGAAGCCAAAGCCCGCATCCGTGAAGCCGAAGTTGGAGAGGAACCACACAACGACGGAGGCGGCGAAGATGATCGTGCCGGCCTTCTTGATGTAGGCGCTCACGCGCTCCCAGATGTGCAGCCACCAGGACTTGAGGGACGGGAAGTGGTAGTCGGGGAGCTCCATAACGAACGGCGTGGGCTCGCCGGCGAAGGCCTTCGTCTTCTTCAGCATGATGCCGGAGACGATGATGGCGGCAACGCCGAGGAAGTAGAACATCGGGGCAACCCACCAGCCGTCGGAGCCACCGATGAGCACGCCCATGACGAGGGCGATGATCGGCTGCTTGGCGCCGCAGGGGATCATGGTGGTGAGCATGGCCGTCATGCGACGGTCCTTCTCGTTCTCGATGGTCTTGGTGGCAAGGACGCCCGGGACGCCACAGCCGGAGCTGATCAGCATCGGGATGAAGGACTTGCCGGACAGGCCGAAGCGACGGAAGACGCGGTCCATGACGAAGGCCACGCGGCTCATGTAGCCGCAGTCCTCGAGGAAGCACAGCAGCACGAACAGGACGAACATCTGCGGGATGAAGCCCAGGACCGAGCCCACGCCGCCGATGACGCCGTCGACGACGAGCGACTTGACGGCGTCGGAGGCGCCGGCGTTGTCGAGCGCGTCAGAGACGGCCGTGGGGATGGAGGGCACGAAGCCGTCGTAGTCGGCGGCGTCGGGCTCCTCGAGGGAACCCTCGAGGGCGGCCTGGAAGTCGGTGGCGCTGACGGAGTCGATGACCTCGTCGGTGTCGTTGCCGTCCTCGTCGGTAATGACGACGTCGGTGGCGGTCAGGCCGGCGGCCTTGGCCTCGAACTCGTCGATCGTGGCGAGGGCGTCGGCGTCCTCGGAGTCCTCCTGGTAGGCGGCAACGGCGTCGGAGACCTCGGTGGCCTCGTCCTCGTCGATGATGCCATCGTCGGTGGCGGCGGAGATGAAGCCGTCGATCTGGTCTGCGTAGTGGTTGTCAGACCATGCCTCGGTGTCGGCGTCATACTGCTCGGCGCTCGCACCGTTGACGAAGAAGCCGTCGGAGAACAGGTTGTCGTTCACCCAGTCGGTGCCGGCGGTGCCCACCGTGGAGATGGCGATGTAGTAGACGAGGAACATCACGACGACAAAGATCGGCAGGCCGAGAATGCGGTTCGTGACGATCTTGTCGATCTTCTCGGACGTGGAGAGCTTCTTGGGCGCCTTCACGACGCAGGCGTCCATGACGCGGGCGATCCACTCGTAGCGGTCCGAGGTGATGATGGACTCGGCGTCGTCCTCGCGGGCCTGCTCGACGGCCTTGATGTCGACCTCGAAGGCCTCGAGCTCGGCGTTCGTGAGGTTGAGCGGCTCGATGGCGGCGGCGTCGCGCTCGAAGACCTTGATGGCAAACCAACGGCTGAGCGAGGGCTCGCACTTGCCGGCGATGCCAGCCTCGATCTTGGTGAGGGCGGCCTCGACCTCGTCGGAGAACACGCGCACCGGAGCGGCGGCCTGGCCGGACTTGCCGGCCTCGACGGCGAGCTTCACGAGCTCGTCGGTGTTCTTCTCGCGCAGGGCGGAGACCTGGATCACCTTGCAGCCCAGCTCGCGGGACAGGGCGTCGACGTCGATCTTGTCGCCGCTCTTCTCGAGCAGGTCAAGCATGTTGAGGCCGAGCACGACGGGCAGGCCGCACTCGAGGATCTGCGTGGTGAGATAGAGGTTGCGCTCGAGGTTCGTCGAGTCAACGAGGTCGATGACGGCGCTCGGGCGGTTCTTGATGAGGTAGTCGCGCGAGACGATCTCCTCGGGTGAGTACGGCGAGAGCGAGTAGATGCCGGGAAGGTCGGTGAAGGTGACGGACTTGTCGCGCCTCCAGTTGGCCTCCTTCTTCTCGACCGTGACGCCGGGCCAGTTGCCCACGTAGCCATTCGAGCCGGTCAGGGCGTTGAACAGCGTGGTCTTGCCACAGTTCGGGTTGCCTGCGAGCGCGATGTACATGCGGTCTTCCATGACTCCCTTTCTTGTGTTCTTGCTGGGGGCGGGGTCGGCCCCCTGGTCCCTTTTGCCGGACCTTTTCAGTTTGGCGCGGAGATCCCCATGAGACCGCGCCCCCTCGACATGTCGAGGGCATGCCGGGCGAGCCGGCGACCAGGCGGGCCTTAGGCGGGCTCGACCTCGACCTTCTCGGCCTCGTCCTTGCGGATGGACAGCTCGTAGCCGCGAACGTTGAGCTCGAGCGGGTCACCGAGCGGGGCCACCTTGACCACCGTGACCTTGGCGCCCTTCGTGAGGCCCATGTCCATGATGCGACGCTTCACGGCGCCGGTGCCGGTGAGCGACTTCACCGTGCACGAGGACCCAACGGGGATGTCCCTGAGCGTTGTCACCTTGTTTCCCTCTCTTTCCTCTCCCACCGGCCCTTGCGCGGCCGGCATGGTTGAAACCACCTCACGCACCGGGCATGGGGCCCGGCGCCGCAGCGCCCGAGCGGGCGCGAATGCGCTAGCAGACGAAGACGTGCATGCACGTGGCGTGGTCAACGCCGAGCTGGGCGCCCTTGACCTTGACGATGGTGCCCGAGGAGCTGCTCTGGCTCACGACGTTGACCTCGGCACCCTCGACGAAGCCGAGGTTCTCGAGGTGACGGCGCATCTCGGTGTTGCCGCTGACCCTCGCGACGCGAACGGCCTGTCCCTCGTGGGCCATGGCAAGCGGAAGCTGTGCACCTGTGGCTGGCATGTGACGTTCTCCTTAGCAGAAGTTGTCTGTAGCTAACTCGAAGTAGTATGTGACTAACTCTTTTGATAGTCAACCGTGGCAAACCGTTAGGCTCCGTTAACTTCTTGTAAGCGCACGAGCGGCACAAAGAGCGGGCGGCCCGGATCGCTTGTCCGGGCCGCCCGCAGGCAACGCGAGTATGTAAGGGGCTCTCCCCTACTTGAGCCGCGCGAGGACACCACGCACGAGGCGCTCGAAGTCAGCCTCGTGCTGGGCGGCAACCTCCAGCACGCTCTCGTGCGTGACGCCCGCCTCGCCCGCCATGTTGGCGGCGAGCGTGAGGCCAAGCACGTTCATGCCCAGGGCGTGCGCCATGATTGCCTCGCATACGAGCGACATGCCGGCAAACGACGCGCCGAGGCATCCCAGGGCCGCGACCTCCGCCGCCGTCTCGAAGCTCGGGCCGAGAAGTCCGGCGTAGACGCCCTGCTGCAGCTCGATGTGCTCCTGTTGCGCCACGTCTGCCGCAAGCTCGCGCAGGTAGGGCGTGTAGGCGTCCGTCATGCCCACGAACGGGGAGTCCACACACGCAAGGTCCTCGTCCTCGACGAGGGGGTTGGCGCCCGTGAGGTTGAGGTGGTCCGTGATGAGGCCGAGGCCCACGTGGCCGCGCCCGGCGATGGCACCCGTGGAGCAGGCGAAGACGATGTCGCGGCACCCGAGCTTGTGGGCGTGGCGCACGAGCGAGGCCACCTCGGCCGGGCCGTAGCCCTGGTAGAGGTGGACGCGGCCCGGGTAGACGACGACCGGCACGCCGTCGAGCGTGCCGACCGTGGCCTCGAACCTGTGGCCGGGGATGGGGCGCGCGTGGGCCGGGAACCCCTCGATGTCCTCGTACGGAATGCGGCGCACGGGCTTCACGAGGCCGGCGAGCGCACCAAGGCCGCTGCCAAGCACGATGGCCACCGGGTGCTCCACGCTCGCGCGGCACCCCTCGACGACGTTCTCATCAACCACGACGATCCCCTCCCTCTCGAGCGCCCGGGTGCACAGCCCAGAGCCGCTCACGAGTCTCCCTGTGAAGCTCCCATCGTAGACCAGGCCATGGCCGCAGGCGGGGCTCTTGGCCTTCAGGACGGCCAGCGGCGCCGAGCACTCCCGCGCACGGTCGAGCGCCACCGCAACTCCCCTCTCGTAGGCGGCCGTCACGTCGGTGCCAGCCGCGGTGACGACGCGCGCGCCACGCAGCTCCGCGGGCGGCCTGGGGCATCCCAGCCCGCCGTCCATCTCGGGGCAGACGCCCACGACGCGCCCGCCCTCCTCGCTCACGCGCCCGCACAGGGCGGCCACGGAAGCAGAAGGGCGAGCGCCACCGTCATAGCGGCAGCGCTCGCCCAACAGACATCTGCTGACGATGACGTCCACGTGGCCCCTAGGCGCCGAGCGTGGCGATCTGGATGGTGGCGGCAGACAGGATGCCGTTCACGTAGTTGGTCCACTCGTTGCTCGAGGAGCTGGCAGCCTGGGCGTACTGCTGGTAGGCCACGGAGTAGGCGATCTGGGCCTGGGCGTAGGTGGCGGAGTCGGGCGTCCAGGTCTCGTCCTTGAGGGCCTCGTAGTACGGGCCGTCCGTGCGGGCCCAGGTGTTGCTCGAGGAGTCCCACTCGTCACCGAGCAGGCCCACGATGTAGGCGCCGTATTCGGCCGTGGCAGCGTCCTGGTTGTCCTCCGCCGGGGCGGCGGGGGCGTCCGGCATGGTGCCGGCGTCCGTGGAGCACACCTGCTGCTTGAGCTTGTACATCGCGGCGCTCTGGCGGATGGTCTGCTTGGCCTGGTCCTCCGTAATCCCGTACTGGGAGGCGATGGAGGAGATGTCGGAGGAGCCCAGGATCTGCTCGGCGTAGGTGCCCAGCTCGTCGTCGGAGACGGTGATTCCCTCGTCTGCGGCAACCTGCGCGAGGATCTTGTTGCGGGCCACGGCGAGCGCGGAGTCGGCGTTGGGCAGCGTGTAGTTGCCGTCGCCGTCCTTCACGGCGTCAAGCGAGCTCTGGGACTCGATGGCGTCGCGCACGGTGACGTTCTCGGTCTTGCCCTTGTACGTGTAGGTGGCGATGACCTGGTCCAGGTCGCCCTCCGCCACGGTCGTCTTGCCGGAGAACGACGCCGAGAGGGCGCTGCCGCCCAGCACGAAGTGGCCGAGAAGCACGCCCACGATTAGCGCCACCACGACCGCCGCGGCAACGACGGGCATGCCCAGCTGCCTGGGCGAGGACGTGCGGGCGCCCTCATCGCTCTGCTTGTTTGCCATACGAGAAACTCCCTGCTCAATCATGCGACCGGACGCCCGTGAGCGCCCGGTCGCGACTCCCTTATTGCGCTTTAGTCTACCCCCGCCGGGCCTAGGCGAGCGCGCTCACCGCGCTCGCGACGGCAGCTCCATAGGCGCGCGTGCCCACGGCACCATCCGCGCTGCCGGTGAGCTGTCGGCGAATGTCTGCCGTGACCTGATCGCCGGCCTGCAGCGTGGAGCGCACGGCCGCGCGGATTCTCGCCGCCGCCTGCCCCTCGCCGAGGTGGTCGAGCATCATGGCGGCAGACAGGATCATGGCCGTGGGGTTGGCAAGGTCCTTGCCCGCGATGTCGGGCGCGCTGCCGTGCGTGGCCTCGAAGATGGCCTGGTTGGCACCGATGTTGGCGCCCGGCGCCAGGCCCAGGCCGCCCACGAGCCCCGCGCACAGGTCGCTCACGATGTCGCCGTACAGGTTGGGCAGCACCAGGACGTCGAAGTCGTTCGGGTTCTGCACGAGCCCCATGCACGTGGCGTCCACGATCTTGGCGTCGAAGGCGATGTCGGGGTAGTCCTCGGCGACGCGCTGGGCCGTGTGCAGGAACAGCCCGTCCGTGCACTTCATGATGTTGGCCTTGTGCACCGCCGTGACCTTGTGGCGGCCGTTGGCGCGGGCGTAGTCGAACGCGTAGCGCACGATGC
>ERZ824488.2257-NODE-2257-length-17793-cov-4.173188_pt1 | contig 17793 bp, 15 predicted proteins | sample MGYA00519936_ERZ824488 | MGnify/ENA primary metagenome ERZ824488 (study PRJEB31778, sample SAMEA3449153) | human gut metagenome | biome: human gut; feature: human-associated habitat; material: faeces | place: United Kingdom | collected 2010/2012 ... | reverse complement strand
GGCATGCCCGCACCCAGGATGGCGATGGGGGCGTGCTCGCGGGAGGAACCGCAGCCGAAGTTGCGGCCGGCCACCATGATGTCGCCGGGCTTCACGCGCTTGACCCAGTCAGGTTCCAGACCGGCCATGCAGTTGGCACCCAGTTCCTTGGCGTCGGAGGTCACCAGGAAGCGGGCGGGGATGATGGCATCGGTATCGATATGTTCGCCCACCTTGTGGGCCGTACCTTTGTAATTCATGACGTGATCCTTTCTGAAAAAACGGCTTAGAGCTGGTCAGGGCCGGCGATGCAGCCCGCCACGGCACTGGCGGCCGCCACCACGGGGCTGGACAGGTAGACTTCGGAATCCAGGCTGCCCATACGGCCGCGGAAGTTGCGGTTGGTGGTGGCCACGGCGCGTTCGCCGTCGCCCAGGATGCCCATGTGGCCGCCCAGGCAGGGACCGCAGGTGCAGGGGCCCACGATGCAGCCGGCATCCATGAAGACTTCCATCAGACCTTCCTTGAGGCACTGCTTCCACACGGCGGGGGGGGAGGGCAGGACGATGCAGCGCACGCCCTTGGCCACCTTGCGGCCGCGCAGGATCTCGGCGGCATCGCGCATATCGCTGATGCGGCCGTTGGTGCAGGAGCCCACCACCACCTGCTGCACGGGCAGGTCCTTGAGCTCGGAAACGTTCTTCACGTTGGAGGGCAGGTGCGGGCAGGCCACCACGGGTTCCTGGCCGGTCACGTCGATGTCCACCACGCGCTCGTACACGGCGCCTTCGTCGGCGGCCAGGCTCATGGTCACACCGGGGCGGCCGTGTTCGGCACAGTACTGGCGGGTGAGCTCGTCCACGGCGAACAGGCCCACCTTGCCGCCGGCTTCGATGGCCATGTTGGCCATGGTCAGACGGCCTTCCACAGGCAGGGCATCGATGACGGAGCCACCGAATTCCAGGGCCTTGTACAGGGCACCGTCCACGCCGATGGTCTTGATGAGCAGCAGCATCAGGTCCTTGCCGCGCAGCCACTTGGGCATCTGGCCGTTGATGTTCACGCGGATGGTCGGGGGCACCTTGATCCAGGTCTCGCCCAGGGCCATGCCGGCGGCGATGTCGGTGGAGCCCATGCCCGTGGCGAAGGCGCCGATGCCGCCGTAGGTGCAGGTGTGGCTGTCCGCGCCGATGACCACGTCACCGGGGCCCACCAGACCGCGTTCGGGCAGCAGGGTGTGCTCCACGCCGCAGTCGCCGCCTTCGTAGTAATGGGTGATGCCCTGCTCCTGGGCGAACTGGCGGCTGATCATCACCTGGTTGGCCGAGGCGATGTCCTTCTGGGGCGTGAAGTGGTCCATGACCAGAGCGATCTTGTCCTTGTCGAACACGCGGCTGGCGCCCATGCCCTTGAAGGATTTGATGGCCAGGGGGCCGGTGATGTCATTGGCCAGCACCAGGGACAGGCGGCACTGGACGATCTGTCCGTCGCGCTCGATGACGTCGTCGGTGTGGGCTTGCAGGATCTTTTGCGCAAGCGTCTGAGGCATGATGGTTCTCCTTGATCCGGGACGCGGGGACGCTCCCGTGGAATGCATTGTTCGGGGGCAGGACCCCACGCAGAAAAACGGGAAAAGGCTTCGTTGATGAAGCGCGGTTGAGGGAGGATGGGAGAAGGGCCTCCCCAACAGGGCGGCCCTCCCCCGATCCATGCTAGCTATGCTGGCAGTGCAGACGCTCGCCTTCCTTTTCCTTCTTGGCCAGATGGTTGAGGGCGTTCACATAGGCACGCGCCGTGGCCACCAGGATGTCGGGATGGGCGCCGCGGCCCACGGCCGAGAACTCGCCTTCGCGCAGGCGCACGGTCACTTCGCCCAGGGCGTCGGTGCCGCCGGTGACGGCGTTGACCGCGTACTGCTCCAGCTGGGGCTCACGGCCCAGCATATCGTTGATGACATTGAAGATGGCGTCCACAGGGCCCACACCGAAACCGGCGCCGCTCTTTTCCATGCCGTCCACGTCCATGAGCACGGCCGCCGTGGGCGGCACGCCGCCGGCATCGGAGCTCTGCACACTCACATGGCGCAGGCGGTAGAGGTCGGGCATGCGGTAGACTTCTTCCTGCACCAGGGCCATGAGGTCGTCGTCATGCAAGGTCTTCTTGCGGTCGGCAAGGGCCTTGACGGCCTCGAAGACGATCTGCAGCTGGTCGTCGTCCAGGCTGTAGCCCAGGCTCTCGAACTTGTTGCGCACGGCATTGCGGCCGGAATGCTTGCCGATGACGAGGTTGCTCTCGTTGCGGCCCACGGACTGCGGGGTCATGATCTCGTAGGTCTCGCGGTTCTTGAGCATGCCGTCCTGATGGATGCCGGACTCATGGGCAAAGGCGTTGGCGCCCACGATGGCCTTGTTGTTGGGGATGGGCTGACCGATGGTCATGGAGAGCAGGCGGCAGGAAGGATAGAGCTGCTCGGTGACGATGCCGTGCTCCAGACCGTAGTAGTCCTTGCGCACGCGCAGGGCCATGGCCAGCTCTTCGAGGGCGGCGTTGCCGGCGCGTTCGCCGATGCCGCTGATGGTCACCTCGGCCTGACGGGCGCCCACGCTGAGGGCGGCCAGGGTGTTGGCCACGGCCAGGCCCAGGTCGTTGTGACAGTGCACGCTGAAGATGGCCTTGTCGCTGTTGGGCGTGTTCTCGATGACGTAGCGGATGAGGTCGGCGAATTCCTGTGGCTGGGCATAGCCCACGGTGTCGGGCAGGTTGATGGTGGTGGCGCCGGCCTTGATGGCGGTCTCCACCACGCGGCAGAGGAAGTCACGCTCGGAACGGGAGGCGTCCTCGGCGGAGAACTCCACGTTGTCGGTGTACCCGGCGCAGCGGCGCACCCCGGCTTCGATCATCTGCAGCACCACTTCGGGGTCCTTGCGCAGCTTGTACTGCATGTGCAGGGGCGAAGTGGAAAGGAAGGTATGGATGCGGGGATTCTTGGCGTCCTTCACGGCCTCCCAGCAGCGGTCGATGTCGCTGTCCATGCAGCGGCACAGACCGGCCACCTGGATGGATTTCGCCTGCCGGGCGATACGCTGCACGGACTCGAAATCCCCCTGGCTGGAGGCGGGGAAACCGGCTTCCATAATGTCCACGCCCAGCACTTCGAGCTGGTGGGCAATACGGAGCTTTTCCTGAAGGTTCATGGTAGCGCCCGGCGACTGTTCGCCGTCACGCAGGGTGGTGTCGAAAAAGAACACGCGGTTGGACATGGATCTGACTCCTCTGATCGGACACCCGCGAAGGGTGCTTGTTTGTTATGCTACTGCATAACGGCCGCCCTGCCGGCGGCGATCAGAAGGTCCTCTCCGCCCCCGCGGGGCGACAAACCGTTACGCAGCTTTCTCCTCGTCCTGCAGATTCAGGGCGCGTAGTAGCTGACGGTTACGACGGGGCAGAATAACGAAAGAGTAGTAGAGGCCGCCACAGATGTAGACGGCGCAGAGCAGGAAGCCGAACAGGCGCGGCTGGGCGTAGACCAGGCCAAAGATGACCATGACGGCCAGCAGATAGCGCACCGGATGGGCACGCAGGAAATCATACTCCTTGAAGGAGAAGTAGCGCACGCGGCTCACCATGAGCACGCCCAGACCCAGAGCGATGATGATGCTCACATAGGGCAGGGCGGGCAGGAAGAACTCCGGCAGGATGCCGGCGAAATACAAAAACGCCACCACCGTGCAGCCCGCGGCGGGGATGGGCAGCCCGATGAAGAAACGTTTGCCGGTCACGGCCGTGCTGATGTTGAAGCGGGCCAGACGCAGGGCACCGCAGGCGGCAAAGAGGAAGGCCACCACCACGCCGAAACGACCCAGGCTCTCCAGCTGCCACTGCCAGAGCAGGAAGGCCGGAGCAAGACCGAAGGCGATGAGGTCGGCCAGGGAGTCATACTGGACACCGAATTCGCTGGCCGTATGGGTCAGGCGAGCCACCTTGCCGTCCATGCCGTCCAACAGAGCGGACAGCACGATGGCCAGACCCGCTTCTTCAAAACGGGACTGCACAGCCCAGACCATGGACAAAAAGCCCATGAACATGCTCAACGACGTGATGAGGTTGGGCAGGAGGTAGATGCTCTTGTGTACGGGCAGTTTTTTTTCTTGCGGCTGGGTGTCCACAACCATGCTCCACTCGACTCGAAATCAGTTTCTGGTGGCAAGCGTGCTCTGGCCTGCAAAGACCTGCTCGCCGATGTTCACAGAGGGAACATAGCCTTCGGGCAGGTAAAGGTCAACACGGGAACCGAAGCGGATCATACCGTAGCGCTGGCCGCGCTCCAAGGCGTCGCCTTCGGACACGCGGCAGACGATGCGGCGGGCGATGAGCCCGGCGATCTGCACCATGGTCCAGGCGGCGCCGTCTTCGCCGCGCAGCAGGTAGCCGCAGCGTTCGTTGTCGGTGGCGGCCTTGTCGTAGGCGGCATTGACGAACTTGCCCGGCCAGTAGCGGATCTGCTCCACCACCCCGGTCACGGGCGAGCGGTTCACATGCACGCTGAACACGTTCATGAAGATGCTGATGCAGGTACGCTCGTCACCGGTCAGGGGATCGGGCTTGCGCTCGATGCGGATGACGCGGCCATCGGCCGGGCTGACGGCCAGGCCGGGCGCGGTGGGCACCACGCGTTCGGGGTCACGGAAGAAGTGGAAGGCGAACCAGCACAGGGCCAGGGCCAGGACAGCGGGGACCGGCCAGTCGAGGCAGGCGAAAACAAGGGCCGTCAGGGCCGTGATGCCGATGGTGGGCCAGCCTTCGGGGGTGATGCCGCAAGAAGCAGGGCGCATGCATTATCTCCTGATGGGATGGAAAACTGAGCTATAGCCTGTCGCCCGCCGCAAGGCAAGCGGACTTTTTCACGATCTCCCCGGCAAGGTGGACCCTGTTGCCTCCGTGCTCCTTGGCGCTGTACAGGGCGCTGTCGGCGGTCTCCAGGAGCTGGGGCAGGATCTCGGGCGTCAGCTCTCCGACGGCGGCCACGCCCAGGCTGATGGTCACATGTCCGGCAGGGCTGCCGGGGTGGGGGATGCCCAGCTGCTCCACGGCCTGGCGCAGACGCTCGGCCACGTGCAGGGCATGCTCCGGCGGGACCCCGTCCAGCACCACGGCGAACTCCTCCCCGCCGTAGCGGAAGATCTCGCGGTCGCCGCCGCGCAGGCCGTCCCGCATGGCCTGGGCCACCCGGTGCAGGCACGCGTCCCCTTCCTGATGGCCCAGCGTATCGTTATAGATCTTGAACAGGTCCACATCCAGCATGATGAGGCTGACCGTCTGCCGCAGCTCCGCCAGATCCGCAAGCCGCATGTCCAGGGCGCGCCGGTTGGGGATGCCCGTCAGGCTGTCCATGAGGCTCATGCGGGAGTAGGCGTCCTTCTCCTCTTCCAGACGGCAGCTGCGTTCCTTGAGCGAGCCCAGGTAGCCGCCGATGTCGGGCACGATGTCCACCACTTCCTGCAATTCGGTGATGCGGACGGCGGGGATGGGCTCCGGCTGCATGCCGTCGCGCAGGCGGGAAAGGTTCCCGGCGATGCGCACCAGCGGCCGCAGCAGGTCGCGCCGCAACAGCATGAGCAGGACCAGCAAAAAGGCCAGCAGGCCCAGCGTGAAAAGGAAGATGCTCCAGACGATGTAATCCGTCGCTTCGGAAAGGGACTCGGCCTCTTCCAGCGATCGCTGCAATTCACGCGAGGAGATGACGCTGACAAGCCGTTGCAGCTCGTCTTCCAGCGACTGCCAGAGGGCACGGGCCTGGGCGTCGGCAGCGAGTTTTTCCCTCCAGGCTCCGGCCAGAGCGAGCTTGCGCTGCCCGAACAGGTCGCAGATGTCCCGGAATTCCCCGGCTCCTGCGCATATCTCGTCCACCGGAGCCAGCAGGCGACGCATCTCGTCAAAGGCTTTCTGGCCATGGCGCACGCCGTCCCGGCCGGTATGGGAAAAGATCACCTCATCGGCCAGCTGCCGTCCCGTGGCCCTCTCCAGGCTGTTGAGGGCAAGCATCATCTCCATCTCGTGGCGGTGGAGCCGGGAAAGGATCCTGTCCGCCTCCATGCAGACATCGTAGAGCTGCCGGACACGCGGGCCCAGCTCCAGGACGATACCGGCCACGGGCGAGGGGTCATGCTCCATGCCGGCCAGCAGGGCTTGGGCATGCAGGCGGGCACGCCGCCGCTCCAGGGGCGCTTCGGCCAGATAGATGATGGCCAGCTGCTTGCGCAGCATGTTCAGGTTGGTCCGGGTGCGCTGGGCCTCCAGGACCCCGGGCAGCTGGACATCCTGCAGGGCCTCCACCGTGGTGCGGAAACGGGCCAGATACGGCCAGAGCACGGCCACCGCCAGCAGGAGCATCACGCACCAGGGCAGAACCAGCAGGACCAGATAGCGGCGGGCCGGCAAAGGTTTGTTGCGGATGTAACCTATCATGGCAAGACCTTGGAAAGCTCTCCTCCGGAAAAGGGACCGTGGTGATCCCGCAGCGTGCCGCCGCCCGGTATCAGTAGATGATGTACTGGAAATAGTTGCGGCTGCGGTTGTGGAGCTCGCCACTGTAAAGCAGCGTCTTCAGCTCCCTGTTCACGGCAGCCAGCAGATCGTGGCGCCCGGCCCTGACCGCCACGCAGCTCCCGGTGGCGCGCGTCTCGGCATCGAAGGGGATATCCAGCCGGTCGAACTCCAGCCCGGCGTCCGTCAGCAAAAAGGCATAGCCTGCCAGATCATTGATGAACAGCACATCTATGCCGCCCTGCTTCAGACGCTCGATGAGTTCCTGCACGCTGCCGGTGACGATGATGGCCTCCGGCCAGAAGCCCCGGGCCCGCTGCACCAGCACCGACCCCCGGTAAACGCCGATACGGGCGCCCGCCTCATCCGGTCCGCGTCCGCCGGGACGCCCGATGCACATGGCCCGCGAATGGTAGTACGGGGTACTGTAGAGCAGCCCTTCCTGCTTTGGCTCCAGCCGCTGGGCAAAGATCAGGTCCAGACTGCCGTCCCTGAGCCCCCGCAGCAATTTTTCCTGCGTCCAGAACGTCCAGACGCAAGTGCGCCCCAGACGGCGGCACAGATCGGCCGCCAGATCGAATTCGAAGCCGCGCCGTTGTCCGTTCGCGTCGACATAGGACAGGGGCGGATACTCGTCCGTGAGGCCGACGTGCAGCTCCTTGCCGGCCGCCATTGCGGACGCAGCAGCGAGGCAAAGATATAAACATAGGGCAACGATAAGAAATTGTCGCATACGCAACTACCAATAGTAATTTTTTGCACCCTACACTATTCTGCGGCAAAAGCCAGCCCTTTGTGCGGTTGCCAGCCACGCCGCCAGTCCGTATAGTCGGGCCGAGGTGGAATATGAGACATTCGCCCCTTTTCCTGTTGTCCGTCTGCGTCCTGACGGCCCTGCTGGCCGCCTGCGGCCCCAAGGATATCGGCACCGGGACCTCCGAGCCCGACACCATGCCGGCCGGTGTCAGCGGCGCCGACAGCATGCGCCAGCCCATGACCGGCAACAACAGCACCCAGACCATGCTGTATTATTTCAACCGGCCGGACGTCATGCAGTCCATGCAGCGCAGCCAGTTCAACATGTATATGCGCCACATGGGCCGGGACATCTCGCCCGAAGATCCCGCCTACCGGGCCGTCCCCCGGCAGCGCAGTCCCTTCCGTCAGTAGAGGAACATCATGGATCCTGTCACCCATGCCGCCAGCGGCGCCCTTGCCATGCTGGCCATGCCGCAGCGCCCCGCCACCCGCTGGGCCCTGCCCCTGGCAGCCTTTGCTGCCGCCGCGCCCGATCTGGACATCCTGGCCGCCAGCGGCCCCCTGCAGACCCTGCTGCTGCACCGCGGCATCACCCACGCCCTGGCGGCGGCACCGTTCATGGGCCTGCTGCTGGCCATACTGGCCCGCCCCCTCTGGCGCTACGACACCCGCAACGCCTGGTCGTTCGGCGGGGTCTGGGCCTTCATGACGCTCCTGGTCCTGCTGCATATCTGGCTCGACGCCCTGACCACCTACGGCACGCTGGTCTGGCTGCCCTTCTCCGGGGAGCGCCTGCGCCTCAATGCCGTCTACATCATCGACCTGCTCATGACCCTGCCCCTGCTCTGGGGCATCTGGCACGGTCTGCGGCAGGAAAAGAAGCGTGCCCAGGCACAGGGGGCCATCCCCTTCCCCTTCCAGGACACGGCCTCGCTCACCGTCTCGGACGGCAAGCCCGGCGTCCGGCTGGCCCTGTTCTGGAGCATCCTCCTCTACCCGGCCCTGGCCCTGGGGTGCCAGATCTGGCACACGCAGCAGATGCAGGCCTCTCTGGCCGCCCAGGGACGCGACATCCGCCAGCTGGTGGTGCTGCCCGATGCCTTCGCCCCCCTGTTCTGGCGGGCGCTCTATCTGGAAAAGCTGCCCGCCCGCTCCGCCGATGCCCCGGCATGGCAGGCGGAGCTCGATCCCCTGCTGCCCCCCGCGGACAGGCAGGAAGATCTGGTGGTCCGCATCCAGGGGCTGGATGCCCTGGGCCGCCCCCACGGTCAGGAGGAGACCCGCGTGGCCGCGCCCTCCGGCCTGATGACGGCCCTGGCCCGCCAGTCCGCGGCCTGCCGGGTCTTCGACCAGTTCCTGTTGCTGCCCGTCATCTCGCCGCTGCCCGAAGGCCAGCGCACCACGGACATGCCCGGTGCCAGCCAGTGGCTGCTGCATGACGAGCGCTTCGGCTCGCAACTGGGGATGGTGCAGAAGATCATGGCCATGCGGCCCAATGCCGGCATCCCCTTCCAGCTCATGGTGCAGCTGGAGCCCGGCAACATGGGCCCGCGCCTGCTGCAGGAGCGCCTGTACTTTTCCGACAGCCGCCGCGATTCCGGCTGGCAGGCCCCGCGCCGTCCGTCCCAGCCCGCCTTCCTGCCCTGGCTTGCGGGATTGCGCTAGCAGAGTGCAAGGACACGAAGCCTTTTAAAAGAGCTGAGCTGCCCCGGCTGGTTGTGCGCAGCCCTGCGGCGAACGGGCAAGGCCCCGCGATCCTTCCCGTCAGCAGCGTGCCGCCCCTGCCTTCGAGATGAACAAAACGCGCCTCTTCCTTCCGGAAAGAGGCGCGTTCCTTTTTGTGCCGTCCATGCCCATGCCGCGAACGCGGACATCCCGCCGGGAAGGCCTGGATACAAAAAAAGCCGGGGCAAGGCTGCTGCCTGCCACCGGCGATCATCCATGACCGGCACGAAAAACGCCCGGCTTCAGAAACAGGAAAAGGCTGGTATTTCTACCAGCCTTACTTTCCATTGGTGCCGAAGGGGAGAGTCGAACTCCCACTCCGTTGCCAGAACTAGACCCTGAACCTAGCGTGTCTACCAATTCCACCACTTCGGCGCGAAAATCTGTCTACAGGATTCGCCCCCCGCTGGCAAGCTTTTTTTTCAATTTTTCCCATTTTTTTATTTTGCCAAACAAAATCGGTAAGATAAAAAGCCGCATCAGCAGGAGCTACCGCCTGCGCTATGCCCCGCAACAGGCACAGCCATGCCCACTGTATCTCCCGGAAAGGCCATAAGCCTGTCTCCGAGGCTGTCTTCTTCTGGAGATGCGGTGGAAGCGCGGGATAGGCTGACGACCAGCGCCGGAGCCGTCACCCCTCCTCTTGCACAGGCAGCCGATTTTTCGCAGACTGGCGGCCCGGCCAAGGCCGGAAAAACGCAAGGAACCCACATGCGCAGCACTGCCCCACAGCCTTCCCGGCCCGCGTTTTGCCCTGCCCCTGTCCTTCGGCGCGGGGAAGACGTTCTTCGTCTCCATGTCCTGTCCCCGGCACGCCAGATACCGGCCTGCCTTCCTTCCCGTACCGCCGCCTGTCCGGCAGCGGCACTCAGGCCCCGCCCGGCGGTGACCACAGGGGCGTGGCGATGAGCGTGCTGTCCGCCCTGCTGCTCCTGCCCGCCGCCCTGCTGCTGGACCGTCTGTTCGGCGAGCCCCCGGCCCGCATCCATCCCGTCTGCGGCATGGGTGCCCTGGCCGCCGCAGCGGAGCGCATCTTCCGGCACGGCCCCAACGGGCCGCGCATGACGCTGGCCGGTCTGGCGGCCTGCCTGTCTGTGGTCCTGCCGGTGGGCCTGCTGGCGGCGTTGCCTGTCCGGCTTGCCGGGGAACTATTGGGGGATGGGGCCGCCTGGTGCGTCTGCGTGGTCGTGGTCTCCCTCTGTCTGGCGCCCCGCTGCCTGGACGAACACGCCCGCCGCGTGGCCCAGCCGCTGGAGCGGGGCGATCTGGAGGCGGCCCGCCGGGCCGTTTCCATGCTGGTGGGGCGCGACCCGCAACAGCTGGATGCCCATGGCGTGGCCCGGGCCTGCGTGGAGAGCGTGGGCGAGAACCTGACCGACGGCATCCTGGCCACCCTGTTCTGGGCGACGGCGGGCCTGCTGCTGGCCGGACTGCCCGGGGCCGCCGCTCTGGCCGCATGCCATCGTGTCGCCAACGTGCTTGATGCCCTGTGGGGCAAACGCAACGAGACCTACCGCTGTTTCGGCACAGCCGCCGCCCGGCTGGACGACGTGCTCAACTGGTGCCCGGCACGGCTGGCCCTGCCCTGCATCGTGCTGGCCGCGGCCCTGCTGCCCGGCCTCGATGCCCGGGCCTGCCGCCGGGTGGGCTGGCGCGACCGCCATGCCCACGAGAGCCCCAATTCCGCCTGGAGCGAAGCCGCCTTTGCCGGGGCCCTGGGCCTGCGACTGGGCGGCCCGGCCTGGTACGGCCCCCTGTTCCGCGACCATCCCTGGCTGGGCGACGGCAGCCCGCTGGCCACGGCCCGGCATATCCTGCAGTCCGTGCGCCTCATGTGGGCTTCCGTACTGGTCTTCGCGGCGCTGGCTTCCCTGCTGACGGCGCTGATGGCCTGCATCTGAGGAGAGCCAGCATATCAGGGGACCGAGACGGCGGCTTTCCCTTTCAACCTCCAGCAAAGCGATATCTCATGTCCATCATCACCTCGTTCCGCGCCGGTCTGGCCTTCTTCACCCGCATCCCCGTGGGCTCCGCGCCCCTGCCTCCCACCCTTTCCGGTGTAGTGGCCTGGCTGCCCGCCGTGGGCCTGCTGGTGGGCGCGCTGGCCGCCCTGGCCCTGCTGCTGGCTGCCCGGTTGGGCCTGCCCGCCCCGCTCTGCGGTATCGGGGCCGCCCTTCTCTGGACCGTCATCACCGGCGGCCTGCATCTGGACGGGGTCGCCGACTGCGGCGACGGTCTGCTGGTGGAGACCTCGCCCGAACGCCGTCTGACCATCATGAAGGATTCCCTCCTGGGCAGCTTCGGCGCTCTGGCCCTGTTCTTCGTCCTCTCCACCAAGATCGCGGCACTGGCGGCACTGGCCGGGATGGCGCCCCTGCACGCGCTGGGGGCCTGCTGCCTTGCCGGTCTGCTGGGACGCTGTCAGGTCTTCGTGGGCATGCGTCTGCCCTCGGCCCGGCCCGGCGGTCTGGGGTCCATGATGCACGACGGCATGAAGCCCCGCTACGCCTACACGGCCCTCGGGCTCTGCCTCATGGCCTGCCTCGTGATGGGGCGGCATGGCCTCTACGCCCTGCTGGCGGCCGTGCTGGTGGCCTGCTGGCTGCTTTCCGCGGCCCGCAAGCGCATCGGCGGCGTCACGGGCGACGTTTTCGGGGCCCTCATCGAGACCACGGAATGCGCCGTGCTGGCTGTCTGCTGCCTGCCGTAGGCCACACGGCACCTGCCATCTGAAAAGGAAGACCCTATGGAAGATCTTGACCTGACCCTGTTCCTGGGCGGGACCCGCAGCGGCAAGAGCGCCCTGGCCGAGGCCCTGGTCACGGCAAGGGCCCGGGGGCCCGTCTGGTATCTGGCCACGGCCAGCCCCCTGGGGGACGACCCCGCCATGGCCGAACGCATCCGGCGTCACCGCAGCCGCCGCCCCGCCCACTGGCACACGCTGGAATGCCCCCGGCATCCGGGCCGGGAACTGGCCCCCCTGCTGGCCGCTCAGGCCCCGGACGGCCCCGTGCCCACCGTCTTGCTGGACTGCGTGACCCTCTGGATGAGCAACATCCTGTTCGCCCTGGACGATCCGCAGGATGCGGCGGCCTTCGAGACCGGCCTCAGGGAAGAAGTGGACGGATTGCTGCACACCATGCGCGCCTTCCCCTGCCGCTGGGTGCTGGTCTCCGGCGAGACCGGCCTTGGCGGCATACAGGCGGAGCGCCTGGCCCGTATCTTCGACGACGGTCTGGGCCTGGCCAACCAGATGCTGGCAGCACAGGCACGGGATGCGTTCCTTGTGGTGGCCGGACGCTGCCTGCGGCTGGAAAAGCCGGCCTTTTGAGCCCCGCCTTTCCCCAAGCCCGCACGCTGCCGTACACAGCGCACCCGTTCCGCATGACAAAATACAAGACGCGCCCTCCCCTCACGGAAAGAGCGCGTCTTGTTGTCGGCATGGCAGCAACGGACGAGGGGCTGCCCCTTCTGCCCCGGGGACGCGGATACAAAAAAAGCCGGGGCAAGGCTGCTGCCTGCCACCGGCGATCATTCATGACCGACATGAGAACTGCCCGGCCCCAGAAACAGGAAAAGGCTGGTATTTCTACCAGCCTTACTTTCCATTGGTGCCGAAGGGGAGAGTCGAACTCCCACTCCGTTGCCAGAACTAGACCCTGAACCTAGCGTGTCTACCAATTCCACCACTTCGGCGCGGAAATGTATGTAGCGGATTTGCCCCTGCCTGGCAAGTGTTTTTTGAAAAAAAATTTCCGGCCCGGCATTTTCCGCCCCCGGCCTGCCCGGCAGGCCCCGGCCGCCTTGCCTTGCGCCTGTCCATGCGCTACACAGCAAGGCACACTCTTAATGAAGGATACGCCTCATGCAGGACAATTTTTCCCATCTGGACAAGGACGGCAACATCACCATGGTGGACGTGGGCGCCAAGCCAGACACCCAGCGTGTGGCCATTGCCGAAGCCATCGTGGAGCTTTCGCCCAACACCCTGAAGCTGCTCAAGGAATGCGCCCTGCCCAAGGGCGACGTGCTGACCTGTGCCAAGGTGGGCGGCATCATGGCCGCCAAGCGCACCTCGGAACTGATCCCGCTTTGCCATCCCCTGAACCTGAACCTGGTGGACGTGCGCTTTGACGTGCGCGACACCCAGCCCAGCGTGCGCATCGAGGCCGAGACCCGCACCACCGGCCCCACGGGCGTGGAGATGGAAGCCATCATCGCCGCCCAGACCGCCGCTGCCGTCATCTATGACATGTGCAAGGCCGTGCAGCGCGACATCGTCATCAGCCGCGTCCGTCTGCTGTTCAAGGACGGCGGCCGCAGCGGCGCCTTCCACGCCAAGCCCATGGACTAAGACGGATGCAGTTCCCTGCCATCGATCCCGTGGCCTTCAGCATCGGCTCCCTGCAGCTGCGCTGGTACGGCCTCATGTATTTGCTGGCCTTTTTCGTGGGCTGGGGCCTGGCCCGCTGGCGGGCCTCCCGTCCCGGTTCCGGCTGGAAGACCGTGGATGTGGACGACCTGCTGACCTTCGTCATGCTGGGCGTCATCCTGGGCGCGCGCCTGGGCTATGTGCTCTTCTACGACCTGCCCGCCTACATCGACGACCCCGGCGAGATACTGCGCATCTGGAACGGCGGCATGTCCTTCCACGGCGGTCTGCTGGGCGTGCTCTGCGCCTTCTGGTATTTCGCGCGCACCCGCAAGAAGTCCTTCCTCGAAGTCTCGGACTTCATCGCGCCGCTGGTGCCCCAGGGCCTGTTCTGGGGCCGCATGGGCAACTTCATCAACGGCGAGCTCTGGGGCAAGGTCAGCGACGTGCCCTGGGCCATGGTCTTCCCCACCGGCGGGCCCTGGCCGCGCCACCCCTCGCAACTCTATGAAGGCCTGCTGGAAGGGCTGGTGCTGTTCGTGGTGCTCTGGATCTTCTCCGCCCGGCCGCGCAAGGCGGGCGCCGTCTCCGGCCTCTTCGCGCTGCTCTACGCCGTATTCCGCTTTGGCGTGGAATTCGTGCGCGTGCCCGATGCCCAGCTGGGCTACCTGGCCTTCGGCTGGCTGACCATGGGCCAGCTGCTCTGCCTGCCGCTCATGGCCGCGGGCCTGTGGCTGCTGTGCCGCACGCCGCGGGCTCAGGCCGCCGTGGAGCCCGCAACGGCTCCCCGCAAGGGCAAGAGCGCACGAAAGCGTTGACAGACCTTGTCTCTTCTGTGTAGATATTCGCCGCTTATCTGAATTTTTTTGGAGGAAATATGGCTAAAGAAGGTTCCATTGAAGTTGACGGCGTGGTGCAGGAAGCCCTGCCCAATGCCATGTTCCGTGTGGAGCTGGAAAACGGCCACGAAGTGCTGGCGCACATTTCCGGCAAGATGCGCAAGTTCTACATCCGCATCCTGCCCGGCGACCGCGTGAAGGTGGAGCTCTCTCCCTACGACCTGACCCGCGGCCGCATCACCTACCGCATGAAGTAGCCCGCACCCGCCCCGCCTTTTCAGCGCACCCCTGACTGTACTGACAGAGGTGCGCTTTTGTTGCGTCCTGTGGATGGCGGCAGTTTTCCTGCTCCCTTGCCTGCGGACGCAGCGCACAGCCCACAAAAGCAAGTATGAGGGCGGGGCGATCCCCCTCCCTTTCCCTGCAACAGACACGAAAAAAGGACGCCGCAGCGTCCTTTTTTGTTTTCTCCAACGGCGCAAGCCGCCCCCGGCCTGAGACGGACCGCCTTTGCCCTCACCTTCCCGCATAAAACGCGCGGAGTGCTGGACAGGCGTACGGGGAAGGGGCCTTTTTCGCGCTCGCCGTCCACCAAAGGCATTCCTCCGGGCCATACCCGTGCGCCAAGGCAGCTACGGATATCGGCGACAGCGCACGCCGACGTCTTGCCCTTCGTGCTCTAGACCCAGCCCAGGGCCCGCAGCACCAGCATGCAGCACATGGCCATGAGACCGGCCAGGATATCGTCCAACATGATGCCCCAGCCGGCGGGCAGCCAGTTTTCCGAGGCGTGCACGGGCCAGGGCTTCCAGATGTCGAACAGGCGGAACAGGGCAAAGGCCCAGACCAGCCCGGGCCACGACCACTGGCCCGCGCCCAGGGGCAGCAGGGCGATCCAGACGCCCACCAGCTCGTCGATGACCACTTCCCCGGGGTCGGTGCGCCCCAGTAGGATCTCGGCCCGGGTAGCGGCCAGACCGCCGGTCGCGACGATCACGGCCAGAAAGAGCAGGCGCCCCCAAAGCGGCAGGGGCAAAAAGATCAGCGGCGCCAGCATGGCGGCCAGGGCCGAACCGGCCGTGCCCGGTGCCTTGGGCGAAAGCCCGGCGATGCCCAGACGGCAATAGGCCAGGATGCAGGTATTCCAGAATGACATATCTCTCCTCCACGGCTCCACGGTCAGGAGGGCACAGGGGCATCCGGCCTCAAGGCCGCCCGCTGCAGGGCGAATGCCCCACAGATGCCGGAGCCCTCGACCAGCCCCGTACTCGAGCGCACGCGGCATGCCGATACCGGAAGGCCACGGGGCCACCAGGGCCGCACGAGCGGGTGCGTCATCCGGCATCGCCAAGGCGGGCTGCTTCCTCCCGCATATCCACGCCTGGGGACACGCCCCCAGGACATCCCTTCGAGTTGCCTGACAGTCAGTGACGGCCTCACGCACTCGTCCCGGTGGACCATCCCCGTCTTCCGCTATGCCAAGGCGAAGCCCTGCGGCATGGCCCGAGCAAAGCGCTACGGTGCGAGAACGCACGTCCTTTACGGGCCTCTCTGTGACGGCGGAGCCTTGGGCAGTGTAGCGGCTCGGCCCCCGTCTGGCAACGCCCGCCCCTTGACGCCGCAGGAGCTGCCAGCTACAAAGGAGCCCACGCCCGGATGGTGGAATTGGTAGACACAAGGGACTTAAAATCCCTCGGCCACCGGCTGTGCCGGTTCAAGCCCGGCTCCGGGTACCAGAAAGAGAAAGCGGCCACGGGACAATTCTGTGGCCGCTTTTTGCTATTCCGTCACCGCAGCGACGATACCCTCTACCAAGTTTCTGGAGAAAGAACGATGTTCTTGTCAATCTTAATCTCCAGAACACTGTCAATCTCGATACCGAAAACTTTCAAGTCCTCACGATTGAGTATTTTACGTTCCTCACTTTCGCGATAAAGACTCTGAGCATAATCACATACTATGTAGGTACCTGTGGCGACTCCGCAGACCACCCAGCCGGCAGGAGTCGAGCCCAACAATACAACAACGCTCACCGCACCACTCGAAGCGAGGCCACTTAACGCCGCTTGTGTAATCTTTTCCTTGCATTCCGGATTATTCACTTCGCCTTTGAGATACTGATAATATACATAGCCGGAATCGAAGGCGAAGCCTGCAAGACCAGTAGCTCCCCCCACCTTGACCGCAGCCAGCAGTTTGCCCGAAGGGAGCATGACACCGGGGACGGCCTTGGCTCCCTTGATGCCCAGTTCTTCGGCGGCCCTCTCCATGCCCTTCAGCGAAGTCTGTTGTGAGATGAAGTGGGCCCGGGGTCTCAGGAAAAGGCTCCCCAGTGCGTTCTTGGCCCTGACCAGATGTAGGATACTGCCTTGCAGCTTTTTGTTTTCTTTCATGAACTGCAGGACCATCTCTGCGCGGCAGGCCGACGAGCCGCCACAGGAGGCGGCGGTCCGCTCCAGTACCGTATCAAGCTGAGCACAGATCTCCTTTGCGGCATGGGAATTGGAGCCGAACAGGCGATGGATATTCTTCTTGATGTCCCTGGTCAGGGCCTCCACATCCTGCAGGCTGCCCAGGCGCTGCCCAGAGTAGTCCCCCAGCAAATGGACGGAATATAGCAGGCCCGCAAGACCTCGCGCGGAACGCCCGCCGATCCCCAGCATCTTTTCCGCCAAAGCGATGAGCTGATGGCTATCCCGCTGCCAGCTTTCGATAATCTTCTTTTTGGCAGCTTCAGCAGCGGCACGGCCTTCTTTTTCCTCGATGCGCTGGAGCATGTCCCGCAGGGGGGGCTTGTTGAAGGGGATGGCATCACTGAAGCCCCAATGCCCGTAAAGGCGATGCCCTTCAGCCCCCAAGGGCAGGCCCTTCACGACCTCGAAGTTGTCGATGGTCTTGGTGAATTCGGCCAATACCCGGCGCATCTGCGAATTGCTGCCATCCTCAAGGACGACTTCCAGCATATCCCTAACATGCGCACTGCCGGGAAGGGCATAGACGGACGGAACCCAAAAGCCACACACGAACAGGAGAACAAGGAGCGCTGGCAGGCTTTTCTTTATTTCGACCACCACAAATCAGCTCCCGTTCGCCCGGTATTGACGTTGCTCTGCAGGGTATTCAAAATTTTGAATTCCTCCATCAGGGACGAGGGAGAGCTTTTTTTCAAATAAGTATAGACTTCTACAAAGAACATGCGTGTATCCTGATTACATGTCTTTATCAGATCGCCATCAAACTGGCCCATGAGTTGGGCGGCTTCACGCAACAAGTCTTTATCATTGAATTTAATTAGATTCCTTGCCTCGCTTATTTTATTGTTGGCGGCATTAAGTGTCAGTCGAACGATATATGACATGACTAATTCATAATATTTTTTTAATATACGCTCAAATTCTATATACTCCTGCAATTGTTTAGCACAAAAGGCTTCATTACTTGACCCAACACTACAATTATCATAAGCTTCCCTAGCTACCTGAGAAAACATTTTATATATATTGAATGTATCTCTAATTATTATAAGGCTCTTGACTAGCTGAGATATCCTAAAAAGGTTATCCAGGTAGTCATGGC
>ERZ824488.2256-NODE-2256-length-17798-cov-6.275038_pt1 | contig 17798 bp, 15 predicted proteins | sample MGYA00519936_ERZ824488 | MGnify/ENA primary metagenome ERZ824488 (study PRJEB31778, sample SAMEA3449153) | human gut metagenome | biome: human gut; feature: human-associated habitat; material: faeces | place: United Kingdom | collected 2010/2012 ... | reverse complement strand
TCCACCTCCGTTAAGCGTGCGAAGACTCATGATAGAGAGCTGATCTTGCAGAGATACTCCAACTACGAAACCATGAAGCCTGCAAACAAGCCCAACAAGCCAAGCTCCAAGCCATCTACCTCCACTTCCACCGACACCATTGCTTCTCAGGCAAAGCTTGCTGCGCCCAAGAACGTAAAGGCAAAGTCCGGAACCAACAAGATAATCCTTTCATGGAGCAAGGTCAAGGGTGCTGACGGCTACAGGATCTATATGTACGATGAAGTCAAGGGCAAGTATGTCCGTTACAAGACTGTTAAAGGCACAAAGTGCACCGTAACAGGCATCATCGGCGACAAGGACTACAAGTTCCGTGTTGCAGCAGTTGTCTATAACTCTTCCAAAAGAAAGTATGACGCCGGCAAGGCAAGCTCTCCTGTTACCGCAAGATGCGCAAGCCAGGAAAAGGCGCCTACCATAAGATAACAAAATATCCGATAAATAATTCAGGGCTGTCGCAGAAATGCGGCAGCCCCGTTTTGTTAAGATATCATCAAAAAATCTGTTTGCTTTGTTCTTTTCATGGTAGTAAAACATAAAGCGGAATTTATTATGGAGAGATCATGCCAAATGAAAGAAACAAACGGAAAAAAGCTTTTCAGAGGTGAAGCTGCGCTGGCTCTTGCTGTGCTGATAAACAGCTTCGGCGTGGTGCTTATGCTGTATTCGGGAGCAGGCATATCGGCAATATCAAGCGTGCCATATGCTTTTTCAAGAGTACTGCCAAAGCTGTCGCTGGGAACATGGACATACATATTTCAGGGAGCACTCATACTGAGCCTTATGATAATGCGAAAGAAGTTCGTCACCTCGTATCTGTTCAGCTTTGCGGTGGGCTTTGTGTTCAGCGAGCTGCTGGACGTTCATGAGCTGTGGATAAACGTCCTGCCATCTTCTCTTGCGTGGAGAATAGTATATTTCATAATAAGCTACGTGCTTATCTGCATAGGAATAGCGCTGTCAAACCGCTGTCAGCTGCCCATTGTCCCTACGGACCTGTTCCCCAGAGAGCTGGCGGATATAGCAAAAATAGCCTATCCCAAAATAAAGATAGGCTTTGATGTTACCTGCCTTGCCGTCACCGCAGGACTTACATTTTTCGGCCTCGGCCGCATTGACGGACTGGGAATAGGTACTATTCTTGGCATAGCAGGGGATATTATCGACAAGCAGTTTTATTTCAAAAGCTTTATGTCAAAAAAGCAGCAAGCTTAACGGCGGCTGTGATGAATGCGAGAGATGTAAGCTCGCATATCTGCAAAAACCAGCCTTCAAGGTCGCCTGTGATGCCGCCGAAGCGCTTGTATGAAAAGCTGCGGTAATATGCAAATGACAGAGCTGCTCCCACGGCAGCGGCAATTCCCGCAGCAGGGGAGGCAAGCACCATCAAAACGGCGGACAACACAGCCGTGCATGAAAGCACGGTAACAGTTATCTTTTTATGGGCAGGCAGGGAGAAATCCTGGAGCGTGCCCGTTTTTTTTGCGCATTTAAGGGTCACTGCCGCAAGCCCGCTGAAAGAGCGTGAGAGCACGAAAACCGGCGCTGCGCACAGCATGGCAGAGGTGTTCCTAAGCTCCGCAAAAAGTGCCGTCTGGATAAGCAGATATATTGCCAGATCTATCACCGCAAAGGCTCCCACACGGGAGTCTTTCATTATTTCAAGAGCTTTTTCCTTTTCGGCGCAGGAAGCCTTTGCGTCGCTTACGTCGCAGAAGCCGTCCAGATGAATGCCGCCTGTGATGGCTATGGGTATGACCGTGCAGCCGACTGCAAAAAGCATATCGCCTGCTCCAAGCACGTTACAAAGCCATTGCCAGCCCAGCATTACCGCCCCGATGACCGCACCTATCAGCGGAAAAAAGCACAAAGCATACCGCCTGTTTTCCTCTTTCCACTCAATGGGCGGCATGGGGATACGTGAGTACATGGCAAATGCCGATATAAGCGATCTCATTTTGCAGCTCCTTTCAGATACACAGGCACGCCGTAAACAGCCTCGATAACAACGTCTGCCGCCTGTGCTATTGCGGCATTCAGCAGACCCATTTGCCTGATGTATTCCATGGTCTCATCAGGGTACTCGATGCCGTCATCGCCCACCTGATTTGTAACGATTATAAAGCGGTCGGCACGACCTGAAAGCTTTGATATTCCTGTTATTATCTTCTGCGCAGGGGATCTCTCGCCCTTTGAGAACATCTCGTTTGCCATAAGATTGCAGGCACATTCAAGAAGCATGGCACAGCCGTCGGGCAGGTCTATATCCTGAATGTCCGTGTATTTTTCCACAGTCTCAAAGCCCTTGCCGCTCCGCATTATGCGGTGTCGGCTGATGGCAGTGTGAGCTTCCTCGCCGAAAGGCTCCATTGTGGCTATGTATATCTTTCTGCCGCAGAAGTCGGAAAGAATATCCTCGGCAATGGAGGATTTTCCGCATTTGCAGCCGCCTGTTATAAGTGTAAGCATTACAGCTCCTTGTACTGCTCTATTGAGAGCGCTTCAAAAAGATGAGATGAGTTATATACCGCCATGGCAGCGTCAATAAGGGGGAGCAGCAGAACACCGCCTGTGCCCTCACCCAGATGAAGCCCTGCGCATATGGGTGCTTTAAGCCCGATATATTCCAGAAGCATTGCCGCTGCAGGCTCGGAGGAGGTGTGGGAGCAGAGCATATATTTCCGTGACAGCTTGTTGAATTTTATTGCCAGAGCTGCAGCAGCGGTGGATATCATTCCGTCCGCAACGATGGGAACATGATAATATGCGCCCCCAAGGAAAAGGCCCGTCATTGCGCCAATGTCATAGCCCCCAATCTTTGAAAGGATATCAAGGGCATTGTCAGGGTCAGGACGGTTTATATCCAAAGCACGCTTTACGGCGGATATTTTCCGTTCAAGCCCCTTGCTGTCAAGACCTGCGCCCTTTCCCGTAACGACCTCGGGCAGGGCGTTTGTTATCACTGAGGTGACGGCGGCGGCGGTGGTGGTGTTTCCTATGCCCATTTCGCCCGTGACTATTATTTTGTAGCCCTTTTCTTTAAGGTCACGCACTGCGTCCATTCCCACGGAAAGAGCTGCCTGCGCCTGAGAATAAGTCATTGCGGCGCCCTTTGCAATGTTTTCCGAGCCGTATGATATCTTGCGGCGGATAAGCCCATTAGCTTCCACATCACGGTTCATGCCCACGTCATAGGCGAACACATCTGCATTGCAGGAGCGGGCCATAAGATTTATGTTGGAGCTGCCCTCTGCAACGGACTTTGCAACTATGGCAGTAACGCTGCTGTCGCTCTGGGTCACGCCCTCCTCAACAACACCGTGGTCGGCGCACATCACCGCTACGCAGCGCTTGTCGAGAGAAAAGCTTTCGCTGCCTGTTATGCCCGCAATTTTTATGATGATATCCTCCAGCTGACCCAGACTGTGCAGGGGCTTTGCAACGCTGTTCCATTTATCCTGCGCACGCTTCATCGCTGCGCTGTCAGGCGGAGTTATGGCTTTTATCCTTTCCATAGGGAGATCCTTTCGAGGTTTGATGTACAGGGGGATTGTCCGTGCCTGCGCCTTGCGGCGGAAACCAAATTCGACGTTCCTGACGGAACATCTCTTGGTTTCAAGCCGCCTGCATGAAAATACTTTTGGCTTAAATTAAGATATTATGTTCGTTTGCAAGGCATTGAATTTTCTGTGCTGGCGGCTTTGGGGATTTTTAGATAGTCGGCTATCAGGTCAGTCATTTATGCCGTCAGCAAACGGATTTCGCAGGTAAACGTAGTTTACCACTGCGGCAAGGACGACAAGGAGGCTCTACCCCCAGTTGACCTCCTAAACCCTTTACCTTGTTCTCATTTGTGCTGAATTTTTTATTCAGCATTTTTTCTTATATATGCTTCTCATATCCGCAAATTTATTTGCTTACTATTTGCTTTTACTCATAAAGCTCTCTACCGCAAACTCCCCCACAGCAGATATATTATCCAATATGAACTGCTGTGCTGACGGCTTATACAATACCTTGATATACTGCTTCCCCGTTTGCGGAGATGTCACGTTCAAATTGTATATTCCTATCTTTTCCCCCATATCCGCAGCCCTTGATTCGCTCTCCTGTGTAAGCAGCCCCGACTGCCTCAGCCACCCTGTTATTGACTTTCTGAGCGGTGCTGTTGCCATGTGCATATCCGTTTCCGTGATTATCTTTTCGGAAAATGCGGAAAGTGACAGCGATTCATTGCCCAGCGTTACCTTTCCTATCCCTGCCGATATGCCGTCAAATGCTTCTCTTATATCCTCCGCCGTTTTCATCATGTTTCGGCGGAGCTTTTTTATCTCCTTTTCCTCGGTGACTGCGGCAACCTGATTTTTCTCCGCATATTCCTTGATGACCGTGATGAATGCGTTTCCGTAGCGTTCCAGCTTTGCCGCTCCCACGCCCGATACGTTCAGAAACTCGCTGTCTGTCCTCGGCAGCCTTTCGCACATATCACGGAGAGACGTATCGGTGAAGATAAGGTACGCAGGCACGCCCTGAACGGAGGCAAGCTTTGCACGCAGCGCTTTGAGCTTATCCAGCAGCACAGGGTCGCAGGCATAAACGGGCGCCTCCGGCTTGGTTCTCTTTGCTCCGGCGGACTTCGGCAGTCGTGCCATTACCTTTTTGTCCCCCCTAAGCACGTCCAGAGCGGAGGGATTCAGCTTCAGCACGGGATATTCGTCCTCTGTCTTTTGAGCATAGCCCATATAGATAAGCTTTTCGGTTATCTGCTTGATGTTTCGCTCAGTGCTGTCCTTCATTATGCCGTAGGTGCTGAGCTTGTCAAGCCCTGAGGCGGTTATGCGTTCGTTTTCCTTGCCCGTAAGGATATCCGTTATCATTTTAAGTCCATAGCGCTGACCTGCACGGAAAATGCAGGACATTATCTTCTGAGCCTCCACAGTAACGTCCTGGGCGCCCTCCTCCGAACAGCAGCAGGAGCAGTTCCCGCACTGTGAGGGCGACTTCTCGCCGAAATATTTCAGTATATAGCTTCTCAGGCACTCGGCGCAGGTGCAGTAGATCGTCATATCCTTGAGGCGCTTCAGGTCACGGTTTCTCACCTCTTCCGCAGCCTCAGGCTCCAGCTCCGACTCGTCATAGCTTTTGTTTATAAGGAATTTTGCGGTGTTAACGTCCTGGCCGCTGTAGAGCAGTATGCAATCCGCAGGAGAGCCGTCACGGCCTGCACGTCCCGCCTCCTGATAATAGCTTTCCACGTCCTTGGGCATATTGTAGTGGATAACAAAGGAAACATTTGATTTGTCGATGCCCATGCCGAAAGCGTTGGTTGCGACCATTATCTTGCGCCTGTCGTAAATGAAATCGTCCTGATTTGTGCGTTTTTCCTCCTCCGCAAGCCCTGCGTGATATCTGGTAGCGGAAAAGCCCTGGCTGCACAGCCGCTCGCACACGGTCTCCACGTTTTTTCTGGTGGAGCAGTAGATGATGCCGCTCCTGCCCTCCTCGTCGTATTTTTTCACCAGTCTTTTCAGGTCGGCATATTTGTCGGAGGGACGGCGCACCTCAAAATAAAGATTTTTTCTGTCAAAGCCCGTGACCAGAGTAAACGGGTCTTTAAGCTCCAGCAGGCGGGCGATATCATCACGCACCCTTTCCGTGGCGGTGGCGGTGAACGCAGTCATAACAGGTTTCTTTGGAAGCGCTGCGGCAAACCGTGGGATATTCAGATAAGAGGGTCGGAAGTCCTGACCCCACTGAGAAATGCAGTGCGCCTCGTCAACGGTTATCATAGATATCTCGGCGTGCATGGCATAGTTCATGAACACCTCGCTGTCAAGGCGCTCGGGGGCGACATAAATAAGCTTGTAAGCCCCACGCTCCGCATTTTTCAGCACCGTGTAAAGCTGATTCATTGTAAGGCTGCTGTTGATAAACGCCGCAGGAATGCCCGACTGCACCAGCGAGCTTACCTGATCCTGCATCAGCGAAATAAGTGGGGAGATAACGATAGTAACGCCCCCGAACATCAGCGCAGGTACTTGATAGCATACGGATTTTCCCGCACCCGTAGGCATAACTCCCAGGGTATCACGCCCCGACAGAATGCTGCTCACCAGCTCCGCCTGACCCTCTCTGAAATTATCATAGCCGAAATATTTTTTCAGCACCTCATTCTGATCCATTTAAACAACCATCTCTCTGCAAAATAACACTGATATCATTATATCATCTTTTAAGGGAAAAGGCAAATATTTTCGGGGACAATGATTAAAACAACCGGTATTTTAGCCAATCCCCACCGCAGAGCTAAGCAAAACTAACAGCAGATACTCGATATGTAAATGCCAGACCACAAATGAGAGGGGCGGCGGTGAAAGGCACGGAACAATATTCAACATAGGAGACAAGCACCAAAGTTAAGACAAACTGCAAAAGCGGGCTTAGTGGGGGTGAGAGGGTAGGGAAAAGGAGTGCAGAGGAGAAACCGTAGGAGAGAGGGGGGAATGCCCGCTTTTGTTGGGTTTTGGTTTCCTCCCTCTCTCCTTAGGTGTCTCCTTTGCATTAGGCATGGACTTTATAAAATTGAAACGTTAGTTTGACGTACCTGCGCCTTACGGCGGAAACCAAAATCGCCATTCATGTCGAAATGTCTCTTGGTTTCAAGCCGCCTGCATTTAATAGTTTTTTATCTGATTGAGATAAAACTTGCTTCCTGCTTGTCTTTGAATTTCTGGTGCAGGCGGCTTTTAGGACTTTTAAATTTGTAAGCTAACGGTTTAATCATTCAAGCCGTCAGCAAAAAGATTTCGTCCTCTGCGGAGGACGACCAGATGGCTTTGCCCTCAGTGGACTTCCTAAACCCTTTACCTTGCTTTCATTTGTGCTGACTTTTTTATTTGTCCGCCTAACAAAAAAGGCTGCCGCAAAATGCAGCAGCCCGAAATATCACTTTCCGTCACTTAAAACATTGGTGTAAATAACTCCGCTCTTGGGAACAGCTCCGCATTTCTCAAAAAGCTCTTCAACGGTAACAAGCTCATAGCCCTCTTCCCTCAGAGCAGGGATAAGCCTGTCAAGCGCTTTTACGGTGTTAATGTTGCCCTCCATGTCGTGGAGAAGTATCACGTCCCCGTGCTGCGCCTGAGCCATGGTGGTGTCAAAACGCTGCTCTGCCGAAACGCTGTCCTCCCAGTCTGTGCAGCCCTTTCCGCATATGAATGTGAGAGGTATGGTGCTGTACATCAGGTCATTCAGAGCTATGTACGGGGGACGGAAAAACTTGGGCGCTCTGCCTGTGATGCCGATTATCTTTTCTGTGGTGAAATCTATCTCAGCGGTCATTTCCTCGGCGGTAAGCTGGGGGAACGCCGTGTGTGTGCGGGAATGGTTTTCTATCTCGCAGCCCATTTCCACAGCCCTTTTGACCACCTTTGCGCTTTCCTCGTTGATGTTGTTGCCCTCAAGGAAAAATGTGCCCACGGCGCTGTGCTTTTCAAGCACGTCCAGAACCATTGGAGTAGTGACGGTGTTGGGGCCGTCATCAAACGTGAGAGCTATATATTTTGCCATTTTACTCACCCTTTCAATAGCTTATGCGCAGGTCGGTAAACTCGGCGCTGCCCTTGACTGCATACATACCGATGACAGTTCCCGTAAATCCGCCGCAGACCTCGCTGGAAAGATACTTGGACATTGCAAAGCCCATGGGTATCTCCTCACCCTGCGACTGCACGAAGAATTTATATACCTGGCTGTCGGAGCGGATAATGAGCTTTGCGCTGCCCGAGGGTATCTGCACAGCCTTTTCAATGTGCCTGATGCCGCCGATATTCAGCCTGAGGATAGCCTCATAGCCGCTCTCGTTCTTTCTAAGCGCCAGGTCATAATGCTCTGTCTCGCAGGAGTAAACGGTAAGTCCGCCCTCTCCGTCGGAAACGCTTACGCTGACGGAGCAGTCCATATCAAAATCACGCTGGCGCACGCCTGCAAATGTGGGAGAAGCCACATCGTCAAGGGTAACATCCGTGCCTTTAAGAGTTATCTTGTCCTTTGTTATGCTGTAGTTTTCAGTGTGGGGGTGGCGCAGGTGGCAGATGTCGTGACCGATATTTTCAAGAGTGTAGGTCTTGAGAGGCAGCTGCGCAAAGTCGCCCGACAGCTCGTAGCTTTCCTCGCAGGTCCCGTTTCCTGCGGTGAACCAGCCGTCCTCGTGGAAGGTAACGGGGATAAGGAAACACTCTCTTCCAAGGTGGTGATATGTCATCCACATATGTATCTGGCGGAAACCGAGACAGATGATGTGCCACTCGCCGTTTTTGTCCTGTATAAGGTCGCCGTGGCCGATGCCCTGAATGATAAAGGGCGCTTTGTTGCGGTTTGTCAGCACGGGATTGTGGGGATAGCCCTCGAACTTGCCCCAGACGCTTTCGCTGCGTGCATAGGTTATCATATGACCATACTCAGTGCCGCCCTCTGCTGCCATGAGATAATAATACTTGCCGATCTTGTACATATGGGGGCTTTCAAGGTATCTTCCGCCCGAGCCCTGCCATATACATCTGCTTTCGGTGAGCTTTTCGCCTGTTTCAATGTTTATCTCGCACTGAACAACGCCGCCCCTGCCCTCGCAGTCGGTGCCGTTGCTGATGAAGAAGGCTCTGCCGTCCTCGAAATAAAGCGAGGGGTCAATGCCGTCCTGGTCAATAGTGATAGGGTCAGACCATTCGCCGTGGATATCATCGGTGTAAACGTAGAAATTCCTGTGAGTGGTGTCGTTGGTCGTTACCATGTAAAATCTGCCGTTGTTGTAGCGGATAGTGGGCGCAAAAACTCCGCCTGAGCTGTTGACCTTTTCAAGCTCGACCTGATTTTTGCGGGTAAGAACATGGCCTATCTGAGTCCAGTTAACAAGGTCATCGCTTTCAAAGAGGGGCACTCCCGGAAAATACTGGAATGAGCTGCATACCAGATAAAATTTGCCATTGGCATAGCAAACGCTGGGATCGGGGTAAAAGCCTTTTACAACGGGGTTGGTGTATATCATTAAAATTCCTCGCTTTCATTGATTATCCAAAGCCTTGCGGAACGCTTAGGGATCGGTATAAGGAAATTGTAACATTTATTGGCAGGCAAGTCAATAGAAATAATGTGGATATGGGAGAAAAAGCATTTTTCCGAGGCTGATATTACCATGTGGGATAGATAAAAAAGTCAGCACAAATAAGCACAAAGGTAAAGGGTTTAGTAGGTCAACTGGGGGCAGAGCTATCTGGTTGCTGTAGCCGCAGTGGTAAACTACGTTTACCTACAAAATCCGTTTGCCGACAGATACAGTAATTAAGCTTATAACGGACAATATAACAAATCCCCACCACAGAGCCAAGCAAAACTAACAGCAGATACTCGATGTAATCCGTAAAATCCGATAACATAACCAAAAGGACACTTATAAAATTGCCCTCAAACGAACCAAAGAACAGCAAATAAAAGAACGGAGTGAAGCCCAAACCTGAAAACATAGCTATAGAAATTGGTGCAAACAGATGAAAGGGGTTCGGTCTCCGGCGGCAAGCAAAATATAGGGGGATAAAAAACGGTAGGGAATAGGGGTTCAAGGAAGAGGAGTGCAGAGGAGAAACCATCAGGGGGAAGGGGAATGCCGTTTTTTGCCCTTGCTTTAGTTTAATTAACCTTTGGTTAATACTTCCCCCTGGTGGTGTCTCCTTTGCATGGTACGAACTTTATAAAAATGAAAAGTGAATTTGTCCGTATCTGCGGCTTCAGCGACCTGATGGCTCTGCCCTCAGTGGACTTCCTAACCCCTTTACCTTTGTGCTTATTTTTGCGGATTTTTAAACAAAACTTTTTACCTTGCTCTTATTTGTGCAGATTTTAAACAAAACGCCCCTGACGATATATCATCAGGGGCATTATCATTTTACTTTACTTCAGATACAACAGGTTCGAATTCAAGACGTACTGTGGGGAGCTTCTCCATAGTGTAGTAGTAGTTCTCTGCCCAGTCATCGCCCTGAGAAGGATCGTTCTCGCCGCTTGCGGGAGGTGCAAATATCTTGAGTGTCATATCGCACTCGCCCTCCAGAGGTTTCTCAAAGAATGCGCTCATAAGGTCAATGGTCTTTGCCTTGGGAGACTTGTAGAACCATGTGCCGTTAAGCTCCATCATATAGTTGCCGTCGTCCTCAAAGATAACTTCGCAGAATTGAGGATTCTTCTCGAAATGGAGAGGAATTGCCACGCCGTCTGCGTCCTCTGCGCCGCCCCATCTGAGCTTTACGGGTGCGGAAGCGTCTGCCTTTGTTTCGGTTATCTCAGGCATGAACCAAGGGGAGTGGATTATCTCCTTGTATGTCTTGAGAACCGGCTGCTCGATGCCCACATCTGCATTGTTGGGATCCTCGATCTCCAGTCCCAGGCGGCCTCTGTCTCTGAACTGATACATTGTGAAGCCTGAGAACCAGTCAGCCTTTTCGTTTACCAGGATATCGCAGAATTCCTTTACCATTGCTGCCTGATCGTATGCGCCCGTAACATCGCCGTCGGCGTTGAACTCGCTCATTACCATGGGCTTGCCCTCGCCGCCGTTAAGGAACTTGTAACGCTCAAAGCTTGCCTTGGTCTTTTCATAAGTCTCTCTTACGCTGCTTCTGGAGTGGGTGGAACCGCCCTTTACCGCAACGTCATAAGGCCAGCCCCAGTGGAGTGCCATGTACTTGTCAACAGACCAGATATCTGCAGAGGGGATAGTTGCCTTGAACTCCTCTTCCTTTTCCATCTCGGTCTTGTTAAGGTCCTCGATGCCGCCGATGCAGATGATAGTCTTTACATTGGGTGCATACTCGTGGATAATATCGGTGAAGTGAACGAAGAAATCGCCGATCTCCTTGTAGGTAGCTCTCTTGTTGAAGCTGAACCAGTTGCCTGTAGCCTCGTGGTTGATTCTGAGCATCATTCTGCCGAAAGGACGGAGATCCTTTGCAATGGCGATAAGCTGCTCATCGGTGCAGTGGGGGTCAACTGTAAGTGTGAGGGTAACGTCCTGACCGTGGCGGCGGACATCTCTCATGCAGGTGAAAGGCTCGTCATCGGTAGTTCCGCCGATACCGCCCTTGTAGGTGAAGTAATCGTCATAAGGGTAGTCCCACTGGAAGGAAACGTTTGCATCCTTCATTACCTCGGATATTCTTCCGGGCCACTGCTTGTCAAAGGGGTAATAGCAGTACATCAGGCTGATGCTTCTGTGAGGTCTGCCCATCTTGTGGAGTATGTAGTCCTGGTTTACATACTCGCCTCTTTCGGAGCCGTCGCCCAGGTCAACGGCGCACTTTGCCTTGCCCATGTGGACATTGTAAAGGTTTTCATTCATGGATATAGTCCTCCCATAATTATTTATTCACATTTAGATATTTTATCGGACAGGCATAACGCCTGTCCATATCATTTTAAGCTTGCTAATGTTATCTCTGCTGATTTGGGATATTGGGGTTCTGCTGAGGAATATTGGGATTTGAGGTGCGGGGCATCTTGATAGAGCCTTTTGTTCTCTTTACGGAAGTAAGGCTCTCTGCCAGAGTTTCCTCTGTCTTGGTGAGAATGTCGATGATATACTCATCGGCAGCGTTCTTTACGGCTCTTGCCTTGATAAGTGCGTTCTTCTCTATCTCAGCAGCTTTTGCCTGAGCAGCCTTGGTTATCTCGCTGTTTTCCACCATTGCGCTGGCACGGGCCTCCGCACGGGTGATGATCTCCTCAGCCTGCTTCTTGGCATCGTCCATAAGGGACTTGCGATCCTGAACAATGCTCTTGGCATTCTTTATCTCATCGGGGGTGTACATTCTTATATGGTCGATACATTCTCTCAGCTGATCCACATCGACCACGCTCTTCTTGGAGGAAAAAGGGATAGCCTGAGCTTTATCGAGGATCTCGTCCATTGCGTCAAGATAATCTTCAAAAAGTGCCATTTTACTTCTCCTTACTGTTCGGGTTTAAGTCTTGCTTCAATATCCTTGAGTATGCACCTTGGAACAAATCGGCTGATGTCGCCGCCGTAATAAGCCACCTGCTTTACAACGCTGGAGCTGAGGTACATATTTTCCGAGCTGGTGGTGAGGAACACAGTTTCCGCACCGTCATAGATATTCCTGTTGACCAGTGCCATCTGGAACTCGTACTCAAAGTCGGTAACGGCTCTGAGACCCTTTACTATAGCCACCGCTCCCACTTCACGGACATAATCGGAAATAAGGCCGTAGCAGACATCTACTTCAACATTTTCAAAATCCGCTGTGACCTTTTTTATCATTTCCACTCTCTCTTCGGGAGTAAAAACGGGAGTTTTCATCTTATTTATCGCCACAAGGACAATTACCTTGTCGAAAAGCACGGAAGCCCTGTGGATAATATCCCTGTGACCGAAAGTAACAGGGTCAAAGCTTCCGGGGCATACAGCTATTCTCAACCGTATCAATTCCTTTCGGATATCATTCTTCATCATCGACAGGCAGGGGAACACGGTAAACAGTTACCTCTATCTTGCCGTATCTGTAGGTCTTTTTCTTTTCAAGCTTACCCACATTGTCGGGAAGCACCAGACCCTTTTCATGCTCGCAGACAACAATGCCCCTGTCGGACATTTTGCTTTCCAGAAGAGGGAGCGCCTGCCCGATAAGACCGTGCCTGTACGGAGGGTCGAGAAATGCAATATCAAAGGTCATTCTCACGCCACGTACAAAGTCGATGCTGTCCATAACGGAAACTGCGCTGTCACGGACAAAACCGCAGGCAGTTACATTCTGACGTGTTATCTCCGCCGATGCCTGACTTTTGTCAACAAATCGGCAGTATTTTGCCCCTCTTGAAAGGGCTTCTATTCCAAGCTGACCCGAGCCGCTGAAAAGATCCAGCACCACTGAGCCTTCTATATCAAACTGAATTACGGAAAAAATAGCTTCCTTCACCATATCGGTGGTAGGGCGAACGTCCTCCCCCTCAAGGGTAACGAGCTTTCTTCCTCTTGCCAGACCGGTTATTACCCGCATATTATCTCCAATCCTTTCCGATGTGTACAATAACATGGACATCGGAACTGTCAAAAATTACAAAACGATTACACGATACTATTTCTATTATAACCCAAAACAAAAGCTTTGTCTATAAGATAAAATGAATTTTCAGAGAGAATTTTGCACAAATTCATACACATCATTTGCTACACTTTGACTTATGCCGCCTGCCTGAGCGATCTCCTCAACGGTGGCTTTTTTCATATTTTCCACAGTCTTGAAGTGGGTCAGCAGCTTCATCGCCTTTTTCTCGCCAATACCCTTGACGTTTGTTATGCCAAGCTCAAAGGTGGATTTTCTGTGCTTATTCCGCTGATATGTGATAGCAAAGCGGTGAACTTCGTCCTGGATACGTGTTACCAGCAGGAAAGCGGACTTTGTTTCGGAAATGCCTATCTCACCGCCGTCGCTGGTGATAGCTCTTGTGCGGTGGTTATTGTCCTTTACCATGCCAAAAACAGGTACGGTTATATCCAGCTCCCACAGCACTTCATTGACCGCAGCCAGCTGATTTTTGCCGCCGTCCAGCAGGATAAGGTCGGGGAGACGCTTGAAGCCCTCGTCCGTTTCCTCGGGGTCAAGGTAATGCTTAAAGCGCCTGCGCAGGACTTCCTGCATACAGGCAAGGTCGTTCTGGATAACATTTTCCTTGATGGAAAATTTCTTGTACATCTTCTTGCAGGGGCGGCCGTTCTCAAAAACTATCATGCCCGCAACCATGTCCGATGAACCCAGGTTGGAAATATCGTAGGACTCGATATAAAGGGGCGGCTTTTTAAGCCCCAGCATTCTTGCCAGCTCTTCAAGGGCGGATATCTCACGGGCAGTTCTGCCCACCTTTATAGAAAGATACTCCTCTGCATTGGACTTTGCTATCTCCGCCAAGCGCATATATCGTCCCCTCTGGGGGCTCATAACATCAACAGCATGACCCGAACGCTCCCTGAAAAATCTCTCCACGTCCTCGGGGCTTTCAACATCAGTACCAAGGACGATATTTCGGGGTATCTCCCGTCCGCTGCCGTAATACTGGGTGATGAAATCTTCCATCATAACAGTCTCGCTGTCCTCTTCGCCCAGGAACACCTCTTCACGGTCAAACAGCCTGCCGTTCCGGTACATGATGACCGCAGCGCAGGCTTCTCCGCTGTTTCGTGCAATGGCAACGGCGTCGGTGTCGGGGAGCTTTTCGGCAATGATGTTCTGGCTGTCCGCCGCTCTTGAAACGGCGCTTATGCGGTCACGGAGCTTTGCGGCAAGCTCAAAATCAAGCCGCTCCGCCGCCTCGTTCATCTGGGCGGTCATGCGCTCCACGGAAGCCTCCGAGCCGTTTTTGATGTAATCTACAGCCTCGTCGATTATCTTTGCATATTCCTCTTCGGAAATATTGCCCATGCACACGCCCATGCACCGCTTGATGTGATGATTAAGGCAAGGCCGACCCTTGCCGATGTCACGGGGAAACTGCCTTTTGCAGGTGGGGAGCATGAACACACGGCTGACCTCTGCCGCCGCTTGCTTTGCCACAAAGGAGCTGGTGTAGGGGCCCATTATCTCGCCTGTTTTGGGCTTCTGCATCTCCGCCGTAATGCGTGAATAAGGGGGCGGGGAAATGCGGATATAGCTGTAGCCCTTGTCATCTTTCAGCAGGATATTGTACTTTGGGGTATGCTGCTTTATCATGGAACATTCCAGCACCAGTGCTTCATACTCGGAGGTGGTCACGATAAAGTCATAGTCATAGACATTCTCCACCATTTTTGCCACCTTGGGCGTGTGGTTGGGTGTCTTTGCAAAATATGATGACACACGGTTGCGCAGATTTTTCGCCTTGCCGATATAAATTATATGCCCTGTTTTATCCTTCATCTGGTACACCCCGGGGGCGGTGGTGAGCAGATAGGTTTTTTCTCTCAGATAATCGAGACGCTCGTTCATAGCAATGCCCTTCATTTGATTTAATAGTATTATTATTCTATCACAGCCCGCAGATTATGTCAATCACACAACATAGCCCACCATGAATCTGTCTTTGAATTTTCCGTCACAAAGGGCAGCTTCCGTTGAGGGGTACAGCACGGAATGGGCATGATTCCCGTAGCGGTTGAATGTCCGCATATTGCCGCCCTCGCTTACCGCCGCAAAGGTGTGTATCCCCAGATACAGCCCCATAACAGGCCAGCGGTAGCATATTATCCCCGCCCTGCTGCTGGATAGCGCATCATCAAAGCTTTCCTTCGGGCCTATCTTTACAAAGGGCACATTAAATGCTTCAAGGCAGCTGCCCACCTTGTACGGGTCGCTGCCCCATGTGCCTTTGGGCGCAAGCCCCAGTATCCTTACGGCTGCGTTCATCTCAAACTCGACCGCAAGCTTGAAAAAGTCAGGCTCTTCACCTGCAAGGGTCAGGGCATTGTAAGCCGCCATGACCTCGCAGCACACGCCCGACATCTTTACCCGACAGAATTTCAGCTTTGGAAAATTTCTGCCGCTCTGATTTATGAGCAGCTCATATCCGTTGTAAATTTCTTTTGACGAGCTGTCAAGCCCGATGTTTACATTGGCAAAATAATTCCTGAGGGGCTTTCTCGGCACCTTTGTCTTTTCAAAGCCCATGTGATTGAGATATGCTTCACTGAAGCGTATCCAGCCCTTTGGGGACACAAGCTTTGCTGCCGTATCTCCGCCTGCGGAAAGCACTCCCGCTCCGCACCTTAGCATAAGGTGTCTTCCATTGCAGGGGACTATTTCCCATATCTGATTTTCGCTTTCCGAAAAGCTTTCAAGCCCTGCGGAGCCTTCAGAAAGGGTCAATGCTCTGCCGTCATTTAATGAGCAGATCTTATATCCGCCGCCTGAGCGCATGAACCTGAAAGGCTGATCTTCAAACGCCTTTCCGCCTATGATAATGCGCATTATTTCATTGTGCAGTGCGTTTGCGTCCATTTCCACATTCCTTTTCCGTCTTTGATATCATTATGAGCAAAAGTATAAAGAAGAAAGCGATATATACAGGCATTATCTTCAGGCTGATATGGTTTGCCAGGAGTCCGAAAAGGGGAGGCATAAAGGTGGAGCCCACATATGCGCTTGCCATCTGGATACCGATTATGCCCTGGGAATTTTCTGCACCGAAATTATTTGGCGTGGAGTGGATAATGCAGGGATATACAGGCGCACAGCCAAGACCTATGACCACAAAGCCGATCTCGGAGACAATGCTCACAGGAATTGCGATAAGTGCCGCACCCACCAGCGCCAGGGAAGTTCCCAGCCTTATCATTTTATTATCCCCGAGCTTGTCGGAAATAAAGCCCGAAAGAAATCTTCCTGCGGTTATGCCAATAAAGAAAAGCGAGCCGAATGCGGCAGCCTCGTCCTTTGAAACGCCTCTTGCGCCCTCAAGATAGCTGCTCGCCCAGAGCATCGTGGTGGCTTCCGCCGCACAATATGACATAAAGCCTATCAGCAGATAGGGAACTCCCTTTATTTTGAACGCACCCTTTATGCCCAGCGGCTTTGCGGAGCTTTCAGCCTCGGAAGCAGTCTTGTTTATCTTCCATAAGGGCCACGCCAGCACCAGTATCAGCGTGATGCCGAACTGGATATACGATACCGTGCGGTAGCCGTTTGTCCAGCCGGAATTGGTCAAAGCATAGCTCATTATATAGGGGCTGACGATAGTTCCAACGCCCCAGAAGCAGTGGAGCCAGCTCATGTGGCGGGAATTGTAGTGAAGCGCCACATAATTGTTCAGCGCCGCATCAATAGCACCTGCGCCCAGTCCGTAGGGGATACCCCACAGGCAGAGCTGATAAAACTCCGTTGATGTGGAAAAGCCGAACATAGCCGCAGCGGTGAGGAACACGCTTATAGTCGTCACCGCCCTTGTGCCAAGCTTTTTGGTCAGTCTTTCGGACATAAGCCCCGAAATGATAGTTCCGCCTGAGATTATCATGGAAACAAAGCCCATGTATGACAATGGTATGCCATACTCGGCATGAATAGTGGGCCACGCAGAACCCAGCAGAGAGTCGGGGAGCCCCAGACTTATAAATGCGATGTATATCACCGCCAGCAGAAGCAAATACATATTATCCCTCTTTCATTTATTGACCGTCACAAGTGCCGTAAATATTTTTTCCGAACTCATATGCCCTTTGCAGATGCGGTGTTTTTTCAACGCAGTCTGCCGCCTTTATCTTTGGCACAAGCTCATTAAGAACCCGTCCTTTTGCACACATGGCTTGCCGTACCGACAGGCGTTGCAGCCCATACAGCCTCCCACATTCTATTTTGCAAGGGAGATAAGCTCAACATTATGCCCGTTTTCCACAGCGCCCTTTGCAAAGCTTTCCGCCAGCTGAGCGGTGTTTCCTCCGGGTCGGCCGCCGCCCGCACAACAAGGATATTCTTTCCCATATATTCCTCCGAAACATTTTTTCGTCCATTATAGCACAGGGCATTTAAAAAGTAAAGCCGGATTTTTATTAAATTTTTATTTCATCATTTCTTTTCTGCAGGCAATAATTCCCTTTTCTGCGGTCGGCAGATGAGATGAAAGAGCCTGTTCTTCTCCCACCATGATCCCGAGACCGTAAAGTGGTTCATGAGCATAGTATAATACTAATCACCAATAAAACTATAGACAAAAAATCATCGCATAATCCATAT
>ERZ824488.2254-NODE-2254-length-17823-cov-6.234692_pt1 | contig 17823 bp, 17 predicted proteins | sample MGYA00519936_ERZ824488 | MGnify/ENA primary metagenome ERZ824488 (study PRJEB31778, sample SAMEA3449153) | human gut metagenome | biome: human gut; feature: human-associated habitat; material: faeces | place: United Kingdom | collected 2010/2012 ... | reverse complement strand
TCTATCAAAAAAAGATAGATTTTTAAATCTCTATCTTCTTAAGTTAATAACATTGCTTTTTAAGCCTTTTTATTAATTTGGTCAGTTATCCAAGTCATAATTATATTAACAATATATTCTTGTTCTTTATTGGTTAGAGTTTTGTTAGGTGCTATTTTGTGCCATTTGTATAAGCATTTTCTACAACAAGTAGCAGTGGCATGCTGTGCTATGAATACAGGATGACCTTTAAAAGGTGTTTGTTTACCATCATTTTTAAGAGGATATGGTGCTAATCTTTTATTTATAAAATCATAAGCATGCTTTTTTATAGTCTCTAAACCTTTTTCATTAATATAATTTAAATCTTGGTTTTTTAAGGTAAAACTATTTCGAAATTTAGATTTGGTTAATCTTTGTAAAATATCATTATTATTCATAAATCCTCACTTTGCTATACCTATTATAGCATAGTTTTTTAATCTTTGATAATTGATTTACTACATAGATAGGTAGCTAGGAAGTAGCCTCCGTAAACTATAACTATAAAGATAGAGGTTATAATAATACTATTTAAAATATCAATATTGCCCATGGCTTCGATTAATGTACTTATTTCTCGTATGGCAAAGAAGGAATGAATTAGGGCTACTGTTAGAGGGAGCATAAAGGTAATAAATATTTGAATAAATAGCGCTTTGTTAATCATCTTGTTACTGGCTCCGATTTGTTTTAGAGTTTTATATCTTTCTTTATTATCACTTGATGAAGAAAGTTCTCCGATAGCTAAAACTGTTACACTAGAAATAGCAAAGATAATTCCTAAGTAAAGTCCTACATAAGTCATTAATACTCGAATGCTGGCACTTGATTCTTCCATACCTATTTTAGTTCTAAATAAAACTTCATCAACACCTTCAGAGGTTAAGAAAGCTAGGAATTCTTCTTCAGTTTCTTCTTTGTCTTCACTTTGATAATTTCCTATTAAAATAGTGTTTACTATTTCTTTATTTTCTAAGAGTTCATCGCTTAAAACTATAATACCGTCATTACCAGAACTATTATAGTTTTCAATACCTATTTCTAGTATTTTATCACTTCCTGGAGTTAAAGTTTTATTATCTACAGTAATAGTATTACCACTTTCATAGGCTGGATTACAATATTTTAGAACTGTTTCGATATTAGCTAAGAATAGATATTCGTTAGTATCTATATCTATTACATCCATATTAAACATAATCATTAACTGTTTAAAAGCACTTTCTTTTATTACTTTTATTGGGGTAGTATCATCTACTAAGGTTCCATAGTCTTCATAAAGTTCTTGTTTTGATTTTTCATTTAATAGTGAGTCAAAATTAATGGACTCTATATTATAGACATCATATTTAACATATTCTTTTACGTAATGTTTGAACTCTTCGTTTCTTGTTATATTATCTAAGTTGGGTTTTTCTTCTAATAACCCCGCATTATCATAGACTTCATTATTATGATAAAGGGTAAAATCAGCAGGATTATTTTGGCTTAAATCAGCATTGTAGACATTAGCTAAAGATATAGAAGTTGCTAAAATACCTATGGTTAAAAGAAGCATTAAGCTAATGATAGTGGTTGATATGACACTGGTGTTAATTTTATTGTTTATTTGTTTTAAATTAAACATGTTTAAATCTTTGAAATAAATTCTTTTTATTTTCTTTATGATAGTTAAAGCAAAGCCTGCTAGGGAGAAAAAGAATAATAAAGTACCAATACTTCCACATATTATCATAATTAGAGCTTCTTTACCTAACATGAAAAGAGCATCATCAAATAATAATTTATAGGCATATTCTATTAAACATATGGATAGAATAAAACTTATAATTAAAACATATTTATTACGGAATTTTACTTTTTCATTTTTTTTGCCTGCTGTTAAAAGATCGATTAATTTATATTTAGATAGAGTTATAACATTAAAGATCATTACTAAAAGGAAAATAATTCCAAAATAAAGAATAGTTTTATAAAGGGCTTGGCTAGAGAAGATAAATTTATAAGTGCTGAGATCAGCTTCAAACATTTTAGCAGTTACTACTGATAAGCCTTGAGATAGGAACACTCCGATTAATAAACCCACGACTAGGGAAATTAATCCTACTAATAAGGTTTCAAAGACTAAAATTTGGGATACTTTTCTTTTGCTCATTCCTAAGGTGAGATAAAGGCCTATTTCTTTTTTTCTTCTTTTGATTAAGAAATTGTTAGAATAGATGATCAAAAAGCCTAGGATTATGGAGACAAAAACTGAAACGTATCCTAAAACTTGAGTGATACTTTGGATTGTTTCATGCTCTGATTCGTTCATAATTATCATTGATTCTTGAGCATCTAGAGAGTTAAAGACATAGAAAATTGCTACTGCTATTACAAGGGTGAAGAAATAAATACTATAATCTTTAAGACTTTTTTTAATATTTTTTAAGGATAAATTAAACAACATTATTTAAGTCACCTCCAAGTAAGGTAACAACATCAATTATTTTTTCGAAAAATTCTTTACGAGACATATCACCTTTAGAGATTTCATTAAATATTTTCCCATCTTTTATGAAGATTACTCGGCTAGCATATGATGCTGAAAAACTATCATGAGTTACCATTAGAATAGTGGCTTTTAATTCTTCATTTAAAGATGATATTTTTTCTAAGAGCATTCTAGATGATTTAGAATCTAGGGCTCCGGTTGGTTCATCTGCTAAAATAAGTGATGGTTTAGTTACTAGAGCTCTAGCGGATGCTACTCGTTGTTTTTCGCCTCCGGATAATTGGTATGGATAGCGAGGCATTATTTTTTCTATTTCTAATTCTTTAGCAACTTCTTTTATTTTTTTATCAATTAATTTGGGATTTACTTTATTGATAGTTAAAGCTAAAGCAATATTTTCATAAGCTGTTAAGGTATCCAAAAGATTAAAGTCTTGAAAAATAAAACCTAATTCTTCACGTCTAAATTTATTTAGCTTGTCACCTTTCATTTTGGTTATATCTTTATTATTAACATAAATATGACCACTGGTTACTTTATCTATAGTTGATATACAATTAAGAAGTGTGGTTTTCCCGGAACCAGAAGCCCCCATGATGGCTACAAATTCACCTTCTTCAACCTTAAAGGAGATATTATTTAAAGCTTTAGTTAAACTTCCTTTGTTGCCATAATATTTTTCAATATTTTCAATTTTTAAAACTTCCATTTTTTTCACCTCACATTCATTTTATTATTTATTATAAACATTAACAATCGATTTAAATAACAAAACCTTACATTTTTGTAAGGTTAGCAGTCATAGAGTTTAAGGGGAAAATAATATTTACAGTTGTTCCTTCATCTAATTTGGAAGTTATTGTTATATTGTGTCCTAGTTTAGTACAAAGTTTTTTAGCTAGATATAATCCTAATCCTGTTGAATTATAGATTTTTCTACCATTTTCTCCAGTAAAGGATTTATCAAATACTTTGGATAGGTCTTCTTTTTTTATACCTATGCCATTATCTTTAATAGATAGAACAATGCTTTCTTTATTTTTTATAGAAGTTATTTCGATTTGGGGATCTTTAGTTGTATATTTAATACTGTTTACAAGTATTTGATTTATAATAAATTCTAACCATTTTTTATCACTATAAACTTTGTCTTTAACTTTTACTGTTAATTTTATTTTTTTGGCTAAGATATCTTTTTGATTTTTCTTTAGAACTGTTTTTATAACTTTATTTAAATCTGTTTCTTTAATTAGATAATCTTTTTCTACAGTGTTACTTCTAGCATAATACATTACTTGATCAATATAATTTTCTATTTTTGTTAGTTCTTCAAGAAGACTTTTAGTAACATGATTTTGATTGTTTTCTATTAATAATTTAGAAGTTTGAAGAGGAGTTTTTATTTCGTGACACCACATTTCTAAGTATTCGATAAATTCTTCACTATTTAATTTATAATTGTTAATATTTTCTATCATGGATTTATTTATTTGATAAAGATAATCATATAAAAGTTTTCCTTCTCTAAAAGATGGTCTTTTTATTATTTCTAAGATTAGATATTTTTGATCTAATTTATCTAAAATTTGTTTCAAATTGTTATAGAATTTACTTTTACGATAATAATCAAAGGTTATAGTAATAATAAATGGTAATAGTAAGAAAAATATAATAAATAAAGTAGCTAGAGAGTGAACTTTGAATAAAAAAAGAAGAGTTATAATAAGAAGGCTAGAGATGATATATAGAAATATATAGAGGAAATTATCTTGTAAATATTCTTTTAATTTCATAAAATTATATATCCTTGACTACGTTTAGTTATTATGACATCTGTTAGTCCTAAACTAGCTAATTTAGTTCTTAATCTATTTATGTTTACAGTTAAGGTATTATCATCTATATACTCATCACTATCCCAAAGATAATTTATTAAATCATCTCGTGATACTATAGTGCCTTTATTTTCTAAAAGATAAGTTAATATTTTTAGTTCATTTCTAGTTAGATTTTCTTTATTGTACTCAGTTTCAATAAGACTTTTTGATACATCAATTAAAGCATTTTTATATTTAATAGTTTCACTTTGGTTATTATTTCTTGTTAGAAGTCTATTTATTCTGGCTAAGAGAATTTGGGGATTAAAAGGTTTGGTAATAAAATCATCGGCTCCTAAACTGATACTTAATAGTTCATCAAGTTCAGTATTTTTACTAGTTATCATGATAATCGGAAGATTACTCTTTTTTCTTATTTCTTTTAATAGATATTCTCCGTTTATAAAGGGAAGATTAATATCTAAAAGAATTAAATCACAATTTATTTTAAAAATATTAGTGTCAAGATTTTGGAATTCTTTGACAGTTTCTACTTGATAACCATTACTTTCTAAAAAAATTTTTAACTCTTCTCTTAGTTTTTCTTCGTCTTCTACTATTAGTATAGTCATTATAACACCTTCTTTTGTTTTTGTTATAAATATTATATAGTTTTTACCATTATTAATTCTTTATTTTGATTTTGTAATACGTTTTTTATAATTAATATTAGATTTAAGGGAGTTAATATTTTGTCATTTATTAGCGAATTTATTTTGTTAGGGTTGTAAAGTTTTTTTTATTTTAATCAATTTTTAGTCTTTGATATAAAGTTTTAATTTTTTCTTTTAAATCTTGTTCATTTATAGGAAGATTTAACTTTCTATTTTCCATTAAGATATTGCCATTTATGATTGTTGTAATAACATTTTGGCTTTCGACATTGTGAACTATTTGGCAAATTAGGTCAGGGTAAGGATATATTTCAATATTATTTAAGTCTAAAATTATAATATCAGCTTGTTTATTTTCCTCGATTGATCCTATTTTATTTTCTAGGCCTAAGGCTTTAGCACCATTTATGGTAGCCATTTTTAAGACTTCATAAGAACTTATTACTGTAGGGTCTTGATAGAGAGCTTTTTGAAGGTCTCCCGTGATAGACATATGTTTAAATAAATTTAAGTTGTTGCCACTTCCTTGGCCATCTGTTCCTAAGGCTATATTTATATTATGCTTTTGATATGCTGTTAAGTTAGCAATGCCACAGCCTAGATTTAAGTTACTTATGGGATTAGTTACTAGCGAAGTTGTTTTTGGTAAAAGTTTTAAATCTGCTTCATCTAGAAAAGTAGCATGAGCGAGAATTAGTTTTTGGTCTAAAAAGCCTAGTTTTTTAAGAGCATTTATTGGCGTTGTTTGATAAGTATTAGTGATTGTTGTTACTTCTTCTTTATTTTCACAGAAATGAGTATGAACTGGTAAGTTATATTCTTTTGATAGTTTTAAACATTCTTGTAAATAGTCTTTACTGCAAGTATATAAAGAATGAGGGGTTACGGCAAAAGTTATTAAAGGATTGTTTTGATAAGTTTTAATTAAGTCTTTAAATTCTTCAATCATTTTTAAGGATTTAGCATCCATATTTCCTAGCAGGCATCTTGATGCTACTACTCTTAATTTAGTTTCAGTAATAGCTTTCATGGTGCCTTTATAGCCAAAATACATGTCATTAGCACAAGTTGTTCCAGTTTTTATCATTTCTAAACAAGATACTAAAGCTGATAGGTAAACATCTTCATCAGTCATTTTATCCTCAATAGGCCAGATTTTTTTCTCTAACCATTCTTGTAATGTTAAATCATCATTTGTGGCTCTGAAGATACTCATCCCTAAATGGGTGTGAGCATTGATAAGTCCGGGCATGATGATTTTGTCTGTAGCATCAATTAATTTATCATATTCTCCTTGGTAATTAGTTTCTAATTTAAGTATTTTGTCATCTTTAATAACTATGTCTAATTTTTCATGTTTTTTTGATCTTTTTTCATCCATGGTAATAACTGTACCATTTTTTATTACTGTTATCATATTATCACTTTAATCAATCTTATTTATTAGATTGTTCCTTTCTTATTATATTTTATCATTAATATAATATTTAGAAAAGTTATTTTAATTTAAAAAGTAAGTTACTATTTTTAATAACTTACTTAATATCAATACCAGCGAAAATACAAATGTAATTAATAGTTACGGTAGGAGCTTTTTCATTTTCATCATCTTTTAGATTTTCTACTCCTCCGAAAATAGGAGTTCCAGTTAATTTTACTTTTACATTAGAAGGAAGTTTTAAATCAATACCACCGAAAACAGTTAAACAGTCAATAGTTATATCATCTTTTATTTCAGTCTTTCGTAAGTCTAAATCTACTCCTCCGAAAATTGAAATGATATTGGCTCCTTTAAAGCTTCCGGTTAATTTCTCATCACGTCCTGAAAAGATACTAATATACTCAGGATTATTTTTATTTTTTATCTTTTTTTTTATACTAGAACTAACAATTAAAGAGATACCAATGACAATTATAAGAAGAGGAATAAAGATTTTTCCAACCATTTGCCATTGTATGATATCTTGACAAGCTAGAAATAATAAGATACCAATGATTAGTCCGAGAATTGAAGAGACGATAGTTTGTTTTTTGAAAAGTCCAATTAGGGATGGCACAATTATAAATAAAGTCCACCATCCTCTGAAGAAAATACTAATATTCCAAATATTTAAACTATTTCCTAGAAAAATTACTCCTACTATTGTTATTATTAACCCCCAAATAAGGGTGCTTTTACTTTTATTCATAACATAAACCTCCGAGGTCATTATAACATGTTTTTGAGTACTAAACAATTTTTTTAGGAAATTTGTTTAGCAATTTGTTTAGCAATGACCACTAATTGATTATTAGAAGTGGTGCTGCAGGTAGTTAAAGTTAATAAAGTTTCATTTGGATAAGAAGCTACTCTTAGTTTACCATTTTTAGGTATTTCATATTTTTTTATTACTTTATAGTGATATTTATGATGGTTGTAATAAATAAAAATTTTATCATTTTTATTTAAAAGATGAAGATTATTGAAATAGGAAACGGGACTAGTTCCGGAGTGACTGGCTAATATTAGATTACTATTTTGGTGATTAGGCATGGAGCCATTTAATATTTCAATATTTTTATTTACATCATTTAAAGTGGAGCTTTGTTTTACTAAACCTTGTTTAATATTTATTTTAGGTATTTCGAGGACCGCGATATAACTGGTTATTTGAGAATTACTTGAGCTATTTTGAGGATTTAATTTTTTTAAATTGTTAATTCTATCAATATTTAATGAGAAATTGTCAAAAAAATTAGCTAGGTTTTCTTTTTCTTCTTTGGACTTTTGATAACTAGAATATAAATCTATTGAAAGGAAGACTAAACCTAGAAGTATGATGAGGATTGCTGCTAGTATTAAGTTAGCTTTTCTTTTTTGCATATAGTAAAAGCGTTACTCCACTTATTATAAATGTTATTCCTAATATAGCTATAATTGGTAGTTTATCAAGATGCGTATCTGGAACATTTATAATTTTATCGTTAGGAATAGTTATTTTAACTGTTTCATTCTCTTCTTTTATCTCTAGACAAATAGGTTCATTTAATAGTTCATAGCCTAAAGGAGCTTTTCTTTCATAAATACAATAATTACCTGCTAGTAGGCCTTCGATAAATATTTTCCCATCTTTATCAGTTTTTCCTTTAAAAACCTTTTCATTTGTTTCAGTAAAATATATTTCTATTAGAGAACTCGCTAGTGGTTTTTTAGTCAATGAATCTATTTTTATTAGTTCTAAATTACCTTCTTTTCGTCTATTTTGCATAGTAACTTTTATTATTTGACCATTTTCTGTTATTTCGAAAGGCATTTTTTCAGTATTTAAACGATAATATTTAGGTGCTTCTTTTTCTAAGATGTAATATTTCCCGATTTTAAGATTAGGAACTTCTATTTTACCATTTTTATCAGTTCGACCTTGATATATTAAACTGTCATCATCTTTATATATTTCAATTAAAGTATTAGGTAATGGTTTATCAGTTGAAAAATCAGTTTTAGTAAATTCTAGTTTGCTAAGTTTTAAGTTTTTGATGTTTACTTCGTATATTTTGTTTTCTTTTATAGAAACTTTGATATCTTCTGATAGGACATAGTTTTCTTCTCCCGTTATTTGCTGGATTGTATAAGTACCATAGGGAAGAAGCGCTATGGCTAGACCATTTTTATTAGTAGTTATGGTTTCTACTACATTGTCTTTAGAGTCTAATATATTGAAAGTGGCATTTTTTTCTTTGGTGAAGTTTTCTCCTGCTCCGCCTTTAGTTTTAGTTAATAATAATTTTCCAGTAATAACTTGGTCTTTAGCTTCGATATTAACATTGGTGTTTTCTTTAGTTATTTCAAATTCATATACCTCATCGCTTAAATTATAACCCTTTGGAGCTTTAATTTCTTTTATAGAATATTTACCATAATCAAGAATAATTTTTCCTTGACCGTTTTCATCTGTTGTAATTTGTCCTACAGGATTATTGTCAGAATCATATATTTCGTATATGGCTCCTTTTAAAGTAGCTTCTCCTTGCGCTTTATTTTTATTAGTTGTGGCATCAATTTTTTGAAGATTTACTGTTCCTCCGGTTACTTCAACTTGTATGCCAAAATATGGTAAGTCTATAGGTTTTCCTCTTATGATTACATCTTGATATGTTGGGCTTGTTAGGAGTGCTACTTGATTTGCTATGCCGTTTCTGAAGTTATAGTTTATAGCTTCAGTTCCATTTTTATTAGCAGTTATTGTAAGTTTATTACCATTTTCTTTTACGGTTACATTTTTAGGATTATTTACTCTAGAAAAGTTTTGTAAAACATTATTGGTATCTGTTAGGGTTATAGACTCTCCAATTAGAAGTTTTACTTTTTTATCCTTGAAACTGGATGTTTTGCCATGGTTTGTTACTAATTTATTTATTTCTGCTACTTCTTCTTTAAATAAATTGTTATTAGGTGTTCCATTTCTACTGGCTTTAAAAGTCCAAGTAAGATCTGGTCGCATTACTCTCCAAATCATGACTTGGGTTATTCCATACCATTTTTTAGAAGTGTGATCAATGGTTCCATTTTTATAACCATATCCATAATATGCTAAAAGTCTCACTTTTTCATATTTTGCTTTAGTTAAGTTGGATTTGCCGATGATATTGTTATCACCTGTTATGATGCTGAAAGAGCCAGCTGGGGCTGATCCTAGAGCTACTGCGGGATCGATACAGTAATAAATTCTATCATCAAGAGAAGATTTTATCATCCAGCTGTTATAATCCATCCACCCATTTGATTCTTCAGCAAATACTGTGAAACCTGACTCTGGATGATAGACATCGTATATTCTCCCCTTATAGGTGTCAGCATTAACTTTTTCTATTCCGATTATTGCTAGAACAAATGTTAATACAATAAAAAGTATTCTATTTATTTTCTTCATTTTTTATTCCTCCTTTAATACTTTCTACTGTACTTTTGTATTAAATAGAGGAGATACCTAAGATTTATATAAAATTATTGGTTTTATTTATTGCTTGCAGAATTTTTTTATTTTTATAAGTTATATTTAATTGAGTAAAAATAAGTTGGAAACATAAAAAACACTTTATTTGGTGTTGTTACTTTTTTTATTTTTATAATATTCTTTTTCTTCTCTTTCGAATTGTTTACATTCTTCTTCAGTTGGCATATAATCTTCTTTGCTATTCCATAGTCTATCTAGTAGTTTGGAAAGGGGATTATCTTTATCTATTTCTACATTATCGTTCCAAAATTGTGTTTCTAGGGAATTACCATATTTTAACTTATCTTTCTTTTCCATTATTCTATTTCCTTATCCTAACAATATTTTATAATATCTATGATTATTGTTTGGTGTATAATCCTAACTCTTTTTTTCTTTTCTTTATATGAGCAACTATTTTTTCATGAAATTTATGTGAAAATTCTATTGCTTCTATTTCGGATTTGAATTTCTGTTTTCTTTCTTCTTCAAAAAAAATTGTATACATTTCATCAACTTCTTTTTCTATTATGTCATATTTTTCTTTGTCAGTCATTTTTCCACCTCTTATATCCGATATCATATTTATGTGATGAATATCTTATATTTTTCTAAATAGTCTATATCCATTTGGTTTTCTTCTATTTGTGATATTGATGGTATCTTTTCTTTAAAGTCTTTATCTTTGTTCATTTCAAATATATAATCACCTTTCACTCCTCTTAATACTTCAAGTTTACTATTATAAAATAAGTTTCTATCTTGGACTGTAAAAGTATTTATGTTTTCTTTAATATCTGGATGATTATGTGTAACATATGAACCCCTTAATTCTTCTTTTAAATCAATATCAGGCCACACATTCGATTCATTTCCAAAACAATGATATACTTTTCCTTTTTTAGTAATAACTATTGCATTCTCTATTTTATCATTTTTTATTATTTTTTCATAGTTTTCTAGTTATTTTATTACGTTTTCATATGTTGTATCATCTATAGTTTTTAAAAGTTTTAGTGGATTATGAGATGCTATATTTATATTTTCATTACCTGCTAAGCCTTTAAAATTCTTTGCTTTATTATGTCATGTACTCATGTTTTACTATAATATACTATTAATTTATTAATTGTTTATTAAAAATATTTAGAGTGACATGATATAATTTTATAAAGAGAGTGAGTGATTAAAAATGAAAGAAAAAATAATGAATGCAAAAAGCATGGATGATTTGATAGAAATAGAAGCTGATTTTTTTAACGAGCTTCGAAATAATATGTATAATGAATTATTGAAAATCAAGGAAATAAAAAAACATTTATGCAAAATATTAAAAGTTGAAGAAGATGTTTTAGAAAATGTTTTAATAATTAATGGTAAAACTCCACCAGATGATTTTGATGATTAGCACCAAAGAAGATGTTTGTATTATGACTTAATAGTTTCTAGTAAGTACAACGACTAAAAAAGATAGCTTTTTCCTTAATTAGACAATAAAGATACTGAGGTGTGTTAATTGCTTTATTATCTAAATAAAAAACTCAGTAGAATATTAGAGAAAATAATAAAAGAAAGAAAAATATTTTTGAAACACAAGCAAAGCAAGTAAAGAATATGTTATTTCAAACGGATATTATTACAAAATAATTGAACTAATTAATATATTTCTTTTATCAAAATCATGTGTTTTGTCGTTAATGATAGTATTTAACTCTTCAATAGAAAGAGGCTATTGTCTAGTTCTTGTCCTTCGTATCTTCTTCGAAGATTATTCTTCTCTCTGTAATTAAATATTTTTCTTTTATTTTTAGAAGCAATTTTTTTATCATCAGACTTACCCTCCATAGTTTTTATTGTCTTTTTCTATTATTGTAGCATATTTTTTATTTTTTTAATTAACTTTTATTTGAACTCCAATTCAAGATATATTTTACCATGTTTTTGATGAAATGCAATATACTTAAATTTTTGTTTTATCTAAAGCAATGCTTCATTTAGTTTATTCTTATAAGAATTGTTACATTTAAAATTTCAAAAATAAACTAATTGAAGACTCAATGGTAAAACTTATAAAAAAGAAAAGAATATATATTTGATGGGATTACTCCAAAATATGATTTAAACGACAAAAAGTCAATTTACAGAAATAGTTATTATAAAAAAATAGAAAATATTTATATGGTATGTTTTGTAAAATAAGATTAAAAACTAACCTCTTTGATTATAGTCGGTGTACTGATTTATATATATATTATAGTTTGAAAGTCATGATATTTCAATGTCTAAGTATAGTTTTGTTATAAATTTATGATATGTAATTTATAAACTTTTTTAATTCATTGCTATATATTCTTTTTTATTAAATTATTTTTGTCTTGCATTTTTTTACGATTACAATTATAATATTTAGAGAGAAGAGGAATTACTCCTCTCTCTCAAGAATTAGGTTTCCGTTTTTAATAGTAACAGCAATTCCTAATTCATATAGTCGGTCTGCAGTTTCAATATCAAGTCCGACTTTTTTAATTGTAATCACTATTTTCACCTCCTTACATATTAATAATAGCACACAAAATATAATTATACATCTTTCAAATAATACAGGAATCTAAAATAAGACAACTTCAAGAACAAGAACTAGAAAACAATTTTCAAAATGGAATAATAACTGAAGAGCAATACGAACAAGAAATTAACAATCTTTCTAATAGATTAAAAACATTTACTCAAGAAATACAGACTAATAAAGCCAATCCCATTACTGAAATAGAAGTCGAAAAACAAATATTAGATGAAGAGTTTAATAACAATCAAATAACCGAAGAAGAATACAATAATAGACTTAGTACTTTAGATAATTCATTAAAAGAACTATCAAGTAATAACCAACCAACAACTAATACAAATAAAATAGAAATATTTAGAGAAACTGCCAGTGAATATTGGGATAATTCTAAAGAAAGTCAAGAAGTTAAAAACTTGATAGAAAAAATTATAAAAGATAAAGATTACAATATTATTCTAGACCCTAATATAGGAAATAATGTAGGAGGCTTAGCAACTACTAATCAAAACGGAGAAGTAGAAATAAGATTAAATCCTAATTCTAATAGAGCAGTAGAATTTTTATTAGTTCATGAAGTAACCCATGCTATCGAAAATAGTTCCATGAAAAAATTCGTAATGAATTTTGCCAGAAAAAATCCAAATTTTGTTAGAGAAAATCCAACATTTAAAAATGCATTAAAAAGTTTAGAACAAACGTATAATAGTGAAGATGTATCAAGTGAAGTATTAGCAGATATATCAGGACAATTATTAGGAAATCAAGAATTTATAAATAGTTTAGCAATGCAAAATACAGAAGAATCAAAAAGCATAATCAAAACTATTTATGAAGAAATTAAAAGATTATTAAATACATTAACTAAAGATGGAAGATATAGAAACTTTGTTCAAGATTTAGAAACAAAATGGAGAGAGGCTTATAGAACACAAAATAATAATCTACATGCAAATATGTATAGTAAACAAACATTAAGCGATGGAACAACTTATATACAAGCAGAGGACAATCTTTTTACCAAACCTGATGGAACTCCTATGACACAAAGGGAAATATTCAATAGTTTAGTGGGTAAAACAATAGAGTTTAATGACGGTATTAAGGCTACTATTATTAAATCGCTTCCAAATAATAAAGATGTATATAATGAATTATTCAAGAGATATCCCACCTATCAAAATGTAAATAATATTAAGTCAGTAAATAATAAAATAAATGAAAATATTGTTGAACTATTAGAAAATTCTGACAACATTAGTCCAAACGAACCAGACTATATGAACAGACATAAAAAAAAATAAAATTAAATCTTTCGATACAAGGGAAGTAAAATTGTATGATGGAAACAATGCATATAACTTAACTTTTTCCATTGCAAAGTTAAATGATGGAACATATGTAGCATATGCAAAAAGAAATTTAGCGAAAGACACAGATTTATTAAACAAAATAAAAAAAGAAGCACCTACGAGTAAATCTCGAGGAGTGCTTCCTTATACAAACACTATATCACAATCCAACAAAAATGTCAAATCTGATAAGGTGTCTACTAAATATTCTATTCAAGAAAATACAAATAATACACAAGAACTAAATAATAGTTCTTTTTCTTTGGAAGAAACAGAAACAATAATGAGAGAAAAAATAGACCAATATCTAAAAGAAATAGCTGAACTTGTGTACGTAAATGATATCGAAACATATGAAGGTCTCAAGTCAAAACGTTCTTTTAGGAAAATGAGAGGTGAATTAGCAACTGATTACGGAATAGATTTAATTGCTAACGATGATTTGTTTCAAAAAATTTATAAAGAACTAGATGACAAATATAAAAATAGAATTGAAGACAAAAGTAAAAAAAGCAAAGAAGATATAAAAAAATTATCTTTAGATACAATAATTAATGACAAAATACATGAATTTGAAAATGATGGTTTTGTAGAATATGGTAGCGACAATTATAATGCAATGATGGATGAAATCCACGAAATGTTTAAAACTAAAAATGGTAGAGAACTAACTGAAGAAGATTATGAAACTATCGATGATAAAATGAACAAATTTTATGATTTAGAAGTAGAAGGTTATGTATCAAATAGTACTAAAAATTCAAATTCAAAAGCACAACTAGATATAATGAAAAAAATAAATGATTCTAGTGATTTTATAAAAAATAACGAGTATATAAAGGAACAAGTTGGATATTTAGAAAGTAACATTGATAAAGATTTAGCAATAAAAGATATAGAAAAAGCACTTCCTGATTTGATAAAAATAAATGATTTTATCGATAATTTATCAAAATTAACAGACATAAAACATATAGACACTAGTAAAAAAAGTATATCTACATATATAGATATTAACGCAGAAGCTTTAAAAAATAAAACTTTACAAGAGTTCTTAATAAAAAATGGATATGATAGTTATGATTTGAAAGATTTTCTAAAACACGGAAATTTAGATGGTAATTTAACTATTAGAATATCTAATCATGAAGTTGGTGGAAGATACGATATGATGAATGACCAACAAATTGATTATTCTGGAGGGGATATCAATTTATTTCTTAACAACATAGAAGACTTATCTGAAAATACAAAAGATAGCCGACAATCCATAACTCCTAAACCAACATGGCAAAAATTTTTAGATGATAATTATAAAGCGACAGGAATACCAATGCATTACTAAAAATTAACAGGGTTCTGTAACACACCTAAAACAAGTTCAAGCAAAGGAGATGTCATACATTACTAAAAATTAACAGGGTTCTGTAACTGTTATCATAAAAAAATGTTTATTGAAGATGTCATACATTACTAAAAATTAACAGGGTTCTGTAACGAGCAATCACTCCTTGATCTACAGTATTACGTCATACATTACTAAAAATTAACAGGGTTCTGTAACCATAATCTCACAAAAAACGTGTCATGTAGTGTCATACATTACTAAAAATTAACAGGGTTCTGTAACAACCAAAATGAAGTAACAAGAATAGCTAATGTCATACATTACTAAAAATTAACAGGGTTCTGTAACAGTTACAAGTTTTATCAAATGAATATGCCAGTCATACATTACTAAAAATTAACAGGGTTCTGTAACATTAGTTCCTTTCCAACTTTTGGGATAAACGTCATACATTACTAAAAATTAACAGGGTTCTGTAACAAAATACTATGACTTTAGCGGATAAAGCTCGTCATACATTACTAAAAATTAACAGGGTTCTGTAACACGAAGGAGTATCAACCATAGCAACTATTTGTCATACATTACTAAAAATTAACAGGGTTCTGTAACCTTTTTCAGTTTCTTTTTGAATTTGTTCATGTCATACATTACTAAAAATTAACAGGGTTCTGTAACGAGTTAAAAATGCTAAATTAATAGATAATAGTCATACATTACTAAAAATTAACAGGGTTCTGTAACCCTACCTCTATTAAATCTATTGGATTAAAAGTCATACATTACTAAAAATTAACAGGGTTCTGTAACCTATTATTTGTTCTATTTGTTCTTTATCTCGTCATACATTACTAAAAATTAACAGGGTTCTGTAACGAATCAAATAGCATTAAAACAATCCCTGAAGTCATACATTACTAAAAATTAACAGGGTTCTGTAACTATATTGACATAGATAAATTTATAAATATTGTCATACATTACTAAAAATTAACAGGGTTCTGTAACATTAATCTCACTACAGACAATTCTTTTTTAGTCATACATTACTAAAAATTAACAGGGTTCTGTAACTCTTATTTACATTATAATAATTTAATAATGTCATACATTACTAAAAATTAACAGGGTTCTGTAACTGTATCGTTATTTTGTTCAAATATTACAATGTCATACATTACTAAAAATTAACAGGGTTCTGTAACAAACCAACATCAGAAGAAACTTTAAAACTAGTCATACATTACTAAAAATTAACAGGGTTCTGTAACTCAAATAATTTAATAACGATAAATAAAAAAGTCATACATTACTAAAAATTAACAGGGTTCTGTAACACCATGGATTACTGACAATAGAATGTTATTGTCATACATTACTAAAAATTAACAGGGTTCTGTAACCTCAAATCAATTATATCATAAAATTATTAATTTGTATATTTTATTTGATTGTACTATGTTTTATAATTGATATGGAGGTATATTATGGAAATAACTTTTAAGTTTAATAATCAATGTTATTCTCTAAATTTGAAGAATAATATTATATTTTTTGGTCAAGACTCTCTATATAAAAGAAGTTTTATAAAAGGTTTATTTAATGAAATTATTAATAAAAGTAATAATGTTATGGTAAATGGAAATAGAATAAATAATAATGACTTAAATGTTATATTTATTGATGAAGAGAGTGATTTTATTAATCAATTTAAATTTTCTAAAAACAATTATTTAAAGCAAATAATATATAGTGATATTATAACAAAAATAAATGAAACAAAAATAATCAATTATACTAACGAAATATTTGATGTAATAGATAATAAAGTTAATTCTTTATTAAACAAAAAAATTAATAAGGTTTCCGAAGATAATATTTCTTTTAATATCGAAATCCCAGATGTAAATTCTGTAATAGATAAATTTACTAATATTTATATTGATAATATTTTAATAAATAGTGAGCAAATTACTAAGTCTATGAAGAAAAAATTGCTTTATAAACTATATTTTACAGAATTCAAAAAATCTAATAATGTTGTTAATATTGTTTTTATAGATAATTTTGATGCTTATTTAAGTTCTAATGAAATTATAGAACTTCTTTCTGAAATTAATAAGCTTTCTAATTTCAATTGTCATTTTATTTTGAGTAGCACTTCTAATATTTTTGAGTATATTTCATTGGATTTATTTCAAATTTATAAATTATCAAATAATTTGTTTCCTTTTGAAAATATCGAAAAAGCGATAAAAATTTATTTATTAAAAAAAGAATATAATTCTATTACGGAAATCAGTTTTGATAATTTTTATAATAATAATGAGTACTTGATAATGGATGAAGAAATATTTAAAATAAAAGAAGATATTTGTAATAAACATCCTGATTTTATAGGAAAAGTTCTTAATAGTGATAATATTAATTTTATAACATCAAAGCCTAAAAATATTACTAATGATTATTTTATTTGTCATGATAAGAAAAATATACAACTCTTTACAGAAATTTTTAAAACTTTTATGTTAAACATTAGTTAAAATGATACCGATTTATAATGTGGATAACAAACAAAGGT
>ERZ824488.2252-NODE-2252-length-17828-cov-7.417037_pt1 | contig 17828 bp, 26 predicted proteins | sample MGYA00519936_ERZ824488 | MGnify/ENA primary metagenome ERZ824488 (study PRJEB31778, sample SAMEA3449153) | human gut metagenome | biome: human gut; feature: human-associated habitat; material: faeces | place: United Kingdom | collected 2010/2012 ... | reverse complement strand
AGCTGATCTTCCCGGAAATCGAGTACGATAAGGTTGACAAGGTAAGAGGTATGGATATCATCTTCGTTACCACCGCTAAGACCGATGAAGAAGCTCGTGAATTACTGGCACAGTTCAATATGCCGTTTGCTAAATAATTAGGAGGGACAATTTCATGGCTAAAACGTCAATGAAAATTAAACAGCAGCGTAAGCAGAAATTCTCCACCAGAGAGTACAATCGCTGCAGAATCTGCGGTCGTCCGCATGCATACCTGAGAAAATATGGAATTTGCAGAATCTGCTTCCGTGAGCTGGCATACAAAGGCCAGATCCCGGGCGTAAAGAAAGCCAGCTGGTAAGCAGGGGAGAGCAAAAGGGTTCCCATCCCCAACCAGCATGTCGGCAGGAAAACCGACAGAGTTTCAAAAGACTGCTCGCAGGCTTTTGAAGCTATGACGGATTTACTGCGACAGCAAGTGTGAGTATTCACACTTGCCGACATGCGTCCTGATTTCTTCTTTGGCCAGCCGCCATTTTTGTGGTTCTTGCCTTTGGATATCAGCGAACCCTTTCACATCGAGAAGCTGTCAGGCTTCGAGATGCCACTCACACCACTTGAATTCAACTTCAAATATCCATTATTCCATATATTTAACGTAAAGGAGGCAAAACTCAATGAACATGAGTGATCCGATTGCAGATATGCTTACAAGAATCCGTAACGCTAACACTGCGAAACATGATACTGTAGATGTACCGGCATCCAAAATGAAAATTGCAATCGCCAATATCCTTCTGGATGAGGGTTACATTAAGAAATATGACATTATCGAGGATGGCGTATTCAAAACTATCCACATCGAGCTGAAATACGGTGCAGATAAGAATGAGAAGATCATCACCGGCCTGAAGAGAATTTCCAAACCGGGTCTGCGTGTATACGCTGACAAAGAGAACCTGCCGAAAGTACTTGGCGGTCTTGGCGTAGCTATCCTTTCCACCAACCAGGGCGTTATCACCGACAAAGAGGCTCGTAAGCTTCAGATCGGCGGCGAGGTTCTGGCATTCGTTTGGTAATCAACGCTGACGAAAGCAGGCTTCTTTTGAAGCTTGACAATAGAAACTGAAAACAGAGAAAGCTTCGGCTTTCTCCGAAAATCTAAGTTATAGGAGGACATATAACATGTCACGAATTGGAAGACAGCCCGTTGTCATCCCGGCAGGTGTTACTGTTGAGGTTGCTGAGGGCAACAAAGTTACCGTTAAAGGCGCTAAAGGTACTCTCGAGAGAGTTCTTCCGGCAGAGATGACCATTAAGGTTGAGGATGGCCATGTAGTAGTTACCCGTCCGAATGATCTGAAGAAGATGAAATCCCTGCACGGCCTGACCAGAACACTGATCCACAACATGGTTGTTGGTGTAAGCGAAGGCTACCAGAAAACCCTTGAGGTTAATGGTGTAGGTTACAAAGCAGCAAAACAGGGTAAGAAACTGGTTCTGTCCCTGGGATATTCCCACTCCGTAGATATGGAAGATCCTGCTGACATCGAGACCGTTGTAGAAGGCAACAAGATCATCGTTAAAGGTATCAGCAAAGAAAAAGTTGGCCAGTACGCAGCCGAGATCAGAGAGAAGAGAGCTCCGGAACCCTACAAGGGCAAAGGAATCAAATATGCTGATGAGGTTATCAGACGTAAAGTTGGTAAGACTGGTAAGAAATAATCTAAGGAGAGTGTGAAAATGGTTAGCAAAGAATCTAGAACTAAAGTTCGTGAAAATAAGCACCGCAAAATCCGCAATCGTTTCAGCGGCACAACCGAGAGACCGAGATTAGCTGTGTTTAGAAGCAACAATCATATGTATGCTCAGATTATCGACGATACTGTTGGAAAGACTCTGGTTTCCGCTTGCACCCTTCAGAAGGATGTTAAAGACGGTCTTGAGAAAACCAACAACGTTGAAGCTGCAGCAAAATTAGGAACCGTAATCGCTAAGAAAGCTCTGGAAAAGGGTATCAACACCGTTGTCTTTGATAGAGGCGGCTTCATTTATCAGGGTAAAGTGAAAGCATTAGCTGAGGCAGCTCGTGAAGCTGGTCTGGAATTCTAAGACAAGGAGGAAAAGAACACATGAGGCATGAAATTATTGATGCTAGTCAGCTTGAATTAAATGATAAAGTAGTATCAATCAAACGTGTATCCAAAACTGTTAAAGGCGGACGTACCATGCGTTTCACTGCTCTGGTAGTTGTAGGCGATGGTAACGGTCACGTTGGTGTTGGCCTTGGAAAAGCTACCGAGATTCCGGAAGCAATCCGCAAAGGTAAAGAGGATGCAACCAAGAAACTGATCAAGGTTGAGCTTGATGCAAACAATTCTGTACCCCACGACTGGACTGGAGTATTCGGAAGCGCATCCGTTCTTCTGAAGAGAGCTCCCGAAGGTACCGGTATCATCTCCGGTGGCCCGGCTCGTAGCGTACTGGAGATGGCTGGTATTAAGAACATCCGTACCAAATGCCTGGGATCCAGAAACAAACAGAACGTTGTTCTGGCAACCATCAATGGTCTGAAACAGATGAAATCCCCGGAGGAGGTTGCAAAACTCCGTGGTAAATCTGTAGAAGAGATTCTTGCTTAAGGAGGTCTTCAAAAATGGCAGATAAGTTAAAAATCACCTTAGTAAAATCAACCATCGGTGCCATCCCGAAGCATCGCGCTACCGTTGAGGCTCTTGGACTCAAGAAACTCAACAAATCCGTAGAGCTGCCGAACAATGCTGCTACCAAAGGTATGATTGCTCAGGTTAGACATTTAGTAAAAGTAGAAGAGATCTAATAACAATTATTTGATATAAGGAGGTGTCATCATGGAATTATCCAACTTACAGCCTGCTGCAGGTTCCAAGCACAGTGATAACTTCAGAAGAGGCCGCGGTCATGCTTCAGGAAATGGCAAGACTGCTGGTAAAGGACATAAAGGACAGAAAGCTCGTTCCGGCGCTCCGCGTACCGGTTTCGAAGGTGGTCAGATGCCTTTGTACAGACGTCTTCCGAAGAGAGGATTCACCAACAGAAATACACTGGATATTGAGGCAATCAATATCAGTGCTCTTGAGAGATTCGATAACGATACAGAGGTTACCGTTGAGACTCTCATCGAGGCCGGTGTTATCAAAAACCCGAAAGATGGTGTGAAGATCCTCGGAAATGGCGAACTGACAAAGAAGCTGACAGTAAAAGCTAACGCATTCAGCGCGAGTGCAAAGGCTAAGATCGAGGCTCTTGGTGGAAAAGCAGAGGTGATCTAATGTTAGCAACACTGCGTAACGCCTTAAAGGTGAAAGACCTTAGGCAGCGGTTGTTCTTTACCTTCATGATGCTGCTGGTGATCCGTCTTGGATCCCAGCTGCCCTGCCCGGGCGTTGATCGAACCTACTTTTCCAGCTGGTTCGCAAAGCAGAGTGCTGAGGCATTCAACTTTTTCAATGCCTTCACGGGAGGTTCTTTTGAGCAGATGTCTATTCTGGCTCTGAGTATCACACCGTACATTACATCTTCGATTATCATCCAGCTTCTGACCATTGCAATTCCCCAGCTTGAGGAAATGCAGCGCGACGGAGAGGATGGAAGAAAGAAACTGACTGCTATTACCCGTTATGTGACCGTTGGTCTGGCTCTCATCGAGGGTACAGCTATGGCGATTGGATTTGGAAACCAGGGTCTGATCCCTGCAATGTCTTCCTCCAGCGCTACCTTCATCACCAAAGCGGGTGCCGTGATCACTGTTGTGGCAGCTCTGACTGCCGGTTCTACCTTCCTGATGTGGATTGGTGAGCGTATCACAGAAAAGGGCGTAGGCAATGGTACTTCCATCGTCCTGATGATCAACATTCTTTCCCGTATCCCCAGCGATATGAATAGCCTCTTTGAGATGTTCGTCTTCAAGGATGGTCAGACTGTTGCAAAAGGTGCGCTGGCAGCTGTGATCATCATTGCCGTTATTCTGGTAACAATCGTTCTGGTTATTGTCCTGAATGATGCAACCAGAAAGATTCCTGTACAGTATTCCAAGAAAATGCAGGGCCGCAAGATGGTTGGCGGACAGAGCAGCTTCATTCCTCTGAAAGTTAATACTGCCGGCGTTATTCCGGTCATCTTCGCATCTTCCCTGATGTCCATGCCCACCATGGTTGCTTCCTTTATGGGAAAAACCGGCGGCACTGGAATCGGCAGCAAGATTATCACTGGCCTGAATCAGGGCAGCTGGTTTAATCTGAATCAGCCGGTATACACACTTGGTTTCGTGCTGTATGTGGTACTGAATGTATTCTTTGCTTACTTCTATACCTCCATTACCTTCAATCCGATTGAGGTAGCGGACAACATGAAGAAGCAGGGTGGATTTATCCCGGGTATCCGTCCCGGTAAGCCGACTCAGGATTACCTGAACAAGATCCTGAACTACATCATCTTTATCGGTGCGATCGGTCTGATCATCGTTGTGACCATTCCGCTTGTATTCAATGGTGTGTTCGGAGCCAGCGTATCCTTCGGCGGTACTTCTCTGATCATTATTGTAGGCGTTATCCTTGAGACTCTGAAACAGATCGAGTCCCAGATGCTCGTCCGCAATTACAGAGGTTTCCTGGGAGATTGATGGTGTACGCTCCGTCTTTCGCAGTTTTGCGGGGGAGGGGCGTGCACTTGTCTTTTTTCTGGGGAAAAATCTCAGGAAGAAGCCGGATTATGCGGATTTTTTCCTGTACTACTTTTAAAATATATGATATAATCCAACTGAATAGGCTGTTCCGAATGAACATCAAAAAGATGTGTATGGGGGATTACAAGGATACACATCTTTGTTTTGCGCCATAAAAGAACAGTTTCATGAAGAAGAAAGGTGGGGCAAGAGTATGAAAATTATTATGTTAGGAGCACCGGGGGCTGGAAAAGGAACTCAGGCCAAGAAGATTGCTGAGAAATACGGAATTCCGCATATTTCCACAGGCGATATTTTCCGCGCAAACATCAAGAACGGAACCGAGCTTGGAAAGAAAGCGAAAACTTATATGGATCAGGGCGCACTGGTGCCGGACGAACTGACCTGTGATCTCGTAGTTGATCGTATTCAGCAGCCGGATTGTGCCAATGGTTATGTACTGGACGGATTTCCGAGAACGATTCCCCAGGCAGAGTGCCTGACCACAGCTCTTGATAAGCTTGGCCAGAAGATGGATTATGCCATCAATGTAGATGTACCGGATGAGAACATTGTTCACCGTATGGGCGGCAGAAGAGCCTGCGTAGGCTGCGGCGCTACCTATCATGTGGTTTACAATGCACCGAAGGCAGAGGATATTTGTGACACCTGTGGTGAGCATCTGGTTCTTCGTGATGATGACAAGCCCGAGACTGTTCAGAAGCGTCTGAATGTTTATCATGAGCAGACACAGCCGCTGATCGATTATTATGAGAAAGCCGGCATTCTGAAAAACGTGGATGGAACCGTTGATATGAAAGACGTATTCCAGGCAATTGTCAATATTTTAGGAGAATGATCATATGTCAGTAACAATTAAATCTGCGAAAGAAATTGAGTTAATGAGAGAAGCCGGAAGACTCCTCGAGATTGTTCACAAAGAACTGGAGGAGGCGATTCGGCCGGGCATCTCCACTTGGGAACTTGACCATCTGGGAGAGAAGACGATTCGCAGCCTTGGATGCATCCCGAATTTCCTGAATTATAACGGTTATCCGGCATCCTTTTGTATTTCCGTAAATGACGAAGTAGTTCATTCCATCCCCAACAAGCACAAGATCCTTCACGAGGGTGATATCGTCAGCATCGATGCTGGCCTGATCTACAAGGGCATGCATTCCGATGCAGCCAGAACCCATGCGGTAGGACAGATCACTCCCGAGGCACAGAAGCTCATTGACGTGACCCGTCAGAGTTTCTTCGAGGGAATCAAGAAAGCAGTAGCAGGCAATCATCTGTTTGATATTTCCAACGCTATTGCAGACTATGTAGAGCCCTTTGGCTACGGCATCGTAGAGGAGCTTGTCGGCCATGGAATCGGCCATGCTCTTCATGAGGATCCCCAGATCCCGAACTTCCGTCAGAAGAGAAAAGGTATCCGTCTGATGCCGGGGATGACCCTGGCCATCGAGCCCATGATCAACATCGGCCGCCCGGATGTCGAGTGGCTGGACGACGACTGGACCGTTGTGACTGAGGACGGAAGCCTGTCCGCTCACTATGAGAATACGATTCTCATCAACGAAGAGGGCGAACCGGATATCCTGACTCTGGGTCATGTATAATGGCAGGTCTTGATATGGAAGAGATCAGACCGGGCATGCTGGCCTATTCCCTGGCCGGTCATGACAAAGGCAGCCTCTATTACATCGTGAAAGCGGACGAGAAATTCGTCTGGCTTTCCGATGGAAAACTGAAAGATACAGCTTCCCCAAAACGGAAGAACCGGAAACACATTCAGGTCATCAAGAAAGGCGCCGTGGAGGCGCCGGAACCGCTCACCAATGAAGCGGTCAAGCGAATCATCAAACAATATCTCAGGAAAGAGTTATAGGAGGTTTTTTAAGGCAGATGTCAAAAGCAGATGTTATTGAAGTAGAAGGAACAGTTCTGGAAAAATTACCCAACGCCATGTTCAAAGTAGAGCTGGAGAACAAACACGTCGTTCTGGCTCACATCAGCGGAAAGCTTCGGATGAATTTCATCCGTATTCTTCCCGGCGACAAAGTAACCATCGAGCTGTCCCCGTATGATCTGTCCAAGGGACGCATCATTTGGAGAGATAAATAAGCCAAATCAAAGGAAACCGTACTTCAGGCGAGTGAAAATCGTCTGAAGTGCGGTTTTTTAAAAAAATCCCCAAAAGTGAACAAGAAAAAACGAAAAAAAGCTTGCTTTTTATAAGGTAAGGTGTTATACTCATTCACGAACTGTGCAAAGGGCTTATTTTTTTTATGCCCAAATGTTCACGACAAGGTGGAAAGGAGGACCATCATGAAAGTTAGATCTTCAGTAAAACCGATTTGCGAGAAATGCAAAGTCATCAAGAGAAAAGGAAGTATCCGTATTATCTGTGAGAATCCGAAGCACAAACAGCGTCAGGGTTGATTTTATTCACACTTTATACTGAGATTTTCCAAACAATGAAGAGCGGCTGCAGTGCGAAACGCCAGGAGGCGTGGAAACACTGATAACAATAGAAAGTGGACTTGTTTCACCGTATATTGCTTACAATACCGGACGCTGCGGTTAGCCCACCGCTCCCGACTTGTACCGGGTCGGCAGTTGAACGAAGAGAGCTGCAAAGCGCCTCGCAAATAAGTTCGAGTGTACGGAAAGGCATGGCTTCGCTGTGCTGGGCTGTGGGATCGAAGAATCCACACCGCCTCAATTTAAGACGATATCAAATATTAATGGAGGAAATGTTACATGGCTCGTATTGCTGGTGTAGACTTACCAAGAGAAAAACGTGTAGAGATCGGATTAACTTATATCTACGGTATCGGTAGAGCAAGTTCCGTAAAAATTCTGGAGAAGGCAAATGTCAATCCGGATACCCGTGTCAGAGATCTGACCGATGAAGAAGTAGGACGTATTCGTGATGCAATCGACGAGACCGTTACCGTTGAGGGTGACCTTCGTCGTGAGATCGCAATGAACATCAAGAGACTGCAGGAAATCGGATGCTACAGAGGTGTTCGTCATAGAAAAGGACTTCCGGTTCGTGGCCAGAAGACCAAGACAAACGCTCGTACCAGAAAAGGTCCGAAGAGAACTGTTGCTAACAAGAAGAAATAATAAACCATCGTTGAATATTTGAGAAAGTAGGTTAGTTTAAAAATGGCTAAAAAAGTTACCAAAAAAGTGACAAAAAAGCGCGTAAAGAAAAACGTTGAACGCGGACAGGCACATATCCAGTCTTCCTTCAATAACACCATCGTTACCCTGACGGATGCTGAGGGAAATGCTTTATCTTGGGCAAGTGCCGGTGGTCTGGGATTTAAAGGTTCAAGGAAATCTACTCCGTATGCAGCACAGATGGCTGCCGAGACTGCTACCAAAGCAGCTCTGATTCATGGTTTAAAGACTGTTGACGTTTTTGTAAAGGGTCCGGGTTCAGGACGTGAGGCTGCTATCCGTGCACTGCAGGCATGCGGTCTGGAAGTAACCAGCATCCGTGACGTAACCCCTGTACCGCACAACGGTTGTCGCCCGCCGAAACGTAGAAGAGTCTAATTAGGAGGTAAATGAGAGATGGCAGTTAATAGAGTTCCTGTACTGAAAAGATGTAGATCCCTCGGCCTGGATCCGATCTATTTAGGAATTGATAAAAAATCCACGAGAGAGCTGAAAAGAGCAAACCGCAAAGTAAGTGAGTACGGTCTGCAGCTTCGTGAGAAACAGAAAGCAAAATTCATCTATGGTGTTCTGGAGAAACCCTTCCACAACTACTATGAGAAGGCTGAGAGAATGCCGGGTATGACTGGTACCAACCTGATGACCATTCTGGAGAGCCGTCTGGACAACGTAATCTTCCGTCTGGGCTTCGCTCGTACAAGACAGGAAGCACGTCAGATCGTTGATCACAAGCATGTACTTGTTAACGGCAAACAGGTAAACATCCCGTCTTACCTTGTTAAAGCTGGTGACACCATCGAGATCAAAGAGAAAGTTAAGAGCATGCAGAGATACAAAGACATTCTGGAAGTAACCGGCGGAAGACTGGTTCCGGAATGGCTTGAGTCTGATCAGGAGAACCTGAAAGGTGTTGTTAAAGAGCTTCCGTCCAGAGAAGTGATCGACGTTCCGGTAAATGAGATGCTGATCGTCGAGCTGTATTCTAAATAATTAACAGCGCATTTTCGTATCAGAATCCTGGAAAACTTCCGAGCGTGTCTGTTTTTCAGGCACGCTTGAGGTTTCCTTCGGGATCACCCTCATGATTCTAAAACCCAAAAAAGGAGGGGCTTATGTTCGATTTCAACAAACCAAAAATTGAGATAGCTGAGATTTCAGAAGACAAGAAGTACGGAAGATTCGTTGTGGAACCTCTGGAAAGAGGTTATGGTACCACCCTGGGCAATTCTCTTCGCAGAATTATGCTGTCCTCCCTTCCGGGCGCGGCTGTCAGCCAGGTTAAAATCGAAGGCGTCCTGCATGAATTTAGTTCTATTCCGGGCGTAAAAGAAGATGTCACTGAAATTATTATGAATATCAAATCACTGGCAATCAAAAATTCCAGTGAGACCAATGAGCCGAAAGTTGCTTACATTGAGTTTGACGGCGAAGGTACTGTGACCGGAGCTGACATACAGGCTGATCAGGATATCGAGATTATGAATCCGGATCAGGTGATTGCTACCCTGAATGGCGGAGCTGACAGCAAGCTGTACATGGAGCTGACTATCACCAAAGGCCGTGGCTATGTAAGTGCTGAGAAAGGCAAAACAGATGATATGCCCATCGGCGTTATCGCTGTAGATTCTATCTACACTCCCGTTGAGCGTGTCAACCTGAAGGTGGAGAATACCCGTGTAGGTCAGGTTACCGATTATGATAAACTGACACTGGACGTATGGACCAATGGTACTCTGGGTCCGGACGAGGCAGTCAGCCTTGCTGCTAAGGTACTCAGCGCACACCTGAATCTCTTTATTGACCTTTCCGAGAATGCAAAATCCGCAGAGGTCATGATTGAAAAAGAAGACAACGAGAAGGAAAAGGTTCTGGAGATGAACATCGACGAGCTGGAACTTTCCGTTCGTTCTTATAACTGCCTGAAACGTGCCGGCATCAACACCGTTGAGGAGCTCTGCAACAGAACTTCCGAGGATATGATGAAGGTTCGTAACCTGGGCCGCAAGTCCCTGGAAGAAGTTTTAGGCAAACTGAAGGAGTTAGGCTTACAGCTCAACCCCAGCGACGAGTGATCGATCGCAGCTACTGTACGAGAGAGCTCTCTACCGGGCTTTCCCGTAACTATTAACATGAATGGACGAGACAGCACCTTTTAAGTAAGACCGAAGAGCATTAACTGGTGTTCCACAAATGGAGGAAAAGAATAATGGCAGGTTATAGAAAACTTAGCAGAACTGCAGACCAGAGAAAAGCACTGATCAGAAGCCAGGTTACCGCTCTGATCCAGCACGGCAAAATCGTTACTACCGAGGCAAAGGCAAAAGAGATCCGCAAGGTCGCTGAAGGCCTGATCGCTATGGCAGTACGCGAGAAAGACAACTTCGAGACCGTTACCGTTACCGCTAAAGTTGCCCGCAAGGACAAAGACGGCAAGAGAGTAAAAGAGGTTGTTAACGGAAAGAAAACTACCGTTTACGATGAAGTTCAGAAAGAGATCAAGAAGGATGCTCCTTCCAAACTGCACGCTCGTCGTCAGATGGCTAAAGTTCTGTACCCTGTAAAAGAGGTACCGGCTGAGGGCAAAAAAGCAAAAGAGATCGATCTTACTGATAAACTCTTCAACGAGATCGCTCCGAAATACGCTAACCGCAACGGTGGTTATACCAGAATCGTTAAGATTGGTCTCCGTAAAGGTGACGCAGCTATGGAAGTTGTTCTGGAGCTGGTTTAATCTGAGATTGATTAAAAAAATGGACCTTACAGATTTTTCTGTAGGGTCTTTTTTTATGCCCGCTAAACTACGGGTTCAATGACAAGGCCGCTGAGATGAGATACAATAATGCCAGAGTTAAAAGGTCTTGCAATCAGGGAGAACAACATGCAGGAAAAAGGGAAACACTATGTCATCGGGGACGTACATGGGTGTTATGAAGACTTCCTTTTGCTGAAAGAAAAGATAGAAAAGAGGGATCCGGAGGCAACCATCATTCTGACAGGTGATTTTTTGGATCGGGGGCCTGAAGTTTGGGAGATGCTTGGTTGGGCTATAGAGAACATAAGGTCGGGCGGGAAATATCAGAGTGTCCTGGGAAATCATGAAGAAATGGTTTTGGAGTGGTACCGGGAATGGAGACTCTGGTATCAGAGCGATCATCAGAAACAGGAACCAACTACATACTATGACTTTGATATGGTAATGCGTTCACATGATGCGCTTACTCCTGAAAAGCTGGACCCGGTTATGGAGTTCCTGGGAAAATTGCCGTTCAGAATTGAAGTGGAAATGGATAATGGCGTAAAGTTCGATATTGTACACGCCGCAGATACCTTTGAGGTAACGGTGAATGAAGAGGAGCGAAAAGAAAGGAATCTCTGGTGGCGTTCACACGATGTAAACCGACAGAAAGATATCATTATTGTTCATGGGCATACGCCAACCGTGAGTGGACTGTATCAGTATATGGATTCTGACAGGAGACGCCGGGGAATGATCGGTTATATGCAAAATGACATAAATGTGGACGGAGGTTGTTTTGTTGGGAAAAATGATTCGCGGAAGCTTCCCTATCCATGTATGCTGTGTGCCATCTGTCTTGAAACGCTGGAAGAAATTTATTCGCGCACACTGGAAGAGCAGTTTGCCTGCCAGAATGGAATTTCGAAAGAAGAGGCGAAAAAAATGGCGGAAGGGTACCGCCGCCAGTGGGAAACGGTTGAAAATCCTCATTTGCAGAATATGAGAGAACTTCTGAAAAACGGCTTCCAGCAGCAGAAAGTATACGAAGACCTTTTCAGATAAAGAAACTATTTTACACATTCTTTCTGCCACCGCTCATATCCATCCATAATCTGCTGCAAGGTTCTCGGGGTATAATCAATGTATGGATACATACAGCCAACGTTATAAATCTGGAGAGCCATCCCCTTTGCCTGCAATTCTGCGGTAATCTTACGTTCAAGATCGGACTCCTGGCTTCGATGGGAATGGCCGTGAAGCAGAATCGCTCCGTGCATGTGGTGTTCATAGAAGGGCATATAATAATGGCTGAGAATGACAGTACGTTTCTGTTCATCCAACAGCTCTGTAAGTCTCTTGTAATGAGTCACCTCTTCAAAACATTCATCGAACAGTGGATCCGCAGTCCGGTCATGATTCCCAAGGATCAAATGCAGCTTCCCATTCAGGGAATCCAGCAGCTCTTTTGCAGTTTCCCGGTTGCTGTTTCTCAGATTCCAGATCAGGTCCCCCAGTATATAGACGTCATCTTTCGGAGCCACTTCCTGGTTCCAGCGTTTTCGGATTCCCTCATGCATTTCTTCAATATCCTGAAACGGACGGTTATCGAAATTGCTGCCCATAGCTGTTACATTTTTATGAAAAAAGTGTAGATCGGAAATATACCTGTTTGCCACGATTGCAACCTCCCTTGTTATATTTTTCCTGCTGATTTTAGTATACCACAGTGGCATATTTTTGTCAGTTAACCATGAGTTCAATGACAATTTGTTTTCTTTTTGGTACTATAAAAATAGATCATTTTTTAAAAAAGAGGAGGGTCAATATGAATATCGAACAAATCAAAGCTGCCGTAGCGGATACTCCTTACGATTTTCTTCGGGAGGATCCCCGGCTGGGCAAAAATATCATTCTGCTTACCCTTGGCGGAAGCCATGCATACGGTATGGAAAAAGAAGACAGTGATCTGGATATTCGCGGGATTACGCTGAACAGCAAGCAGGAGATCCTTCTCGGAAAAGATTTTCAGACGATTACGGATCTTCCTACCGATACAGCGACTTATTCTTTTAACAAAATCATTGAATTGCTGACCAAAGCCAATCCGAATACGGTCGAACAGCTCGGCTGCAGACCGGAACAGTATCTTTATTTGTCAGAAATCGGGAAAGAACTTCTGGTCAACCGAAAAATGTTTCTGTCTAAACTCTGCATCCACTCTTTCGGAAACTATGGGCAGGCGCAGCTTCGGCGTCTGGAAAACAAGTCTGCCCGTCTGATCAGTCAGGCAGAGTATGAACGGCACATTTTAAATTCTATTGAAAATGCTTTCTTCACATTCCGGGAACGCTATCTGACCTATCCGGAGGAATCCATCCGTCTGTATCTGGATGATTCGTCAAGGCCAGAGATGGAGGAAGAGATCTTTATGGATGTTCATCTGAAGCATTATCCATTGCGGGACTATGCCAATATGTGGAACGACATGAAATCCATCGTCAGCAGCTACAACAAGATCGGAAAGAGAAATAAGACTGCAATGACGCACAATAAACTGGGCAAGCATATGGCGCACACGCTGCGGCTCTATATGATGTGTATTGATATTCTGGAAAAAGAGGAAATCATCACCTGCCGCACAGAAGAGCACGATCTCCTCATGAAAATCCGAAATGGTGAATTTTTAGATGAGAACCGGCAGCCCATTCCGGAATTTTATGAGATTCTCGATGAATATGACAAGCGCTTCGAGTATGCCAAAAAGCACACCGCACTCCCTGATTTTCCAGACTATAAACGAATCAAGGAGTTTCAGGCTGATGTCAATGAAAGAGTTGTAAAGGGAGAAATTTAAAAAAGTGAGTGATCAAAGATGAGGACGAGGAAAGAGAAAGATTTTATATCCTGCTTTGATAGCAGAACGGGTGTTTATTATAGAACGGGAATCTTGGTCAATGGAAAAGAAACGGAAGATGATCCATTTATGGCAAGTTTTCCGGAACTTTTGGACATTGGTATTATGGGCCATTGCAGGCATGGGCAGTCGGGTCTGTGTCTGCAGTCCGGTATTCAGTGTTATCAAAATGGGTTAAATCGTGCGGATGCCAATATGAGGGTAGAGGATTTTAGAAGAATCATATCCGAATGCAGGGAGAATACCTATCAGGTAGCCCTTGGCGGATGCGGAGATCCGGATCAGCATGAGGCATTTGAAGAAATTCTGAAAATATGCAGGGATGCAGAGATTGTTCCCAATTTTACCACCTCTGGGTTGGGAATGACCAGAGAGACAGCGGCGATATGCAAGAAATATTGCGGAGCCGTAGCGGTGAGCTGGTACAGAAGCCCGTATACGTTAAAGGCGATATCCCTCTTACTGGAAGCAGGCGTTAAGACTAATATTCATTACGTTTTGATGAAAGACAGCATAAAAGAAGCCATTGATCTGCTGGAGAGAGACAAGTTTCCAAAAGGGATTAACGCAGTTGTCTTTTTATTGCATAAACCGGTAGGTTTGGGGAGTGATACGCAGATAATAAGAAAAGAAAATCCCGATCTGAAAAGATTTTTGGAGTGTATTGAGAGAAAGCAGTTTCTGTTTAAAATCGGCTTTGATTCCTGCACCGTTCCGGCGCTGTTATGCAGTTCATCATTTGCTTCCAGATTTATGGATACCTGTGAGGGCGGCAGATGGTCCGCCTATATCTCATCTGATCTGAAAATGATGCCATGCAGCTTTGACAATCAAAAACAACAGTGGAGCGTGGATTTGAGAAGTTCGACAATACAAGAAGCCTGGTTCAGTAAAGCCTTTGACGATTTTCGCAGTCATTTGAGAAATGCATGTCCGGAATGCAAGCATAGAATCAACTGTATGGGCGGCTGCCCGATCTGCCCGGAAATTGTGTTATGTGATGCACGGTGAAAGGAAGAATATTATGTCGCTAAATATTTATTTAAGAGAAGAAGATATTCCGGAAGGGATTGATTTAATAAAAAGGAATGATGACTTTTTTTCGTTTACCTTGTTAAATGATTCTGAGTTTGAAAAAACAGTTCTGAGAGAGATAGATCAGGCAAAGTATGCCACGGAATCTACCTTCATTGGAAGGTCAGAATGGATGGGCAAATTAAGAAAAGATAACTTATCGACGGGCTGTAAGACCTTATTGAACATTGAGAAAAATCCAGATTACTGCTTTTCAAGTGTTGAATGCGGATATAATGCATTGCCTTTATTAAGGCTACTGAAGCATGGAAATGTATTGTTAGCTGGAAGATGCATACTGTATGACGGTGATGATTCAGAATGCGATATAGTGTACAAAGGAGTCCATTATAATGATTTTTATAAGTTTTTGCATTATATTATGGATATAGAACCCAATATTGAAGATAAAGAAGATGGTGAAGTAGATTGATAGAAAAATTTAAAGTCGGGAAATTAAATGTTGATGTAAATATCAGTGATAGAGTAGCTTTATTTATTGGAACTTCCGGAAGCGGAAAAACTTTTTTATTCGGATTATTAAGAAAAAAGGCTGTGATCGAAGGGAAAAGAACTATTATTGTAGACTCTTCAAGTATGAGGACAGAGGATGGTTCAGATATCGATTTCGATTGTGATATTGTGTTTTTGGATAACGCCGATCTGTATATGTCCGACTCTTTATTCAGGAGAATGACACAGGGCAAAGCCAATGTTCTTGTAAATATGAAGTCTGCAGAACATGTCCTAAAGAATGATAATATAGGCTATTATAATGTTTATTATGAAAACGATCGTATATGGACAAAACGACGCAGTATGGTAGGAGGATAACTATATGGGACGACAGGAAAATATTGAAATTTTTGAGGATTCGCAGCGTATGTACGGCAGTAATCCGAGGTTGATTTCTGCGATTAAAAAGTCTAATGAAAAACAGGAGTTTTTTGCCGGTGACTGTCAGATTACGGCTGATGTCGGGCGGGTTTATGAAAAGCCGGCCAGGATTATCGTGAGCAAAAAGCGGACGCTGGAGGCAGCGGCGGCCTATGCGGAAAAACAGGTCTGCATCTTAAACTTTGCGTCGGCTACAAATCCCGGAGGCGGCGTAACCAAAGGGTCATCCGCCCAGGAAGAGGCTATCTGCCGCTGCTCGACGCTTTATCCGAATCTGAAAGAATCGTGGGTGTGGAATAAGTTTTACGGGCCCAATCGGCGGCAGCAGGATCCGCTGCACAAGGATGACTGTATTTACACGCCGGGGGTTCTCGTTTTTAAATCAGATACCAGTTATCCGAAGCTGCTGCCGGAAAAGAATTGGTATTCTGTGAACGTGCTGACCTGTGCGGCTCCGAACCTGCGGAAAAATCCCAGCAATGGAATGAACTCCGGGGATGGCAATACTGCTGTGAATATCAGCAGGAAGGACCTGCAGGCACTGCATGAGAAAAGGATGCGTCGTGTGCTGGAAATCGCAGCGGCAAAGAGAAATGAAGTTGTGATCCTTGGAGCCTTCGGCTGCGGGGCATTTTGCAATCCGCCATTGACTGTAGCGCAGGCAATGAGAGCGGCAGTGCAGGAATACCGGATGAAATTTGAAACCATCGAATTCGCAGTATACTGTTCCCCGCGGGATGATGAGAATTATCAGGTATTTCAGAGCGTTCTGGGGCGATTGTAAAAAGACAGAATGGAGAAAGTGAAATCATGGACAGCTCAGATTTATCAAAGCGTATGAAGAAATATGAGTCAGTGGCAAAAGGGACGCTTATGAGCAGAATGCCGGTTATTTTGAGGATTGATGGAAGATCGTTCCATACTTATACGCGGGGCTTTAAACGACCTTTTGACGAGCTTTTGATGGCAGCGATGCAGGAGACGATGAAATATTTATGCGAGAACATCCAGGGCTGTGTCTTAGGCTACGCACAGTCAGACGAGATCAGTCTGGTTCTGGTTGATTATAAGAAATTCACAGCATCTTCCTGGTTTGACAATGAAATTCAGAAGATTGTGTCCATTGCAGCATCTATGGCTACAATGGCGTTTAACAGGGCTTTCACCCGGCTGGCAGCAAGAGAAAGGGATGCCGTGTATTGTGAGAAGGCTGGTTTTGCCCAGTTTGACTGCCGGGCTTTCAACCTGGCCAAAGAGGAGGTCGCCAATTATCTCTACTGGAGACAGGCCGATGCGACCAGAAATTCCATCCAGATGGTAGGTCAGGCAAATTTCTCTCACAGAGAGTTACAGAATAAATCCTGCAGTGAGATCCAGGATATGCTGATGCTTCAGAAAGGGATAAACTGGAACAATTTTCCTGTGCAACAGAAAAGAGGAAGCTGCTGCAGGAAAGAGGAATATCAGGGAGAAGATGGCATTTCCAGAGATCGCTGGATCATTAATAAAGAGATTCCTGTTTTTACTGGAGAAAACAGGAGCTATATTGAGGATTTGATTTATGTTTAAAGTAATCGCGGGCATGCCCCTGGATGACAATGCCAAGTGGTTTCGGGGAAAGATATCAGATAGTTATGCGGTTGCAGCAGAAGCGGAGTGGTTTGAAGATAAGATTGTAAGGGATGAACTTAAGGCAGTAGAGAACATTGTAGATGTAAACGGTCTCTGTCTTATAAAAGAAGATGGTCAGGTAATCCCGCCGCAGTGGCTGAGTCAGGGCAGCAGACAATTTTTAATGATGACCCAGAAAAATAACACCATATATGATAGTTGCCGCTTTGGTGTAAACGTATTTCCTTTCTTTTGCCGTTGGGCCAATGAAAAGAATGTAGATGTAACGATTGTGACATCAGATGTAGGGGTATGGATGTATAAAGGCTTGAATGGAATACTGTTAAATACCGGCGAGCGGTTTAATTCAAGTGCAGAATTAGAAGACTTAATCTGGGAGTATAGGAAAACGGCATTAGGAGATATGTCACCTGACGGTAAGCTTTGGGCTAGAAGATTTAATATGACGGATAGTGGATTTGAATATTACGGAGAAGAGTTTTACATTGATGTTAATCAGACAGGAAATACAGGTAAGGTATGAATAGTAGATGCTAAAAAGAGCAGAAATTACAAGGGTAAAAAGCTAAGAATTCTTTCCAGGATTTCGCGTGAATTGTCGAGACTGTGAGAAAAAGTCTGTAAATAAGATTCTTCTATGATGATATGCAAGGGTGGTGAGCTTACAGTTTGAGCTTTTCACCCTTGTTTTATAT
>ERZ824488.2248-NODE-2248-length-17837-cov-4.485322_pt1 | contig 17837 bp, 14 predicted proteins | sample MGYA00519936_ERZ824488 | MGnify/ENA primary metagenome ERZ824488 (study PRJEB31778, sample SAMEA3449153) | human gut metagenome | biome: human gut; feature: human-associated habitat; material: faeces | place: United Kingdom | collected 2010/2012 ... | reverse complement strand
CCCGTTACCTTTATTGTATCACATGCTGCGGAGGGCATCAATGGGGTTCAACCGGGAAGCCTTGCGCGCGGGGGCCCATCCAAAGATGATGCCCACTGTGGCGGAGAAGAGGAATGCCAGCAGAATCGCGCCTGTGGACAGCTCGAAGTCCACCTGAAGCCATACCGCAAAGAGCAGGGAGAGCAAATTCCCCAGCAAAATGCCGATGATGCCGCCCAGCGCGCTGGTACAGGCCGCCTCGATCACGAACTGCTGCATGATATACCGTTCCTTGGCGCCGAGGGATTTGCGGATGCCGATCTCCCGGGTGCGCTCGGTGACGGTGACCAGATCGTCCAGGAACTCGTTAATCAGAGCGAAGGGCAGGTCGCCGGGGTGCTTGACCGCAACACCTTCGGCGGAGGTAACCACATGGTCAGCCGGAGACACACGACCCGCGGCCAGCGAGTCCTTCCAGGCCGGTGAGCCCTCCGGAATCGCACCGATTACGCGCACTTCAGGCTTGAATGTCTTGATGGCGAGCGCCACGCCGGCACCCAGGCCACCACCACCGAGCGGCACGACCACGTCAGTGACGTTCGGCACGTCTTCAAGGATCTCCAGACCGATGGTGCCTTGGCCGCAGATGACTTCGTAATCGTCGAATGGCGGCACGTAAATCATGCCTTCCTTGTCGGCGAGCTCAGCAGCGTGGGCGGCGGATTCATCGAACACATCGCCGTACAGCACCACGTCGGCACCGTAGGCCTTGGTGGCATCGACCTTCAGCGGCGGGGTGATCTGCGGCATGCAGATGGTGGCCTTGGCTCCACGCTCGCGGGCCGCATAGGCCACACCCTGGGCATGGTTGCCGGCAGACGCGGTGACGATGCCGTGAGCGATCTGCTCTTCGGTGAGCGAAGCAATCTTGTTATAGGCACCGCGGATCTTGAAGGATCCGGTGACCTGCAGGTTTTCCGGCTTCAGGAGAATCTCATGGCCGGTCATCTCGCTCAGCACCGGAGAAGGAATGATCTCCGTGTGGCGGGCAGTGCCTTTGAGTCGTTCGGCGGCCAGCTTCAGTTCGGCTGCATGATCACGTTGCAGCGCCTTCAAAACATCCTTTTGTTCCATAGCTTTCCATTGTAAGCACCACAATGCCGAGAGACACCAGCTATCTCGCTTCACAGAGGTACATTCGGCCTTTTGCAGACAGCTATCTGTTTTCATAGGGGTACCGAGAAGCAAAAACCCCGGGTATAAGCCTTGATTTTCAATGCTTATACCTGGGGTTTCGACGTTACGGTACCTCTCTCAAGACAGATAGCATTTCGGGATAGCCCCGAAGTACCTCTTTGAGCGGAGAAAGGCACTCAATGCACTACAACTGGATGACGGCTGCCTCCCACGGGTCGAGCTCGCGGTTGGCAAGGGAGGCCACGGTGTGCGGAGCGTCATACGTGCTGATCACCACATTCGGCTCGGCGATTCCGACGGCGGTTAGTTCGGCAGCCTCACGTGGCAGGTCAACGGTTCGACTGGACATATTGACTACGACCAACAACTTCTCAGCGTCGAGCTCACGGGTAAAGGCATAGACGTGCGGATCAGCGGCGTCAATCAGTCGCCAGTCGCCGGCGGCCACGACCGGGCTGTTGTGACGCAGCGCAACGAGTTGCTTGTAGAAGGAGTACACCGAATCCGGATCATCGAATTCACCGGCGGCGTTGATCTCGGCATGATTCGGATTCACGGAAATCCATGGCTCAGTGGCGGCGTCCGGAGCGGTGAAACCGGCGTAGCCGGAACCGTCCCATTGCATCGGAGTACGCGCGTTGTCACGGCTGCGCGCGGCCAGACCGGCCATCATTGACTCAGACGACTGCACCTTGGCCTCCTCGACCCTCTGCCGGTAGGCATTCAAGGATTCAAGGTCACGGTACTGGTCGAGACGCGTGAAGTGGGCGTCGGTCATGCCCAGTTCCTCACCCTGATAGATGTACGGGGTGCCGCGGTGCATGTGCAGCATCAGGCCAAGTGCCTTGGCCGAACGGACGCGGGATTCCTCCGCGGAGTCGTCGCCCCAGCGGGAGACCACGCGCGGCTGATCATGATTGCCGGTGAACAAGCTGGCCCATCCTGCGTTCTGCACGGCAGTCTGGTAACCGGCCATAATGCTCTTGAATTTCGGCAGGTCAAGCGGCAGCGGCTTCCACTTGGTACCTTCGCAATCAAAATCAACATGCTCGAACAGGAAGAGCATGTCCAATTCACCGTTGCCCGGATCAGTGATGTGCTCGTTACGCTGAGCCGTGACGCCTGGCGCCTCGCCCACAGTCAGGAAGCCTTCACGCCCCTCGAATACCTCACGTCGCATTTCAGCCAGGAATTCATCCTGACGGGGGCCGTCCGCACAGAACGGATTCGGGTTGGAATAGCCCTCCTCGCCCACAGGAAGATCCTCAAGCTCCGAGCCGTACTCGCCCGGCAGCTTGCCGTTCGAATCGGTGCGCTTGGAGATCAGGGTGATGACGTCCATGCGGAAGCCGTCGATGCCTCGGTCAAGCCACCAGTTCATCATGTCGTACACAGCGCGGCGCACGGCAGGGTTCTCCCAGTTGAGGTCCGGCTGCTTCTTCGAGAACTGATGCAGGAAGTATTCGCCACGCTCGGGGCAGTATTCCCATGCGGAGCCGCCAAAGTAGGAGCCCCACTGATTGGGCTCGGCGCCGGGCTCGCCGGGCGTGGTGCCGGGACGAGCCGGACGCCACCAATACCAGTCGGCGTGTTCGTCGTCTTTGTTCTTGGATGCTTCAAACCAGGCGTGTTCATCGGAAGTGTGATTGACAACAAGATCCATCACGATCTTGAGCCCACGCTTGTGGGCCTCGGCCAGCAGCTCGTCCATATCGTCGAGCGTGCCGAACAGAGGATCAATGTCCTGATAGTCGGAAATGTCATAGCCGTTGTCGTCTTGCGGAGACTTATAGACCGGGGATAGCCACAGCACATCCACGCCAAGATCAGCTAAGTAATCAAGACGCGACGTGATGCCCTTAAGATCGCCGAATCCATCGCCGTTCGTGTCTTGGAAAGAGCGCGGGTAAATCTGATAGACCACCGCGTTGGACCACCACGGATTGGGGGTGGCGCCGTTGGTGCGGATGGCGTCGGGGATTATTGCGCGGTTGAAAGTAGTCATCATTGGCTCCTTATTGATATCTATATTGCTCGTTGCTCACAGTCTAAAAATTGGCGAATTACATTCCCATTGGAGAACTGCGTTGGTGTGCCGGAAAATAAATATCAATCGGCATATGCGCTTTCATGATTGCACCCGGAAAACACGCAGTCGGCCGTACTCGATCTCGCAAGTATGGGTTTCTCCCGGATTCATATCAATCGTCGCACCATGGTCATCGATGATGCGGCAAGAGCGACCGCTAGCCGTAATAATGCCGATTTGTGGCTGCCGGCGCAATCCGACGAAAGCGATGACCTGTTCTGCGCCGAATCTTGCTGTGACACCGAGCGCATAGTCCGTATGTTCGGGGTCATTGAGCAGTGACGCAATGACTGGTCGGGCCGGCTCATCAGGACGCGGTAATGTACCATCTTCGGCAAGTAAATCACGCAAGACAGCCGCATCAGTGTGACCGCAGGCATCGGAACAATACACTGGTCCGCCGCTAAGCAATCGGAGCACGGCATGGACTCGCGCATGGGGATGCTCCGTCCAGAACATGTCCCAATCACAGTGGTACAGCTCCCCCATCAGCAGTGCACAGTATGCGTTCTGGATAAGGTGTTCGCCCAGCGAATCAGGATTGTGCGGTAGATAGTCGTCGCTACTACGGGTGATTGGCGATGAAGGACGATGCCAATAATCCTCCGGTGCCATGCCCATGCAGTTAATCAATGCGCCGCCGAATCGTCGTGAGGTCACTTCATCAAGCGCCTGATGGCGTCCCCAGGTGGCTTCACCGTAACTTTCGGTGCCACGAACCATTACTGACGTGGAACTTTGCGAATCCACTTTGACGAAATCGACGCCGGCTTCGGCGAGTTCGCCGTCCCAGGCATCCCAGAACTGTGCGGGTTGTTCAGCACGACTTCCAGGAATCAGGCAACCATTCGCCGTGGTGGTTATTGCGGTCGGGCAGCTGGCCGCGGCTACACCCGATTCGTCCAAACCATTCCAATAGCCTTGGAACGCCTGCCACACGCCTACGCTGCGCACGCCATAGTGCGTTTTGAGCAGCGCAATGGTGTGGGCAAGCCCGTGGGGGAAACGTTGGCGATCCGCGCCAAAGTCGATCAGGGTTTCCTTTGTGCGATCCGTGTTGGACCAACCGTCATCGATAAGCACCCAGGAAATGGGCACATGCTTGGCTTGGAACTCCTCCATCTTGTTGACGATAGCCTGCTCGTTGACATCTCGCCCCAATGAATCCCAAGTACACCATCCCAACCCGGTGAGCGCATCCGGGAATGGACGCTCCTTACGGGTGCGAATACCCAGCTGGCGTGCTGCCGTTTGTGTGGCAGCTCGAATGGCCATATACGGGTCGGATGCGCAAGCGATATATGCGGCAGTGTCACATAGAGTCGTGCGACCAACCCGGTTGGAAGACAGCACGAGCCGCAAAGCCGTGTCATCAGATTCTGTTGCGGGCTGCCCACTGAAATCAGCCCGAATATCCGTGCCGCAGATAGCGACCAACACTAGCCACTCGGCATCTTCGGCATCGTTGTTGCGGCGTAACAATAACTGCGTGCGTTCAGGCAGTTCAGATGGTGTACGCACCCAGGTCGGGCGCATCCACCACTCCTTGTGCTGGTATAGCGCCAGCATGGTGTCATCGTTGCCGCTGTCGACGCCGGCCATGGTGAGCGACACGTCAATCGCATGGTGGGGCTCAAACGCTTGTTGTTCCTGAAAGGCAGCGGCGCGGTCCTTGGGCTGGGGTGCATGCGCGTTCACATCGATACGCCAGAGTCGCACCTGAGCATCACCCTGGATACCCGCACTGGACGTGCACTCGTCTTCGCATGATTCGGGAACGATTGTGACGGCTTCTACCGGCAGTTCACAGATTGCCGAAGCCTGTTCGCCATAGACGGCACGACCGGTATCAAGATGGGCCGTTACCGTGCGAACGGTTATTGGACAGGTTTCGGCAATCATTGGCGTAACTCCTTGGTGTTCTTCAATGAGATTATGCTGGCAAGGCCCAGACGGTAGCAGCTGGAGGAACGCTCTCGACCTGAGTGTTCGCCTGCACAGTCGCGTCAGACACAAGTAGCACGGTCATCGGCTGCGGCAAGGCGACTGGTTGACTGTCAGAGAAGTTCGCCATCACAACCATGCCGGACGGCAAGCGCCAACCAAGCAGCGGCGCCGGACACTCTTCGTTGGTAAGCCACGAGAACTGGAAGTCCGTGCCGTTGGCCACCCACTGTTTGCGCAATGCGACAGCAGCACAATACAGGTGCAGGACGGAAGCCCCGTCACCAATCTGACGATTAGTGGCATACTGCGCAAACCATGCCGGCTGGGGCAGCCACGAAGCACCGGTGGCATTGAAGCCGAACGCCGGGCCGTCTGACTGCCACGGCAGCGGTACGCGGCAACCGTCGCGCCCCTTGAAATAATGACCGGAACGTTCCCAATTGGGATCCTGAATTTCATCTTCGGTCAAATCAAAGTCCTCCGGCAAACCAAGCTCTTCACCCTGATACACAAAGGCGGTACCTGGCAGGCCGAGCATCACCAGCGCTGCTGCACGGGCACGACGAGCGGCGAGCGCGGGGTCAATCGGCGGATTCGTGCCGTTGGACGTCACCCACTGCTCGATGTTTGCACCGCTCGGCAGTCCGAGACGCGAGGCGATACGTGGCACATCGTGGTTGCCGAGCACCCAGGTGGGGGCGGTTTCGGCAGCGAGAGCATAGCGATGCGTGCGCTCAATCGTGGTGCGGTATTCTTCGCGATTCCAGGCGGCCTTTGACATGGAGAAGTCGAATACGGCACCAAGTTCATCAGGCTTGGCGTATTGGAAAATACGGGTGGTGAATGGCGACCACGATTCGCCGACCGCATACTTGGCTGGCGTGTACTGATTGAACAGGTCGCGCCATTCACGGTAGATATCATGCACGGCGTCGCGGTCCCAGAGCGGATCGGAGCCATCGGTAGCCTGTGGAGACATCAGTGTCGGGTCGATACGGTCGCGCAGCGGCTCACGCAGGTCTTTGGCCAGACCGTGCGAGACATCGATGCGGAAACCGTCCACACCGCGATCGCACCAGAATGTGAGTACACGCAGGAACTCATGCCGCACCTCGGGATTGTCCCAATTGAGGTCCGGCTGCTCCTTGGCGAACAGATGCAGGTAGTACCAGCCGTCTCCACACGACTCCCATGCGGAACCGCCGAAGTTACTCAGCCAGTTGGTAGGCGGCAATTCGCCGTGCTCCCCCTTGCCCTGCCGGAACACATACCGTTGTGCCGCTTCCGATTCCGGACCTTGAGCCAGGGCCTCTTGGAACCAACGGTGCTGATCGGACGTGTGGTTCGGCACGATGTCCACGATGATGCCGATACCGCGTTCGTGCGCTTTGGCCACTAATTCGTCGAACTGATCGAGTGTGCCAAGGCGGGGATCCACATCACAATAGTCGGCAACATCATAACCTCCATCCGCCAGCGGCGATGGATAGAATGGAGAAAGCCAGAGCGCGTCCACCCCGAGCGCCTGCAGATAGTCGAGACGATCGATCACGCCTTGGAGATCACCGTTGCCGTCTCCATTGGCATCGCTGAATGAGCGGGGGTAAATCTGGTAGATGACGGCGTCGCGCCACCAGTCATTGTTGGTGAAAGTCATATCGTTCCCCTGTCCGATTGCTCGGTACGTATGGTTTTACCAGTATGGCCGCACGAAACACTGTTCCGGCGGCCATACCCTACATCCTCTTGCCTTCGGATCAGCCCTTAACCGAGCCGGCAAGCATGGCGCGGATGAAGTAGCGCTGGAGGAAGATGAACAGGATCATCGTCGGTGCCATGATGAGCAGTGCGCCCGCGTTGAGCAGCACCACGTCGGTCTGATACTGGCCAACGAACGACTGTAGGGCACCTGCCATCGTGCGCTTGTTCGGGTCGTTCTCCAACACCACAGCCAACAGGAACTGGTTCCAGGTGGCCAGGAAGGTCAGAATACCGAGCGAGGAGATGGCTGGCAGTGCCAACGGCAGCTGAATGGAACGGAACGTGCGCAGATGGCCTGCACCATCGATGGATGCGGCTTCGATCAGATCACGCGGCATCTGCTCGAAGCAGGAGCGCATCCACACAATACCGAACGGAATATTCAGGCCGATGAGCGGCAGGATCAGGGCAAGACGGGTATTCAGCAAGCCCATGCCACTGATCTCGTAGTACAGCGGAGTGACCAAGGTTTCGAACGGAATGGTCAGACCGACGAGGAACAGCACGTAGATCAGGCCCTTGCACGGCACCTTGAGCTGAGCGAAGGCATAACCGCCGAGCGAGCAGAAGATCACCACGCAGGGCACGACCACGATCACCAGAATGCAGCTGTTGAGCAGCAGCGGGGTGATGTTTGCCATGTTCCAGGCGTCGATGAAGTTCTCCCAGTGCGGGTGGGCAGTGAACTGGATACCTTCGGGCATGGAACCTTGCGGCTGCAATGCCGCGGAGAGCATGCTCAGGAACGGCAGTACGCAGAAGAGGACGGTCAGAGCGAGCATCGCCGTGCCGGTGATGCGAACGGCTTTGGATTGCTGCATGGTCACTGCTCCTTTCCGTTGACCAGACGCTGCAGAGGTCCGACGACCAGCAGCACGAGAATCATCAGGGTGACGGCGAGTGCGGAGGCCAAGCCAACGCTCTGCTGGGTGAAGGCCAAGCGGTAGACCTGCACGCCGGGCACCATGGTGGAGGTGCCGGGGCCGCCCTGAGTGGACATGTACACCACGTCGAAGCTGGCGAGCGCGGAGATGATGGTCATGGTCAGGCATACGCCGATTTGGCCGCGCAGACCGGGCAACGTGATGGAGAAGAGCTGACGCCACCAGCCGGCACCGTCAAGACTTGCTGCCTCGTACAGGGACTGGTCGATGCCGCCGATGCCCGAGAGCAAGAGCACCACACAGAAGCCGAGCTGCAGCCAGAAACCAATCACGCCTACCGCGTTCAGGGAGGTGGATTGGTCGCCGAGCCACACGTGGGCGAAGTCGCCGAGGCCTACTGCGCGCAGCAGCTGATTGGCGGTGCCCTTGTCGGCCAGCATCCAGGTCCAGGCCACACCGGCTGCAGCGCCTGGGATAACGCGCGGCAGGAACAGGCAAACCTGCGCGAAGGAACGACCGACCTTGGACTTCATGTCTTTGATGAGCACGGCAATGATCAGGCCGAGCACAATCGGGATGATGGAGAAGAAGATGATCAGGTAGAAGGAGTGCAGAATCGATCCGTACAGATCGGGGTCGGTGAACACGGTGATGTAGTTTTCGACACCGATGAAGGTGCTAGCATCGATACCGTTCCACTCGTAGAACGAGTACCAGATGGTCTGAATGATCGGCCACAACTCGAAGGCGATGTAGAACACAAGCGCCGGAGCGAGGAAAAGCAGGCTGACCAGACCGAGGGACATATTGCGCTTGGGCTTGACCGCCTTGGCTGCCTTATGGGAATCCATGATTGTCACCACGCTTTGCTGGTTTGGTGTGAACTGGGAATCGAACATCGCACACAACGTCGTGCGCGCGATGGGAAGGAACCAGGCGGAGCGGGAAAAAGGGAAGAACACTCCGCCCGGTAAGTGCAAGGGTTACTTGACCTCCTTCTCGTACTGAGCCTGAATGGATTCGACGAATGCCTTGGGGGTCATCGTGCCGTCAATCAGGGACTGGAAGCCGGGGATAATGGCGCTGGCCTGCATACCTGCGGTGGCGTTGTTGATGTAGTCGGTGGTGTTACCGGTCTTCACCAGACCTTCGTAGGCGGTAAGGACCTGGCCGAGAAGCTGGTTATCGGTGCTCGGAGTCTCGCCTTCGCCGACCGGCGGGTAGCCGTTGTCAACTGCGATCTGGCGGGCTTCGTCGGACTGGAGGAAGTCGAGGAAGGCGGCTGCAGCGTTCTTGTTCTTGGCGTTGGCCGGGATACCGAAAGCGGTCACGGCGTTGGCTGCGGCAGAACCGGAATCGGCCTTTTCGCCGGGGAAGGCGATCCAGCCGGCGTCATCGCCAAGTGCATCGTTGATGGAGGCGGAGTACCAGCTGCCGGAGGGGAAGAACAGGGCTTCGCCGTTGCAGAAGCGGCTCAGTGCAGTGGAACCGTCAAGGGCGAGCGCGTCGGAGGAGAAGTAACCGGCATCCTGCCAGTCCTTGATCTTCTGTGCAGCCTTCACGGCACCGTCGGTGTTGAAGGTGGCGCCATCCTTCTGGATAATCCAATCCTGCACGGTATCGCGACCCTCATAGTTGGTGAGCAATGCCTGGTAGATGTAGGAAGTGCCGCCTTCCTTGGCCGGCATCATCATGGCGAGCTTGCCAGCGTCGGAGGCCTTCTTCATATCGGCCTCGAGCTCTTCGACAGTGGCCGGAGCCTCGGTGATGCCGAGTTCCTTGGCGACTTTCTTGTTCCAGTACAGGCCGGTCATCGAGACACCGTCCGGCACTGCGTAGAGGCTGCCGGAACCGATCTTACCGTCGGAGCCCACGCGGTAGACCTGAGTCTGGGAATCCGGCAGCTTCCAACCGTAAGCATCGGCGTAAGCGTCAAGATTGACGACATGGTTGCCACGCACAGCGGAGTTGATGTCGGTGATACGGGCAATGTCCGGGGTGTCGGCGGCGGAGATGATGCGCGGGCCATTCTGCTGGGAGGTGTTGTCCGGATCGTAGGTGGCCTTGATGGTGATGTTCGGGTACTTCTTCTGGAAGGCTTCGATCAGCTGGTCATCAAAGGTCTTCAGGCCAGCGCCGTCCCACAGCTTGAGCTCATACTTGGTATCGCCAAGATCAGTGCTCACCGCTTCGGTTTCGGTGTTGGCTTTGTTGCTGGACGAGCCCGGGCCGCAAGCGGCGACGGATGCCAGGCATGCCACAGACATCAGACCGGCAATAACGGTTTTGGCGGTTCGTTCGATCCTCATTGATCATTCCTTTCTTCCTTCCGGGCGATCCCGGCTATGTCTTCCTTGGCTATCTCGGCTTAGCGTATTTGCTAAGCGCTTATGCATGAGGATAACAGATGTCGAACCGGTTCGTCAAATCCGCAACACGCAAACAAATGGCCGATTCCCGAAGAAATGAGGAAGGCTTGACGTTCCCCATAGGCAAGCACTTCCTTCTCGCGAAATTGCAACATCGGTCCCTTAAATACCTAAGCGCTTATTCATTCACCTAGGATGACGTTTCGAAGGCTCGGGCAGCTCGGGAAAAATTGAATGTGGCTCAATTTGATACCAGTACGCCACGCTAGACACATCATCCTGACGCTCAAATGCACCTTCATATCCTGAACCAATTTGTTGAAGCGTGACTCTAAGCTCACTATCAAACCTGATGGGATCAGGAATATGCCATCGGTACAAGCCACGCATAGGTGGACAATAATCGTCATGATATTGGTTTGCTATAGCCCCATCGCGCACAGAATAAAATGGATATCCTACATATGGGGCACAAAAAGTACGCTCGCGCGTATGACCATCTCGCTGCTCAGCGAAGCTCCATGCACCGCCAAAATAATCTTCGGTGCCGGTACTACACACTGTGGGATAATCGTTATCGCCATCTAGGAAAAACTTAATCTCTCCCTCACCCCACCAATATCGTTGCAACGTAGAAATAGCAAGATATGTGCCGACGTAATGGCCCCGTCCGCTGACTCCATCGAGGATTACATAGTCCTCGCCTAAAGTAGTGATTGGCTGTCTGCGCCATTGCGCATGGAAATAAGCCATTTCACGGGAGGAATACGCATTACCCAATGCATAATCAATCTGATAAAACAAAGCCGGAATAGCATGAGCGTGGTCATTGCGCACTACGATACGTGCCCGTTTACGAAACGGCATCGTGAAATAACAATTCATACCTCGTGTAGGTGCCACCACAATAGGCTCTGAGAACACATCGCAACTTTGTCCAAAGCCGCAACAGAAGAAGTCTCCTAGGGGACATTCCACAGAAGGTCGCTTTTCATCATCCCAATAGATGGCAAGCACCGCATCGCGCAGAACGTATCGATCAGCGTCACTGGTGCGATCCGTAACGGTAAACCACATGTGCCGAATACAACCGGGGCCTTCAATATCTGCCAATGTCACAGACTGCCCGGGAGCAATGTCATTCAAACACGGCTTTCCCTTGCGCGACGGCCCCAACGGACCAGTTTCACGGCAACCAAAACCCTTGGCTCCCGTTGGGTTCTCCGCATTAATCGAACATGTTACTTCGTCGCGGACAGTCGGCAAATCCGATAAAGTTCCCGCGTACGGTCCTGCCATCATCATAGGTTGACTCTCCTCAAATCAAGCGTCGCTAGCGAAAGCGGCATATAAGTTGAAGCTGTTTCTACCGCTTCGCTTCTTTGTCATATTGCGCCTGCACATTCTTTGTGAATTCCTGAGGCGTGATGCTGTTATCCAGCAGTAACTGGAAGTTAGGGATTAGCCCACTTGACTGCATTCCCGCAGTAGCATTATTAATGAAATCGCTAGTATGACCGCTCGTCAGCACGTCGGCATAGGCATCAAACATACTCTGCTGCAATGCGCTATTCGCCTTGAGATCCAAAGTAGATGATTTTGGCAAATAGCCAGAATTGTCAACAATAATCTGTTGCGCTTCGGCACTTTGCGTATAATCGAGGAACGCCGCAGCAGCATCACGGTTCTTAGCATTCACCGGAATACCATAAAATGCACCTGCATTAGCAGCAACGTTCGGCTCATCTTCACTGGTGGCACCCGGGAAAGCAAAGAACTGAACATCATCACCCAGCGCTTTGGCCACAGTATCCAGATTCCAATTACCGCTCGGGAAAAATAGTCCTTCACCATTGCAGAACCTGCTCAGAGCAGTAGAGGCATCCACTGCGTTAACACCTTCAGGCATATATCCCTTGTTATTCCAATCCTGCAAGGTGGACGCAGCGTCCTGCGCCGCCTGATTGTCGAAGGTACCAGATTTCTGCAAAATCCAATTCTGCACATCTTCCGCAGAACTGTTATTAGCCATTAACGCCTGAAAGACAAAAGAGGTACCGCCATCCTTGGCATATGTCATCATCGGCAGTATGCCGGCATCCTTGGCTGTCTGCATATCCGCCTCAAACTCCTCGACAGAGGTAGGAGCTGCATCAATACCTAGCTGCTCGGCAAGCTTGGTATTGAAATAAATGCCAGTCACCGAATAGGAGTTCGGCAATGCGTACAAATCACCGCTGCCGAGCTTGCCATTTGAATCCACTCGATACAATTCAGTCTGCGAATCGGGAACATCCCAGCCGTACGCATCCACATATGCCTCTAAAGACACCAAATGGTTGCCACGAACCGCTGAATTCATGTCGGTGACGCGGGCGATATCCGGCGCATCTTTTGCTGAAATCACACGCGGGCCATTTTGTCCAGAGACATTATCCGGATCATATTGTCCCGTGATGGTGATGTTTGGGTATTTCGCTTCGAACCCGGCAATCAGCGCCTCATCTACAGCCTTCAGACCCGCTCCATTCCACAAAGTCAGCTCATATTTTTTATTACCTAAATCAGTGCTGACCTCAGTAGGATTTGTATCACTTCGTGAGCTACTTGCCGAGCCGGGACCACATGCAGTCAGACTTCCAGCGATAAATATCGCAGCAAGCGCCGCGCCGCTGTTACGCATAATCCTATTCATCGGTTACCTCCTTGCATCCTCATCATATGCAATCGATATTTCTCTTTACTGTCACCATTTTTCGGCGGCAATAAAATATATTTGCGATATCGATTACGCACATCGTACATCTTTTTGCGGAACCCGTCAACCTTGCATCACACCAATGGTGGCCTTAACTTCAAAATCCAGATACAATACAATCGATTACGCAATGCAGGAGATCCCATGAGCGAACCAACAATCTATGAAGTAGCCAAGGAGGCTGGAGTCTCTGCGGCGACCGTATCTCGTGCAATCAACGGACGTGACCGCATATCGGAAACTACTAGGCAAAAGGTATTTGATGCATGTGCAAAGTTGGGGTTTTCAGCATCGAAAACAGCCTCCATGCTGCGAACGGGAAAGACAAATCGTATAGCACTTACCGTAGGTAACTCACTGGCTGGCTGGTTCAGTTCACAACTAGCCGAAGGCGTATATTCCGTGCTCGCATCCCAAGGATATGACTTGCTATCATACCGACTTGCAAACGCCGATCAAAGACGCGATTTCTTTTCCTCAATGCCAGTGAAGCGCAACGCAGACGCGGTCATCATCTCCTCCTTCGACATCAGCGAGACAGAGAGGCGAACCTTAGAACAACTCGGTATGCCAGTCATCGGTGTCAACACCATCGGGCTTACGGAACAGCGAGATATGATTTCCATCGGCGTAGACGAAATTATAGCAATGCGACAAACCGTTCATCAGCTCGCAGGACTGGGACATCGCAATATCGCCTTTATCTGCAAGCAGCAAGACAGTAACGGATTCATATGGGAAGCTGACCAACGTATAGAAGGGTTCCGTCTTGGCATGGCGGCTGAGGGACTCAACTTGCCCGACGGATACATCATCGCAGTACAGGACAACGAATTTGCCGGAGCAGAGGCACTCAGTAGCCTGCTCGCACTCTCCCCTCGCCCAACCGCCGTATGCTGCATCAGCGACGAGAATGCCATTCCTCTAGTCCATGCGCTTCGCTCATACGGATTCCGCGTACCTGAGGACATATCCGTCATCGGATTCGATGACTGGCCAATGGCACAAGCGCTCAATATATCAACCGTTCGGCACGACCCTCGGTCCTACGGAGCATTAGCGGCAGATGCCGCAATCCGATTATCACGAGGCGAAATTCTGACAGAAAGTTGCATCGTTGTTCCCACGACGCTCATGTTGCGCGGCACCACAGGCCCAGCACCTCGAGATTAAACATCGACAACGTCCGCATTTGATGATGTGCATATCATTATTGCAACAGCGAAACAACAGGTACCAGCCAGAGGAAGGACGACCGGGTAACAGCCACAAGGCGGCCACCCATTCACCATGAAACGCGCGACCATCAACGACGTAGCTCTCACGGCCGGAGTCTCAACTTTTACCGCATCCCGCGCTTTGCGAGGTAAGGATCACGTGGCAGCAGCTACGCGGGATAAGGTGCTGAAAGCGGCCAAAGAGCTGAATTACACCGCGTCTCGCTCGGCGGCGGCGCTGGCAAGCGGACGCACCAATCGCATTGCCATGCTGGCTCGCGAACGGCTGGCCGGCTGGTTCATGGGCGAATTATTCGACGGGCTGTATGACGAACTGAGCCGCGCACGCTATGACTTGACCGTATACCGAGCCGGCAGCGTCGAGGAGCGTGCGGAATTCTTTACTCGGCTGCCAGCCAATCGTAACGCCGACGCCCTCATCGTATCCGGATTTTCCGCCACCGATGAGGAAGCCGACACGTTGGCCAGCATGGGTATGCCCATCGTCTCGGTGAATTCGCCGTATATCAGCTGCTGCCAAGCCTCCGTGGCCATTGATGACGAGGCGGCCGAAGCCATGGCAGTGCGTTATCTTGCGGCCCTCGGGCATCGTCGTTTCTGCTATGTGGGGCGCACCGATCCGCTGACCGGCAAGGAATGGGGATTCGATGCACGCGCACGCGGATACAAAGATGAGATAGTCTCGCTTGGCCTCACCGACTGCGGCATCCACTTCATCGACTCGGAATCACCACGCTCGGCCAAACAAGTCATCGCCACCATGCTCGCGCAGCCTGAGCGGCCGACCGCTATCTGCGTGTGGTCTGACTACTACGCATTGCGCGTGGTACATGAGTTGCAGGCAATCGGAGTACGAATCCCCGAAGACGTTTCGGTCTTTGGCTTTGATGGGTCCGACGTGGCGGAATCCATTGGATTAAGCACCATGGTGCCAACTCCCCCGCGCGAAATCGGACAGATTGCCGCGCGCAAGGCACTGAATTTGGTTGAGGGGAAGACCTTGGACGACCCTCATACGACTGTACCTGTGGCGGTCGAGCCCGGCGCGACCAGTGGGCCAGTGCGGGAATAGGCGATATGGGAAAAGCCCCCCTCGGCGGAAAACCGAAGGAGGCTTGGGTGGAGCTGCACTACTTCACAGCGCCTCGCATGACTCCACCGACGACCCACTTTTGGGCGAAGATGTAGACGATGAGGATCGGGGCCATGGCCATCAGGTAGCTGGAGAAGGCCATCGGGTAGTTGGTGGCGAACTGCGAGCTGAAGACGTACTGGGCGAGCGGGATGGTCTGGTTCGACTGGTCGGTCAGGATGATCAACGGCAGGAGGAAGTCGTTCCAGGCCCACAGTGCGGTCAGGATGGCGATGGTGGCGTTAATCGGGCTCATCAGCGGGAAGATGATGGTCCAGAAAATGCGCCACGTGGATGCGCCATCGATTCGGGCCGCCTCTTCCAGCGAAACCGGAATCGAACGGATGAAGCCAGTGGCGATGAACAGGTTCGTGCCCAGGCCGAGCACCGTGTACAGAATGATCAGGCCGACCTGGTTGTCCAGGTGCAGGGAGCCCATCTGCTTCGCAATCGGCAGCATGACGACCGGGAACGGCACGAACATGGCGGCGATGAAGAAGTAGTACAGGAAGCGGAAGAAGCGCTTGTCCATGTTGCGGGCCACGGCGTAGGCCACGAAGGTGTTGGTCAGCAGGGTGAGCACCACGGCGGCCACCGTGATGATCGCGGAGTTGAGCGCGGCCTTCGGGTAGTTGACCTTGGCGGAGGCGTCGGCGAAGTTGTGCCACTGCCACGAGGTGGGCAGGGCGAAGGTGCCGGCTTCGGCCGGAGTCTTCAGCGCGGTGACGATGGTGAAGTAGAGCGGGATCAGAATGGTCAGGCTCAGCACGGCCACGGCGGCGGTCAGCCACCAGTTGATCTTGTGGTCCCTGCGGAACTTGGCGGGCTTGCCGGACTTGGACGGGGTAACTGTTGCAGTAGTCATTTCTTATCCTCCCCTAAATCAGATCTGTTCCTGGCTGCGGGAGATGCGCAGCTGTACGAAGGCGATGATCGCCAGCACGATGAAGAAGAGCACGGCGTTTGCGGTCTGGTAGGCGTACTCGCCACCGGTCAGGCCACCCTTCCAGATGAGGTAGGTGACGGTTTCGGTGGAGGAGTTCGGACCGCCCTCGGTCAAGGCGACGACCTGATCGAAGGTGCCGAGCGCGTTCTTCATGGACAGCACGAGGTTGATGGTGAAGAACGGTCCGATCAGCGGGAATGTGATCTTCCAGAACTTCTGCCAGGCGTTGACGCCGTCGATGGCGGCGGCCTCGTAGATTTCGTCGTCGATGGTCTGCAGGCCGGCGAGGTAGATGAGTACCGAGTAGGCGATGCCCTGCCAGACGGCGAGGAAGACGATTGGGATCCAGCTGAGTTGCTCATTGGTCAACAGCGAGGTGGACAGCCACTTGATGCCCAGCGCCTTGCCGAGCTCGGGCAGCGGGTTCATGAAGATGTACTTGAACACGTAGCCGATGACCAGCACGGAGAGGGTGTAGGGGATGAAGAAGATGGCTCGGAAGCCATTCTTGAAGGCGATCTTCGAGTTCAGCAGCACCGACAGGAACAGGGCGATCACATTAATCAGCACCGTGATGAGAATGGCGATGAGGAACGTGAACAGGTAGGCATGGCCCACTCGGTTGTCCTGGAAGAGGGCGATGTAGTTCTTCAGTCCGATGAACTTGTAATCGCCGTAGCCCTGCGAGTTGGTGAAGGAATACTTTACGCCATCAAGAAATGGCAGGTACAGGAAGAAGGCGAAGATGATGGCCGCCGGAACCACCATCCAGTAGTAGGCGGGGTCCACTTTGCGGGTGGAGAAGGCGGAGACCTTCTTCTTGGCCGGTTTCTTGGCAGCGGTCTTGGTTGCGGTTGCGTGTGACATGATGTTCTCCTCTCCTACCGATCACTCGAAGGTCCTGGCTTGGACCTTGTCCCATTCGGTCTGCATCTGGTTCAGGAAGCGGTCGGTGTTGCCGGAGGTGTAGGAACCGTCGGAATTGCCTTGGTTATCACCGGTGTTTCCGGCATTGTTATTGCAGGAGGCGAGCGCAAAAGCCGTACACGCTGCAAGAACGACAGCTAAAAGTTTTTTCATAAAAATTCCTCCAATTTGCGCAATGCGCAAGATTTTTTTAATATAAAGCCTTACGACTTATATTATAGGATATATATTACACACATTTTGGGCTTTTGTCAAGTAGTAAGATAAAAAAACTACATTTTCATGCAAGATCGGTGTATATATGCGGTAAAATTTGTATAAAAACGCGGAACATTGTCCGCCTTTCGGCATCTCACACGCCGTTTTTCGCTAAAAAACGCAGAGAAACCATCCGATTTCCCTGCGCACAAACGTAATTTCTGTTTTAACGAACGGTTTCGACCTTCAAAAGGTTGGTCGTACCGGGCGTATTGAGCGGAAGTCCTGCCGTGATGACCACCGTATCGCCTTTGGAAACGATATCGGTCTGTTTGGCGCAATCGACGGCGTGCATAAACAGCTTTTCCTCGTTATCCTGGTTGAGTGCCAGCACCGGAAGAACGCCCCATGA
>ERZ824488.2244-NODE-2244-length-17848-cov-6.742483_pt1 | contig 17848 bp, 16 predicted proteins | sample MGYA00519936_ERZ824488 | MGnify/ENA primary metagenome ERZ824488 (study PRJEB31778, sample SAMEA3449153) | human gut metagenome | biome: human gut; feature: human-associated habitat; material: faeces | place: United Kingdom | collected 2010/2012 ... | reverse complement strand
GGTGCTGATCACCGGCACGGCAAATATTGCGCCTGCCGACCTGAAAATCATCAAGGGCGTCGCCGCCGAGTATGTGCGGGACATCTTCCGCAGGCTCCGTGAGCACGGCTATGATGAGAACACGATGACCTTGTATGTGACCGGCGGAGGCGGTTGCCTTGTGAAGAACTTTTATAAGTTCAACGCTGATCGTGTGAAATTCGTTGAGGACATCTGCGCCGCCGCAAAGGGGTATGAATATCTGGCAGAGGCACAGATGAAAGCTGAGGCGAAGGGATGAGCAAGTATCGGATCAATGTGCGGTTTGATTTGGACAAGCCAAAAGAGGCGAAAGCCGCACAGTATTTACAGTCGCTGGATAAATCCCGCAACGCTTTTATGGTAACGGCGGTCCTAAATGAAATGCAGCGACAGACATCCACAAATGGGGTTTTGCTGGAGGATATTCGGCAGGTCATACGGGAGGAATTGCAGGAGGTGTCGTTTGTTGCGGCACCTCCTGTTTTTGAGCAGGTGCAACCGGAGCTGACCGAGGAGCAGCAAGCCGAAAATGAAAAGAGCGTGCTGGATGACCTTGAAATGTTCGGCTGAGCCAAAATGCCGAGATGTGGCTCAGATCGCGGTATTTGCAGCAGAAGCAGAGCCATTTTGGCTCGGGAACAAGATATACCCTCAATGGGCAAGAATGCGGTTTTCAGTATCCGTCAGCCGCTTTTCTTTATGCCCTGCGGGGTGCGTCTCACGGTATAGCAAGCAGGGACTTTGTGTGCCACAAAAGTCCCAATCACAGCCGAAATCGGCTGACTCTTTGGGGGCGAAGCCCCCAATCCCCCAGTGAAAGGAGAGATGTGTATGGAAAAAGATATGCGCATCGCCGTCCGCGTGACGGCAAAGGAGAAGGAAAAAATTCAAACCAAAGCCCGAAAATGCGGGCTGAGTACGACTGAATATGTGAAGCAAAGAGCGTTGGGGTACGAGCCGAGAACGGTTCCGCCTGACGCTCTTTTTGCTTGTCTTGAAAAGCTTGGCGAGCTTGCGGACAAGGCGAGTTCACCGGAGCTGGACAAAGAAATTTGTGCAGTGCTGAAGCAAATAACGGCAGAGTTTCTACTGCCGGGAAAGGGGTGATGCGGTATGGCGGTGACAGGCTTTTGGCCTGTGTTCAAAAATCTGAAAGCCACGCTGGACTACGCCGACAATCCTGACAAGACCACCGCCCCGGAATATCTCGACGAGGATTTGTACGCCGCCCTGCGCTACGCAGAGAACGATAACAAGACCGACCGCAAAATGTTTGTGGGCGGTATTAACTGCTCGGCGCAGAACGCCTACGCCGAGATGGTCGCCGTGCAGCGGCGGTTCGGTCTGCGGGGAAAAGTGGTGGGCTACCACGGCATTCAGAGTTTTAAGGAGGGCGAGGTAACGCCGGAGCAGGCGTTCGCCATCGGCAAGGAGACAGCACGGCGGATGTGGGGCGATCGGTATCAGGTGCTCGTTACTGTCCATCTGAACACCGACAATGTGCATTGCCATTTTGTTGTGAATCCTGTGTCCTTCAAGGACGGTGCAAAGTTCAAAAACAAAATCGGCGACCACAAGGAGCTGCGTAAAATCTCCGATGAGATCTGCCGGGCGCACGAGCTGTCTGTGCTGGAAAACAGCGAGTTTTACAGCAAAGGCAAGAAAAAGGAGTATTGGGTTCACAAGGCCGGCAAGAAAACCCACCGGGACTATCTGCGGGAGGATGTGGAATACTGCCTGTCCTTTGCGACCAGCCCAAGGGAATTTGAAAATCAGCTCTATGCGCTCGGATACGCCCTTGATCCTGTGCGCTTTTCAGTCAAGGCAAAGCATTGGGAGCGTGCCGTGCGGCTGAATAGTATGGGCTTCTCAAAGGAGCGTGTCAACGAGCAGCTACATCAGAACGCCGAAAATCGGTATCGGCTATTCACCTTGGAATACCGACCACCGTATAAACCGAAGAAATTTCCGTTGGAGGACAAGCTGCGAAAGCTGAGTTTCTCCATTGAGCACAGCTATGACACCGCCACCGTTTTGGTGGATACGGTGTTTTATCTTGTCATAACGGCGATCCAAATCGTAGCCGAGCTTGCCGATGTAATGCTGCTGTCGCCGGATCTGCGGGCGGCGGAAAAGGATTTGAAGGAGCTGGTTGCCGACTATCACTTCTTGCAGGAGCGCGGTATCCATACGACAGCCGACCTGCAAGCAAATATTGAGCGATCCAAGTCTGAGCTTTCCGCCTTGGAGCATGAGCGTAGCGGCATCAGCAACCGCATACGCCGCCCCAAGTCGCCGAACGAACAGGCGCAAAACAAGGAACGCCGCAAGGCGGTATCCAGGCAGATGAAGCCCGTAAGGGAGCATCTGCGCCGTGCGGAGCGGATTTTAGAGAAATCCCCGCACCTGTACGAACTATTAAAACAAGAGCACGAGTTGGAGAAAAAAGCCCGTGCAAGATACAAGGAAAGAGGTAGATAAAAATGAAGAATACGATGAAAAAGCCGGTGGCAATTCCGGTAGAAAAATTGCGTCCCTTTGCCGGACACCCGTTTAAGGTCAAGGACGATGAGGAAATGAACACGCTGATCGAAAGCATACAGACACAAGGTATTCTTTCGCCGCTGATTGTCCGACCGATAGAAAATACAGAGGAATATGAGGTCATAAGCGGTCATCGCCGCTTACACGCCGCACAAAAGGCAGGGATTACAGAAGTCCCTGCCTTAATTTATGCCCTTGACCGGGATGCTGCCGCCATTGCGGTAGTAGACAGTAATCTGCACCGGGAGCATATTTTGCCCAGCGAAAAGGCGTTTGCGTACAGAATGAAGCTGGAAGCAATGAGCAGACAAGGACACCGCTCTGACCTAACTTCCGACCAACTTGGTCGGAAGTTGGAAACCGCTGAGATTATTGCACAGCAGTCCGATGACAGCAAATCTCAAGTACGGCGCTATATCCGCCTGACCTATCTCATCCCTGAGTTCCTTGAAAAGATGGACGAGGGCGAAATTGCCTTGTCCGTCGGTGTGGAGCTTTCGTTTCTTGACGAATCCAGCCAGCGGGAGGTGCTGGAGCAGTGCGCCATCAACGACTGCACCCCGTCCTATTCGCAGGCGTGGCGGATGCACAAGGCTGAGCGGGAGGGGACGCTCACCTCGGCGGTCATTCAAGCCATTATGTCGGAGGAAAAAGCCAACCAGAAGGCCCGCCTTAAAATTCCAATGGAACGCATCCGCAAGTATTTCCCCCAGAGCTATACTGCCGCTCAGATTGAGGACGCCGTGGTGAAGCTCTGCGAGCGGGACTACCGCCGACGAACCGACCGGGAGCGATAAGGAGGTGCAGCCTATGGGAAAATATCGCAAGATCGACTACACGCAGGTCGCACTGCCGGAGGAACTGCTTACCTCCTTTGCCAAGGCCATGCTCCCGGAGCTGCGTAAGTTTTACGCCAGCGACGAGGGCAGGACCTATTTTGCAAAGTGGCTCCTGAAGCACCCGGAATATGCGGCACATTCGACACCGGAGAGCGGATGACTATAATGAAAATCGGAGAGGAGGATTCTGTATGAATGTAGTCATTTACGCCCGCTTTTCCAGCCACAGCCAGACGGAGCAGTCCATTGAGGGACAGCTCAAGGTGTGCTATGAATATGCGGAGTCGAATCATTATACCGTTGTCGGAGAATATATCGACCGGGCCATCAGCGGCACCACGGACAACCGTGCCGAATTTCAGCAGATGATCTCCGACAGCGACAAGCACACCTTTGAGGGCGTTTTGGTATATCAGCTGGACCGTTTTGCCCGCAACCGCTATGACAGTGCTATCAACAAGGCGAAACTGAAAAAGAATGGTGTCCGGGTGCTGTCTGCCAAAGAGAATATTGCGGACGACGCTTCCGGCATCTTGGTGGAGGGCGTTCTGGAAAGTATGGCGGAATACTACTCCGTGGAGCTTTCTCAGAAGATCCATCGGGGTATGGCCATCAATGCCGAAAAGTGCCTGTCTAACGGCAGCAACCCCGGCCTAGGATTCAAGGTCGATGCCGAGCGGCGGTTCTATGTGGATGAGGAGGAAGCCGCCATTGTCCGTGAGATTTATGAGCGCTACGCCAGCGGCGAGACAAAAGCGGAGATCATCCGGGATCTGAAACGGCGCAGGGTCAAGACCTCTCTCGGCAAGGAATTCAGCCCCAACAGCCTCAGTCATCTGCTCAGCAACAAGCGTTATATTGGCGTCTATCTTTACAAAGGAAAGGAAACACCCGGCGGGATGCCTCGCATTCTGGATGATGACCTATTTTACCGGGTGCAATCGATGATGAATAAGAACAAAAATGCGCCGGCTCGAACTCACGGCGAGGGCGAATACCTGCTGACCACAAAGCTGTTCTGCGGACACTGCAAGGAAATGATGGTGGGCTACGGCGGCACCAGCAAGACCGGCAGGCAATATCACTACTATATGTGCAAAAACGCCCGCAGGAAAAAGTGTGGCAAGAAGATCGTCAGCAAGTCCTACATCGAGGACCGTGTGGTCAACGAGTGTTTGAAAATGCTGACCGAGGAGAAAATCCGCTTTATTGCCAAGAAGGTGGCCGAGGAGTGCGCCAAAAGCCCAGATAACCTAGCCGTCAAGGCACTGAAAAAAGCGATCCGAGAGGCAGACACGGCCATTGAAAACCTCTGGAAAGCCATCGAACAAGGGCAGGCCGTGGAGATGCTGACGGAACGACTCAACAAGCGCATGGCGGAAAAGGCGGAGCTGGAGGCGCAGTTCGCCATCGAGGAAAACAAGAAGATCACGCTGACGGAGGCACAGATTTTGGCCTTTCTGGACTATGTCTGCGAGATGCCCGCCGATGATGTGAACAAGCGCCGAGCCATCATCAATATCTTTGTTCATTCCATCTATCTGTATGACGACCACTTTACCCTCATCATCAACGCCAGCAAGAAGCCGTTGAGCATTGACAATATCCCGCTGGATGATATAGAAACGGCATTTGAAGGCGAAACCGGAGCTTCGGAGGGGTGTTCATCCTTGGGCACCCCTGCTCCACCACGTCAAAACAACACCATGAGGTCATCCGCCGCCGCAAGCGGCGTCCGATCGACCGATGGTGTTGTTTTTCCTTTCCAAATCGAACCCTCTGCGCCGGGTTCGATCTCCGGCATTTTCTTTGCATACAAATCATGGGAGCGGGCGGATCAACTATGAGAAAGATACTTTGTCTGCTGAAAAAAGAGCTTATGCTCACAATATCGGTTTTGATGGCATGTCTATCGCTCTTTCTTTCAAAACCCGGCGTTGAAACGCTCAGGAGCATCGACTGGCACACTCTGGCGATCCTTTTCATGATGCTGACGGTGCTGGAGGGTTTCAAAAAAGAAAACATTTTTCAGCCGGTTTTGAGGTTTTCCGAAAAGATCACTTCCATGGTCGGGATCTCGTTCTTTTTAATTTTCGGTGTGTTCTTTTCCTCCATGTTCGTGACGAACGATGTATCGCTGATCGTTTTCGTGCCGCTGACGATCCTCCTCTTCCGTACGGCAAAAAAAGAACCATATATCCTGCCGGTCATCTCAATGGAAAATATAGCGGCGATCCGCGGTTCCTTGCTGACCCCTTTTGGCAGTCCGCAGAACCTGTTTCTGTTTGAGCAGTCCGGCATTTCCGCCGGAAAGTTTGTGCTTCATATGCTGCCGCTGTGGCTCTCCTCCGCAATTCTTCTCGGCGGGTTCATCTTCTTTCTGTACCGAAAGGACCCTCACGAAAAAATCTCTTTGCTCGGAAGCTCCGGAGAAGCATGGAAGCCGGAGCGGAAAAAGCACAGAATTATCTACGTCGGGCTGTTTGCGCTGACTGTTGCAACGGTCGTCTCCCGAACACCGTATTGGCCGGCTGCCGCCGGGATCGTTCTCGCCGTTATTCTGCTTTTTGACCGCGCCGTACTGAGGAAAACGGACTATGTCCTGTTGGTCACCTTCTTCTGTTTCTTTGTCTTTTCATCGCAGATCACTGCGAACAAGACGATCTCGCACTTTCTTACCAACGCCGTTGCCGGCCACGAGTATTTCTGGGGGATCGGTTTGAGCCAGATCATCTCCAACGTACCGGCTTCCATTGTCCTTTACCCCTTTACCGATAATCTGGCCGCTCTTCTGTACGGTGTGGATACGGCAGGTCTGTGCTCCGTCATCGGTTCCCTCGCCTCGGTCATCAATTACAGGCTTTATGTGCGCTCTTACCCGGGGCAAGGCGGGAGGTTTATGAAAGTTTTTACGCTTATCAGCTGGGCATTTTTCCTGATCGTGGTCATTCCCGGCTACTTTCTTTCAAAGTACTGGCTGATTTAGTATACCATCTGCCCACCTCCGTGCGGTGGATCTCCCCTGTGCAGGGTCTCCGTTTTCCTGCACGGGGTTTTTGTTTGCATGAGAGTCTGCAAGCCATTCATAAATTGTTTACACTCCGCCGGTTGACTTTCGGGGTGCGGCAGATTATAATTGCAAATATTCTAATATTAGAGCTTCTATTCTTGGAGGTTTTTATGACAGAGCAGAATTTCACCGCTTCGCAGATGTTCCGCAATGCGAACCGGTTTATTGAAGCATACCATGCCGCATTGCAGCCGGTCTGCCGGGATACCGGCCTGCCGCCGATGGCGGTCGATATTCTGATGTTCTTCGCCAACAATCCCGAAAGCGGCACGGCGAAGGACGTCTGCCAGTGCCGCGGCTTCAAATCCGGCATTGTGTCCGTCCACGTGGACCGGCTCGTGAACGAGGGGCTTCTCTCGCGCCGGGAGGTCCCCGGCGACCGCCGGAAAACGCGGCTCGTGTGCACGGACGCGGCGGCGGAGATCGTAGAGCGCGGACGTGCGCTGCAAAAGGCCTTTGCGCAAAAACTGGTGGACGGGCTGTCGGAGGCGGATGTTGCCGTATTCCACAGCTGTCTGGCAGCAATCGGCGACAACATAGAGGACATCCGCAAAAACGGACTTCCCCCGGAGAACAGGAGATAACGATGCTGAAATTAATAAAGAATATGCGCCGGAAGGAAAAGGAGATGGCGCTGCTCTGTCTGGTGTTCGTCGTGGTGCAGATCTATTTTGATCTTCGTCTGCCGGACTATATGACGGAGCTCACGATGCTGATCAAAACGTCCGGCACAACGGCGGACATTGCCGCAGTCGGTCTCAAAATGCTCGGCTGCACGGCGGCAAGCGCGGTGCTGGCGATCGCGTGCGGCTTTCTCGCCGCAAAAACCGCGTCGGGATTCAGCTTTGCGGTGCGCGAAAAGCTCTTCCGCCATGTGATGGACATCGGCAGCGAGGAAATGCGGGACTTTTCCATTCCGAGCCTTATCACCCGCACGACGAACGACATCACCCAAATTCAGATGATCATCGCCATGGGCCTCCAGATGATGATCAAGGCCCCCATCATGGCGGTGTGGGCAATCATCAAGATCCTCGGCAAGAGCTGGGAGCTCTCCGCCGTGACCGCGGCGTTCGTCGTCGTGCTGTTCACAACGTTGCTGCTCATTATGGGCTCGTGCATTCCCCGTTTCCGTCTTGTGCAGAAAATGACGGATAAAATCAACCGCGTGGCGCGCGAAAATCTGACCGGCATCAACGTGGTGCACGCCTTCAACGCGGAGGAGTTCCAGAACGAAAAGTTTGACGGTCCCAGCCGCGGCATGATGGATCTCCAGATGAAAAACCAGAAGCTCTTTTCGCTGGTGCAGCCGTCGATGTCGCTCGGAATGAACGGTCTGGCGCTTGCGATCTACTGGGTCGGCGCCGCGCTCGTGAACAGCATTGCCGTAACGGACATGGCCGCGCGCCTTACCATGTTCAGCGAAGTGCTCGTATTCAGCACGTATGCGACGTATATCGTCATGTCGTTCATGATGCTCGCCATGATCTTCATGCTGCTGCCGCAGGCGCAGGTGTCCGCGGAGCGCATCAACGAGGTGCTCGACCGCAAAGCCTCCATCCGCGAGGGCAGCGTCCAAACCGGCGCGGAGACCGGAACGGTGGAGTTCCGAAACGTTTCGTTCCGCTACCCCCACGCCTCCGGAGACGCGCTGACGAACATTGATTTCAAGGTAAACCGCGGCGAAACGCTCGCGATCATCGGCGCGACCGGCAGCGGCAAGACAACGCTCGTCCAGCTCATCCCCCGCTTTTACGACGCGACGGAGGGCGCGGTGCTCATCGACGGCGTGAACGTGAAGGACTATTCCTTCGATGCGCTCTACGATAAGCTCGGCTATGTCACGCAGAAGGCCGTTCTCTTCTCGGGAACGGTGCGCGACAACGTACTCTTCGGCGAGAGCGCTGCCGGAAGCGACAGCGAAAACCTTGAGAGCGCCATTGCGCTTTCGCAGGCAAAGGAGTTTGTGGATAAGCTGCCGGAGGGTACAGACTACGAGATCGAGCAGCTTGGCCGCAACGTGTCCGGCGGGCAGAAGCAGCGCCTTTCCATCGCCCGCGCGCTGGCGCGAAAGCCGGAAATTCTGGTCTTTGACGATTCGTTCTCGGCGCTCGATTACCGGACGGACGCGAAGCTGCGCGAGGGTCTGAACCGGGAGCTGCATGATGTGACGAAGATCATCGTCGCCCAGCGCATCAGCACGATCCGCCACGCCGAAAAGATCCTCGTTCTCGACCGCGGCGAGATCGCCGGCATGGGAACGCACGACGAGCTTATGCAATTCTGCAAAGTGTACCGCGAGATCGCAACATCGCAGCTGAGCGCCGCGGAGCTCGCGTAAGGAGGGACGGAAATGAAACGAACCAATAAAGCAAACGGCATCCGCTCCGCGGTGCCGCGCCTTGCGGACTATATGCGCTCAAGCATGGGCGTCATCATCCTGGCGCTGATCCTCGCCGCGCTCAGCGCGGTGATGACGATCCTCGGGCCGAACCAGATCGGCCGGATCGCCACGCTGATGTCGGACGGTCTCACAGGAAACATCGATCTCGCGGCGATCGCCAAAGTCGGTATTTTCCTTGCTGTCATCTATGTACTCAGTGCAGTTTTCAGCTTTATCCAGCACTACACGATGTCCGTCGTCACGCTGAAAATGTCCTACTGCATGCGCGGCGAGCTTTCCGCCAAGATCAACCGCGTGCCGCAGAAGTATTTCGGCACGACCTCGCAGGGCGACATTCTCAGCCGCATCACAAACGACGTTTCCACCCTGCAGCAGGGACTCACGAACAGCCTGCCCACGATCATCAGCGCGGCCACGCAGTTTGTCGGCTGTCTCCTTATGATGTTCGTCACCGAGTGGCGGCTCGCGCTCGTTTCCATCGGCGTGACGATCCTCGGCATGCTGCTGACGGTGCTGATCCTGTCCAGATCGCAGCGGTATTTCGCCGCGCGGCAGAAAAGTCTCGGCGCGCTGAACGGGTATGTGGAGGAAATGTACTCCGGGCATGAAGTCGTGCGGCTCAGCCGCGCCGGGCGGAAGATCGGCGCGCAGTTCGATACGCTCAACGCCGCCGTTTACGACGCAAACTGGAGATCGCAGTTTCTCTCCGGCATGATGCAGCCGCTTATGAACATTGTCGGCAACATCGCCTATGTCGCGGTGTGCGTTCTCGGCTCGATCCTCGCGATGAACGGCACGATCGAGTTCGGCGTGATCGTCTCGTTCATTCTGTATGTCCGGCTTTTCACCTCGCCGCTGACGCAGATGGCGCAGGGCATGACGAACATGCAGACCGCCTCCGCCTCCGCGCACCGCATCTTCGATTTTCTCGAAAGCGAGGAGATGCCCGACGAGAGCGAAAAGACCGCGAAGCTCACCGATGTGCGCGGCAGGGTCTGCTTTGACCATGTCCGGTTCAGCTATCCGAGTGACCCGGACAAGATCATCATCCGGGACTTTTCCGCCGAGGTGCTCCCCGGACAGAAGGTCGCCATCGTCGGCCCGACCGGTGCGGGCAAGACCACAATGGTCAATCTTCTCATGCGGTTCTTTGAGATCAACAGCGGCAGCATAACGATCGACGGCGTACCCATCTCCGATATGCGCCGGGAGGATGTACACGGTCTCTTCAGCATGGTTTTGCAGGACACCTGGCTCTTTGAGGGAACGGTGCGGGAGAATCTTGTGTACAACATGGAAGGCATCACCGACGAACAGCTCGAAGCGGTCTGCCGCGCGTGCGGGCTCGACAAGCTCGTCCATTCGCTGCCGCAGGGGTTCGATACGGTGCTCTCCGAGAGCGCCGGCATTTCCGCCGGGCAGAAGCAGCTTCTCACCATTGCCCGCGCTATGCTCCAAAATGCGCCCATGCTGATCCTCGACGAGGCGACCTCCTCCGTCGATACCCGCACGGAAGTTTTGATCCAGCGGGCCATGGACGAGCTCACGAAGGGGCGTACCAGCTTTGTGATCGCGCACCGCCTGTCCACGATCAAAAACGCGGACAAGATCCTCGTCCTGCGCGACGGCGACGTGGTCGAAAGCGGCACGCACGAAGAGCTCATGCAGCGCGGCGGCTTCTACGCCGAGCTCTATAACAGCCAGTTTGACGAGGCATCCTGACTTTTTTCTCCGTTTGAAGCGGAAAGACGCAGGTTCCCGATCTGTAAACAGCACCCCATTTGTTAGACAAGTACGATAAAATACTTGTACTAAGGAATGGGGTGCTGTTCCATACGATACTTGCGGGGTTTTGTCTTATTTCGCGAGAGCGGCGACCTGCTCGGCCATGGTGGGAACATCGCATTTCCCGGTGCGGATGGCCTCCAGAATGACCTCCGGCGAGGCCGGGACTTTGTTGATGCGCACGCCGACAGCGCGGGAAACGGCGTTCAAAATCGCCGGGGTGATCGGCACGGTGGCGACCTCGCTCACGCCCTTCGCGCCGTAAGGCCCGATGGGTTCCGGGTCTTCGATGAGGATGAGCTTGTAGCGCGGCGTGTCCTCCGCCTTCGGAAGCCCCATCTGCCCGTAGAGCTTTTTGACCGGGTAGCTGTTTTTCGTCGGGTGGCCCTCGGTGAGCGCATATCCCTGTCCCATCGACACGCTGCCCTGCATCTGGCCTTCGATAATGCGCGGATTGATCGCGCGGCCGACATCGTGCGCGGCGATGACCTTGAGGAGCTTTACTCTGCCCGTGGCGGTATCCACCTCGACGATCGCCGCCTGCGTTGCGTAGGCGTAGGCCGGGAAGTTGCGGTACTTTACGCCCTTCTCCTCCGCGCCCTTGAAGTTTCCGATGGCGAAGCACTCCGGCGCGCGGAAGTAGTATTCCGCGTACCGGCTCTCGCCCGGCTGCGGCGGGTTCTCTTCCAGCTCCTTCTGCAGAAGCCGGCACGCTTCGTACACTGCGCGCCCGTCGCAGAGCGTCTGGCGCTCGGACACGCTCTCGCCGGTCGGGATCGTGATGTCCGTATCACCGATGACGATGTCGATATCCTTCATATCCATGCGCAGCGTCTCCGCCGCGATCTGCACCATGGCGGTGCGGAAGCCCTGTCCCATGTCCGTGCCGGAGACGATCATATGGAGCTTGCCGTCGCCGTCGAGCGTCAGCCTGCACGCGCCGTCGTCAATGAAAATGCCCTTGCCGATACCGGAGTTTTTGAATCCGGACGCCACGCCCCAGCCAAGGACCTTCGTTCCGTTCGGGTACTGCCCCTCGTATTCCCTGAGCGCTTCCCTGACCGCCTTTTCGCACAGGTCGATCGTATCGTGCATACCCATGCTGCTCTCAAGCAGTTCTCCGCCGACAGAGCAGCTGCCCGGGTACACGGCGTTGCGCCGCCGCAGCTCAAAGGGGTCGATGCCGAGCTTTTCGGCCATTTCGTCGAGCGCCGTCTCGATGGAAATCGCGGCCTGATTGATGCCGTAGCCGCGGAACGCGCCGCCCTGCAGATTGTTATCGCGGATGCAGCGGGCGTCCACGCGGACGTTTGGAATGATGTACGGCCCACCGGACATCAGACAGCCGGTCATGAGCGTACCGTAGCTCTCGGCCTCGTAGGGGCCGCCGTCGGAGAACATGAAGCTGTCGAGATACCGGAACCTGCCGTCCTTCGAGAAGCCGATCTCATAATCCGTGTGGTATCCGTGGCGGCGGGTCGTGACGATCATGTCCTCCTGGCGTGTGAGTGTTACCTTGACAGGCTTATCGCAGCAGAGCGCCGCGACCGCCGCGGGCGCTTCAAGGAACGAGTCGCATTTCTTGCCGAAGCCGCCGCCGAGCGGCGTCGCCACGACGCGGATGTTCTCCTCGTCCATGGCGAGATTTTTGGCGAGCATCCGGCGCACCTCAAAGGGCGCCTGCGTGCAGGCGTACACCGTGACTCTGCCGTCCTTTGCGTACCCGATGGCGCTCACCGGCTCCATGCAGACGTGATCCTGCGGCTGGATATCCTTCGATACGCGCACCTTTACGATCTCCGCCTCGGCCTTGCATTTTTCCACATCGCCGGTCTCGCGGCCGGTACGGACGATGTAGCTGTCCGCCTTCACGCCCTCCGCCATCGTATAGATGCCGGGCAGCTCCGTATAGTCGATCTTCACAAGTTTCGCCGCAGCGCGGGCATGCTCCGGCGTGTCGGCGACGACCATGGCGACAAAATCGCCGAGGAAGCGTACCTCATCCGAGCAAAACACCGGCTGATCGGGCGTCCATGTGCCGATCTTGTTGAGCCCCGGCACGTCCTTATGTGTGACGATGCGCGCAACGCCGGGCGCGGACTCCGCCGCGGAATAATCCACCGCGTTGATGCGCGCGTGCGGCACGGGCGCGAAAACGAACGCGCCGTGGAGCATGGTTTCTTCCCCGAACTCGTCAGCTTCGTAATCGTCGCAGTATTTGAGCGTTCCGGCGGTTTTGGCAAGGCCGTCCACATCCCAGACGCTCTTTCCAACGAACCGCCCCTCGATCTCGGGGACAATCTGTCCCTTGCCGGTTACAATCTCGGTCGGGTCGTTCGCCTGCACGGCAGTGAGCGGCACATTCTCGCCGCGCAGACGCGCCGCGGCGAGCTTCACGCCCTCGATGATCTTCACATAGCCGGTGCAGCGGCAGTAGTTGTGCTTCAGGCCGTCGTATATATCTTCTTCCGTCGGGTTCACGGTTTTGCACAGCAGCGCCTTTGCTGCCATAATCATGCCCGGCGTGCAGAAGCCGCACTGCACCGCGCCCGCGTCGAGGAACGAGCGCTGGATGACCTGCAGCATCGTGTCGTTCGGAAGATTTTCGATCGTCTCCACGCTCTTTCCGGCGAGCGTTTTGAGAACCGTTACGCATGAGCGGGCAAGGATACCGTCAATGAGCACACTGCACGCGCCGCAGTGACCGGTGGAGCAGCCTTCCTTGCTCCCCTTCATGCATTCCACATTACGCAGATACTTCAAAAGCGTCATGCGTCCTTCGTATTCTGCCGTGATCTCTCTGCCGTTCAGGATAAATGTTGCGTTTTCCATGCAGCTTTCCCTTTCCCTCGCCGGTATTTGGGTTATTCTCTTTACAGAATAGTTTGTTTCCTCGGAAACAAGTTGTTATTTGTATTATATACGGCCTCGGAGAATTGTCAAGCGCTTTTGTTGACAGGCGCGGAGATCACGGATAAAATATAGGCAGTTTAAGGGAAAGGAACTGCCGCTGATGGATCGAAGCGAAGAGCTTTTGCAGCTCGTACTGGAATACACCAACCTCTCGGACGAGACCGACAAGCTGCACAACCGTGACAGTCTCTCCGGCTATGATAACTCCGAGCTGAACTGTCTTGACGCCATCGGGCGTCTGGAGCAGCCAAACGTCACAGCGCTGGCCGGGGAAATGCGCATGACGAAGGGCGCGATCAGCAAGATTCTGCGCAAGCTCTCGGACAAGGGCGCGGTGGAGCCATATCAGCTCGGCTTGAACCGGCAGAAGATCTTTTACCGGCTGACCGACGCCGGACAGGAGCTTTTTGACGCGCACCGCGAGCGCCACCGCGGCTGGGAGAAGCGCGAGCTTTTGTTCTTCCGCTCTCTGTCCGAGGAGGAACTATCAGGAGCCATACGCTTCTTCAACGACTACAATACCGATCTGCGTGCCCGGCTGGGAAAAGAATAACGCTTTAAAGATAGCAGAAGAGAGATGGAACGATCCATCTCTCTTTCGCTTTTTTCAGGGATTGAATATGCCGTAGAGCTGCTTGTACTGCAGCACACGGTAAACGCTCTCGTTAAGGCGCGCTTCGGATATCGTGCCGTTTTCCACGGCGGCAACAACGGCGTCAAACGCCTCGGACAGCACCTCCGGCATAAGGATGATATCAACGCCCGCCTCGATCGCGGCGATCGCCGCGTCGCCGGACGAATAGGCGTCGGTCACACCGTGCATCGCCATGGAGTCAGTGATCACCAGCCCCGTAAAGCCCAGCTCGCCGCGGAGGTATCCGGTGATCATCGTACCGGAAAGGCTCGCGGGCGTGAGATCTCCGGTGACGTTCGGCGCGGCGATATGCCCGACCATGACGGCGCAGCCGGTCAGGTCGTTCGTGCTGTAGGGGATCCACTCACACGCGGCAAGCTCGTCATGCGTCTTATATGTGACGGCAAGGCCGTTGTGACTGTCCTCGGCGGTGTCGCCATGGCCGGGGAAATGCTTATACACCGGCAGGACGCCCTGCGAGGCGAGCCCCCGCGCGCACGCGCCCGCCATGGCAGCGGCGGTATTCGCGTCCGCAGAGAATGCGCGGCTGCCGATGACGGTATTGGCCGGATTCGTATACACGTCCGCCACAGGCGCGAAGTCCACCGTGAAGCCGTAATCGGCGAGATAGCCGCCGATCGTGCGGCCCATGTTCTCGGCATCCGCCGGATTCCCCGACGCGCCCACGGCGGCGGCGCTCTCGTATTTCGGCAGACCGAAGGCGGCGTTATTGGCAAGCCGCGCAACAAGCCCGCCCTCCTCGTCCACGCCGAGGAACAGCGGCACCGTTGTCGCGTCGCGCAGCTGTTCGGTGAACGCGCGGAGCGTTTCGGGGTCGGAGATATTTTTTCCGAAGATCGCAACGCCGCCGACCGGGTACGCCGCGAGCACCGCGCGCATATCGTCCGTGAACGTTTTCACGCCCTCGGTTTCCGAGGAGTTGATCTGTCCCGGCGTCTGCGTTGGATCGAGCGCGTCCGGACGGATGAAAAAGAGCTGGCCGACCTTTTCCCGCAGCGTCAAGGTCTGCATATAGCGCTCGATGGCGTCGCCCTCTGCCGGGGCTTCCGTCTCTGTCGGGGTCTGTGCCGCCGGTGTTTCCGGCGTACCTTCCGGTTCGGGCGTGGCAGTAGGTTGGGGCGTCGCCGTCGGCTGCGGTGTTGCCGTGATTTGCGGCGCGGCGGTATCCTCCGCCTCCGGATAACAGGGTTCCGTGCCCGGCGCACCGCAGGCGGTCAGCAGAGTACATATTATAAGCAGCATTGCAATAGGAATACACAGCTTTTTCATCTTTACGTTCCCTTCGCCTTTTCTTATGCTATTAGACGCTTTTCTCGGCGGTTTTGTTCGGCATTTTGCAAAAATGGCGCAGCCTTAAAAAGGCTGCGCCGTTTTTGCGTTTTATACGGGATTACACCAGCTCGATGACCGCCATTTCCGCGGCGTCGCCCTTGCGGGCGCCGATGCGGGTGATGCGGGTGTAGCCGCCGGTGCGCTCCTTATACTTGGGAGCGATCTCGTCGAAGGTGCGCTTGGCGATGTCCTCGCGGGTGATGAAGGAGCACGCCTGGCGGTAGTTGCTCAGACCGCCTTCCTTGCCGAGGGTGATCATCTTCTCAGCGAGAGGAGCGATCTCCTTGGCGCGGGTGACCGTGGTCTCCATACGTCCCTTGTCCAGGAAGTCCGTGACCTGCTGGCGGAGCATTGCCATGCGCTGATCGGTAGTCTTACCGAGTTTTCTGTTGGCAGGCATTGTTATTTCCTCCTATTTACTGGTTGTTGTCGTCGCTGGCCAGGGACAATCCCATCATGGCGAGCTTGTGCTCGACCTCTTCGAGAGATTTGCGACCCAGGTTGCGGACCTTGATCATCTCGTCCTGTGTTTTCGAGATGAGGTCCTCGACGGTGTTGATGTTTGCGCGCTTGAGGCAGTTGAAGCTGCGGACCGAGAGGTCCAGCTCCTCGATCGTCATTTCCAGCACCTTGTCCTGCGGCTGCGGCTCGCGCTCCTTGACCGTGACGGTTCCGCCGGCGGCGTCCGAAAGGTCGGTGAAAAGCGTGAAGTGGTCGCAGAGGATCTTGGCGCCCAGCGAAACGGCGTCACGCGCCGTGATCGTCTTGTCCGTCCATACTTCGATGGTCAGCTTGTCGTAGTCCACCTGGTTGCCCACACGGGTGTTCTCAACGGAGTAGTTGACCTTCAGCACGGGGGAATAGATCGAGTCAACGGGGATGGTGCCGATGATGGGCTGTGCCGGCTTGTTGTGCTCAGCCGTGACGTAGCCGCGGCCATGCCCAACGGTCAGCTCCATGGAAAGCGAGCCGTCCGGGCCCAGCGTGGCGATGTGATGCTCGGGATTGAGGATCTCAACCTCCGCATCCGTCTTGATGTCGCCGGCGGTGACATCGCCCTCGCCGGAGGCTTCGATATAGACGGTCTTGGGAGTATCGCAGTGAAGACGGGCGATGATGCCCTTCACGTTGAGAACGATCTCGGTCACATCCTCGGTCACGCCGGGGATGGTGGAAAACTCATGCTGGATGCCGGCGATCTTGATCTTCGTGACCGCCGTTCCGGGCAGGGAGGAGAGGAGAACACGCCGCAGGGAGTTGCCCAAGGTCGTGCCATAGCCGCGCTCCAGCGGTTCGACAATGAATTTGCCGTAGGATGCTTCCGCCGAATTTTCGATGCACTCGATACGCGGCTTTTCTATTTCGATCATGTAGTACCCTCCTTTAGATGTCGGCGCCGTGGGATCGGCGCCGCAGATGTGTCAGCTTACCAATCGGACGGGGGTATTACTTGGAGTACAGCTCGACGATGAGGTGCTCCTCGACAGGCAGATCGATGTCCTCCCGGACAGGGAGAGCAACTACCTTCGCCTCGAGGCTGTTCCGGTCGAAGTCCAGCCATTTGGGAATCAACAGCGTGCTGTTGTTTTCCACGCAGGTCTTGAACTTATCCAGGCTGCGGCTCTTCTCCCGCAGAGAGATAACCTCGCCCGGCTTGACCAGATAGGAGGGGATATCGACGCGCTGGCCGTTCACGGTAAAGTGGCCGTGGCTGACCAGCTGGCGGGCCTCGCGGCGGGTATTGGCAAGGCCCAGACGGAAGGCCACATTGTCCAGGCGGCGCTCCAGCATGGACAGGAGGACCTCGCCGGTGTTGCCGGCGCTGCGGGCCGCCTTGTCATAGTAAGCGCGGAACTGCTTCTCCAATACGCCGTAGACAAACTTTACCTTCTGCTTCTCGGCCAACTGAGTGGCATACTCGCTCTTTTTGCCGCGGCGCTGAGCGCCGGGGTTGCGGTTGGATTCCTGCTTGCTCTTCCCGGTGTACCCCATGGCGGCGGGCGAAATGCCCAGAGCGCGGCAACGCTTTACGATGGGCTGCATATTCTTAGCCATAGTGCTCTATTCCTCCTTCTCTTACACGCGGCGGCGCTTCGGCGGACGGCAGCCGTTGTGGGGAATGGGAGTCACGTCCTTGATCAGGGTGACCTCCAGGCCCACAGCCTGCAGGGCGCGGATGGCGGCTTCACGGCCGGCGCCGGGACCCTTGACATACACCTCAACAGTCTTCAGGCCGTGCTCCATGGCAGCTCTGGCGGCTGTCTCGGCAGCGGTCTGAGCCGCAA
>ERZ824488.2239-NODE-2239-length-17893-cov-6.270938_pt1 | contig 17893 bp, 16 predicted proteins | sample MGYA00519936_ERZ824488 | MGnify/ENA primary metagenome ERZ824488 (study PRJEB31778, sample SAMEA3449153) | human gut metagenome | biome: human gut; feature: human-associated habitat; material: faeces | place: United Kingdom | collected 2010/2012 ... | reverse complement strand
GCAGACTTACAGATGTCATCGAAAAACTCTGTATCGAAGCAAATGAACATCTTCCCAAAGACGTAAAAGACGCCATTACAACCTGCCGTGCCTGCGAGGACGGCGAGATTGCCAAAGGTGTTCTGGACGATATCATTAAAAACTTTGACATTGCAGATCAGGAGTGTGTACCCATCTGCCAGGATACAGGAATGGCCTGTGTTTTCCTGGAAATCGGACAGGATGTACATTTCGTTGGAGGAGATCTCACCGATGCCATCAACGAGGGCGTACGCCGCGGATATACAAACGGCTACCTTCGCAAATCTGTCGTAAAAGACCCGGTTCGCCGTGGAAACACCGGCGATAACACACCGGCCATGATTTACACAGAGATTGTTCCCGGAGAAAATGTGAAAGTCACCGTTGGCCCGAAAGGCTTCGGAAGCGAGAACATGAGTATGATCCGTATGTTCAAACCCTCCGCTGGCCTTCAGGGAATCAAAGACTTCATCTTGGAAGTGGTAGAGACCGCAGGTCCCAACCCCTGCCCGCCGATGGTAGTCGGCGTTGGTATCGGCGGAACCTTTGATAAATGTGCCCTTCTTGCAAAGAAAGCACTGATGCGTCCGCTGGATTCCCACAATCCGGATCCGTTTTATGCAGATCTTGAGGATGAGATGCTTGAAAAAGTCAACCAGCTTGGTATCGGACCTCAGGGCTTTGGCGGAAAGACCACAGCCATCGGACTGAACATTGAAACCATGCCCACTCATATTGCCGGTATGCCCTGTGCAGTCAATATCAACTGCCATGTGACACGCCATAAAACGGAGGTGATCTGATCATGGAGAGAAGACATATCACTCTTCCTCTGACCGAGGAACTGGCTAAAACCCTTCACGCAGGAGATCAGGTGCTCCTGACAGGTACCATTTATACATCCAGAGACGCAGGCCACAAGAGAATGTGCGAGGCTCTGGCAAGAGGAGAGAAGATTCCCTTTGACCCGACAGACGCGACGATCTACTATGTAGGTCCGACCCCGGCAAAACCCGGCGCAGTCATCGGTTCCGCAGGTCCGACCACCAGCGGACGAATGGACGCTTACGCCCCCACCATGATGTCTGTGGGAGCCAGAGGCATGATCGGTAAGGGAGCCCGTCTTCCAGAGGTTGTGGAAGCCATGAAGAAATACAGCGGCGTTTACTTCGGAGCCATCGGCGGAGCTGGCGCTCTCCTGGCAAAATGTATCAAAAAAGCAGAGCTTATCGCGTATGAAGATCTGGGCGCAGAGGCTCTCCGTAAGCTTTATGTGGAGGATATGCCCCTGGTAGTCATCATTGACTGTGAGGGCAACGACCTTTACAAAGAAGGAAGAGAATCCTACTTGGCAAATAAGAAATAATCGGGTAAAATAAAAAAGCCTGGCTTCCCATTCGGCGGCCAGGCTTAAAAAAAACAAATGATAGGAGTCTTTATTATGCAACAACATCCTCATCATCATTCGTATGATCCGCTTCATCTTTTTGAGGGGGAGGACGAACAGCAGATGTCCGAGGCTTTCCGAAACAGCGCGTTTCTGGCGCTTTCCGGCGGCTTTCAGGATGCCTACACCTACAATGTCCGAAATGAGGTATTTTCCAATGCCCAGACCGGAAACGTGGTGCTCATGAGCCAGCATCTCATGGCAGGAGAGTGGATGAGCGGTTTAAGGTATCTGCTTCCGCTGATATCTTTTGCCTTAGGCGTCTGGGTAGCGGAAAAGATCCAGGGAAAATACCGGTATGCGAGGAAGCTTCACTGGCGGCAGGGTGTCCTTCTGGCAGAGATCGTTCTTCTTTTTATCGTCGGTTTCGTGCCGAGAGAACTGGATATGCTGGCCACGATCCTGGTGTCCTTTGCCTGTGCCATGCAGGTGCAGAGTTTCCGTAAGGTTCACGGCTATTCCTATGCCAGTACGATGTGTATCGGAAACCTGAGGGGCGGCACGGCAGCCATGTCCTCTTATTTCCGCGAGCACAGGCTGGAAGATCTCAGGAAAGCTTTCTATTACTTCGGCATCATTGTCCTTTTTGCAGTGGGAGCCGGTCTTGGCGGAAATCTTTCCATCCATTATGGCATCCAGATGATCTGGGTATGCTGCGCTTTCTTATTGATAAGTTTCCTCATGATGTTCTACGAAAAGATCTGAGAAGGCGAAAATTTTATAAATTGTTAAAAAAAAATCAAAAAAATTTTATTGCTTTTACGAGTTAAATATGTATAATATAAAAAGGGAAACGAGGGATTTCGTTTTCCGACAAATATTGAAAAACCTGCTTTTGTAGGTGGTCATATTACTATTAAAGAAAAGAGGTTAAATGTAAGATGGCAGAGATCAATTTAAGCAAGTATGGCATTACCGGAACCACAGAGATCGTATATAACCCCTCTTACGAGATGTTATTCGAAGAGGAGACCAAACCGGGTCTGGAAGGATATGAAAAAGGACAGGTCAGTGAGCTGGGCGCAGTAAATGTTATGACTGGCATCTACACAGGCCGTTCCCCAAAAGACAAATTTATCGTTATGGATGAGAACTCCAAAGATACCGTATGGTGGACTTCTGACGAGTACAAGAACGATAACCATCCGGCAAGCCAGGAAGCTTGGAAAGCAGTTAAGGAGATCGCACTGAAAGAACTCTCCAACAAGAAACTGTTCGTTGTAGATGCTTTCTGCGGAGCAAACAAAGATACCCGTATGGCAATCCGTTTCATCGTTGAGGTTGCTTGGCAGGCTCACTTTGTAACCAATATGTTCATCCGTCCGACAGAGGAAGAATTGAAAGACTTCGAACCGGATTTCGTTGTTTACAACGCTTCCAAAGCAAAAGTAGAAAATTATAAAGAGCTGGGTCTTAATTCTGAGACCGCTGTTATGTTCAACATCACCAGCCGTGAGCAGGTTATCGTAAACACCTGGTACGGCGGAGAGATGAAAAAAGGTATGTTCTCCATGATGAACTACTACCTGCCGCTGAAGGGCATGGCTTCCATGCACTGCTCCGCAAACACCGATATGAACGGTGAGAACACCGCTATCTTCTTCGGTCTGTCCGGAACAGGTAAGACCACCCTTTCCACCGACCCGAAACGTCTTCTCATCGGTGATGACGAGCACGGCTGGGACGACAAGGGCGTATTCAACTACGAGGGCGGTTGCTACGCAAAAGTTATCAACCTGGATAAAGATTCCGAGCCGGATATCTACAATGCCATCAAGAGAAACGCTCTTCTTGAGAACGTAACTCTGGACGAGAACGGCAAGATCGATTTCGCTGATAAGAGCGTAACCGAGAATACCCGTGTATCTTATCCGATCAACCACATTAAGAACATCGTTCGCCCGATCTCTTCCGCACCGGCAGCTAAGAATGTAATCTTCCTGTCTGCAGATGCATTCGGTGTACTTCCGCCGGTATCTGTACTGACTCCGGAGCAGACTCAGTACTACTTCCTGTCCGGCTTCACTGCAAAACTTGCAGGAACCGAGCGTGGAATCACCGAGCCGACCCCGACCTTCTCTGCTTGCTTCGGACAGGCTTTCCTGGAGCTGCATCCGACCAAATACGCAGAAGAGCTCGTTAAGAAAATGGAGAAGAGCGGAGCAAAAGCATACCTGGTTAACACCGGATGGAATGGTACCGGCAAACGTATCTCCATCAAAGATACCCGTGGTATCATTGATGCAATCCTGAATGGAGACATCCTGAAAGCAGAGACCAAGAAGATCCCGTTCTTCAACTTCGAGGTTCCGACAGCGCTTCCGGGTGTTGATTCCCATATCCTTGACCCGAGAGATACCTACGCTGACGCTTCCGAGTGGGAGACCAAAGCTAAGGATCTGGCTGCAAGATTCGTTAAGAACTTCGCTAAATACGAAGGAAACGCAGCTGGTAAAGCTCTTGTTTCTGCTGGTCCGCAGGCTTAATGACAGATCAAACAAAATAGATGATATTTTACCGGGTGCGGAGTTTCCGCACCCGGATTTTGTTATGGCGACGAGGAAAATGCACGCACTTGTGCAAGTGCATTTGACGACCGCTAATCAGAAAGAAATTCGCGTAGCGTATCTCGTCTCTGCAATTGAGGAGGAATATGAAGAAAAAAGCGTTTCAGGCGGCTTTTCCCTACACGCTGCCAATCTGTGTGGGCTTTCTCTTCCTGGGGATGTCCTACGGCTTTATGATGCGAAGCAAAGGTTTTTCCTTTCTCTATCCGCTGTTCATGAGTATGTTTATCTTTGCGGGTTCCATGGAATTTGTCACGGTAAATCTGCTTCCTGCTGGCTGAGAAGAGAGGAGGGGACAAAAAATGACAATCTTACAGCAGATCATCACCATTGCGGCTGTGGTCCTGGGAACCATGGTGACACGTTTCCTTCCTTTTATCGTTTTTCCGGAGGGAAAAGAGCCGCCGAAGGCCGTCCGTTATCTCGGAGGTAAGCTTCCCTATGCGGTCATCGGCCTTCTGGTGGTCTATTGCCTCAAAGACGCGCCGGCCAGCTCCACTCACGGTTTGCCGGAAGCCATTGCGATCCTTTTTGTGGGCCTCCTTCACAAGTGGAAAAAGAATACGCTCCTCAGCATCGCAGGAGGCACGATCCTTTATATGTTGCTGGTACAGATGGTATTTTAAGAAAACTTAAACATTAAGTGATAAAAAAACTCAACATCCTGTCTTCCATTGGAAAATAAAATGCGTTACACTGAGTTAGAAACAACTAACAAAAACCTGCACGGCCAGGAAGAGGGAGGATAAGATGTTTCTGGAAATACATGAGTTACGAAAGAGCTTTGGAGCGGGAGAAAACAGGACGGAAGTCCTGAAAGGACTGGATTTTTCTGTGGAAAAAGGCGAGATCTGCGTGCTTCTGGGACCCTCCGGTTCCGGTAAATCCACACTTCTGAATATCATCGGCGGCATTGACGAGGCCGACGGCGGCTATATCAGCATCGATGGGGAAAAGATGGAAGAGATGAAGGAGAAGGCGCTGACGGAGTACCGTCGGAGACACTTAGGGTACGTCTTCCAGATGTACAACCTGATCCCCAACCTGAATGTAAAGGAAAATATTGAGGTGGGCGCTTATTTGAGCGACAGGCCTCTGGACATCGACGAGCTGCTTCACACGCTGGGGCTCTATGAGCACCGTCACAAGCTGCCAAACCAGCTCTCCGGCGGCCAGCAGCAGCGGACCAGTATTGGCCGTGCCATCGTGAAAAATCCGGATATCCTGCTCTGCGACGAGCCCACGGGAGCTCTGGATTACCATACCTCCAAGGAGATCTTAAAGCTCATTGAGGATGTGAATCAGAAATACGGAAACACGGTCATCATGGTCACGCACAACGACGCCATCAAAAATATGGCGGACCGCGTGGTGAAGCTCCGCGACGGTCAGATCCGGAAAAACTATGTGAACGAGACAAAGATTGCCGCCGGCGATCTGGAATGGTGAGGCGGTTATGAAAAAGAAGATGAGAAATCCGCTCTGGAAGCGCCTCCCGCGAGAACTTGTGGGAGATATCGGAAAATATCTGGTGATCTTTCTTTTTATGACGGCCACCATCGGCTTCGTCTCCGGCTTTCTGGTGGCGGATGAGAGCATGCTGGAAGCCTATGACGAGAGCTTTGAGAAATACAGGATCGAGAACGGAAACTTCACGCTGGACAGTCAGGCTACAGAGGAAAAGCTGTCGGATCTTGGAAAAGAGGGGGTGACGATCTACGAGAACTTCTACCTGGATGAACCGGTGGATGTGGATCTGGATGGAACCTCAGACGGCACCATGCGTATCTTCAAAAAACGGGAAGAAGTGAACCTGGTCTGCCTGATGAAGGGCACATTTCCGGAGACGGCCGACGAGATCGCCATCGACCGGATGTATGCGGACAATAACTCCCTTGCGGTGGGAGACACCATCACAGTAGGAGGAAAAGAGCTGAAAATCACAGGATTGGTGGCCCTTTCCGATTACAGTGCTCTGTTCTCCGATCCGGGAGATCTGATGTTTGACTCGGTAAAATTCGGCGTGTCCGTGCTGACACCCGAGGGCTTCGCAGCTTTCCCTGATACCCATATGAAATACTGTTATTCCTGGCTTTATGAGAAGAAACCGGCGGACGATACGGAAGAGAAAGAGATGGCCGATGATTTTCTGGAGCTTCTGGCAGCAAAGACCGATATCAGCGGCTATCTGCCCGGATATCTGAATCAGGCCATCCGTTTCACCGGGGATGATATGGGCGGCGACAAGGCGATGGTGGAGGTTCTGCTCTATATCCTGATCGCGATCATGGCCTTCGTTTTTGCCGTGACCACCAACAACACGATCCAGAAGGAAGCCGCTGTCATCGGAACCCTCCGGGCCTCCGGTTATACGAGGAGGGAGCTTCTGCTTCACTATATTTCCCTGCCGATTCTGGTGACGATCCTGGCGGCAGTGATCGGAAATATTCTGGGCTATACGGTATTCAAAGGGATTGTGGCAGACATGTATTACGGAAGCTACAGCCTTCCGACCTATGAGACCCGCTGGAATGCGGAGGCCTTTTGTCTGACAACCCTTGTTCCGTTTGTAATCATGGCCGTCATCAATGTAGTTCTGATCCGCGGAAAACTGAAAATTTCCCCTCTCCGCTTCCTGAGAAAGGATCTGGGAAGCACCCGGCGGAGCAAGGCTGTGCGTCTTCCGAACTTTAAATTTTTCAACCGGTTCCGCATCCGTATTCTGATTCAGAACCGGGCCAGCTATCTGACCCTTTTCATCGGCATTGTGTTTGCCAACATTCTGCTTCTTTTCGGTATGATGATGAGCCCGCTCCTTTCTCATTACCAGGAGGAGACCATCAACAACATGCTGGCAAAATACCAGTATATCTTAAGTGTTCCCGATGAACTGGATGTGGAGGAAAATTCCCTTCTGGGCATGGTGCAGAAGCTTCTGATGCCTTCCCTTGAGACGGAGAATGAAAATGCGGAAAAGTTCTGTATGGAATCCCTGAAAATGATCCCGGAAAAAGAGGGGAAAGACGGGGAAAGCATTACGATTTACGGCATCGAGCCGGACAGTAAGTATGTGGAAGCTGATTTTTCAGGCCTTTCGGAAAACGGTGTGCTCTTAAGTGACGGTTTCCAGCAGAAATATGGCATTAAAACCGGCGACACGATCTCGCTGAAGGAACCCTATGGAAGCAAGACCTATGAGTTTCAGGTGGGTGTTTTCTATGATTATCCGGGCGCGTTGGCTTTCTTTATGCCGGCTGAGAGTTTCCAGAGTCTTTTCGATAAGAAAGAGGCCTACTTTAACGGGTACTTCTCTGATGAGGAACTGACAGACCTCGACGATGATTATGTGACCACCACGATCACTCAGGATGATCTGACGAAGGTTTCCCGCCAGCTGGATGTTTCCATGGGAGAGATGTTCCAGCTCTTCAACGTGTTCTCGCTGATCCTCTTTGCCCTGCTGATTTACCTGCTGACCAAGCTCATCATCGAGAAAAATGCCTCCTCGATCTCCATGGTCAAAATCCTGGGCTACAAAAACAGGGAGATCGTGAGCCTTTACCTGGTGAGCACCACCTGGGTTGTGATCTTTTCCGTGCTTGCGAGCTTCTTCTTCGCCACGGAGCTCATCAAAGAGATCTATATATTTATGATGTCAGAGTACAGCGGCTGGCTGACCCTCTACATCGAGCCGAGTATTTATGGAAAAATGTTTGCGCTTGGCATGCTGGTCTACGCTTTCGTAGCCGTCCTGCAGTTCCGGAGCATCAAGAAGATTCCGATGGATGAAGCACTGAAGAATGTGGAATGAATTGCAAAATAAAAGTTGACAAATCAAACAGATAAGTCTATAATATACATAACAAGGGAGCTGGAAGGTGACTGCATCTCACCTAATCCGGCGTTAATAGTTAAAAAATAGCCGTTGATCTCGCTACAGATTAGGACGGCTATTTTTTATGTGCGTATGTAAGTATGGCTAAGGGTTAAGCGGATATTCGCAATCCGCTTCGCTACTTGCTCATAACCAAATAACTGCAGAACAGTTATTTGGTTAAATTAGCGATGGTTAAAATAATCATAAGTGTCTCGTAATCGCTCATAAACTTCACCTCCTCCATAAGGTGTCCGGATTAGGTAAAGAGCACGTCCCCCAGCTCCCTGGGTAAATGTATTATTTTGAATATGCAATGTAAAATTTTGTGTTTATAATATCACACAGGATAAAAATAATCAATGGATTTTTGAGGGAGAAGGATAGACTTTTGCTGTAAAAAGCAAGTAGTATATGATAGAATATATCTGTTATGATAGATCGAAAAAAGCAACAGGAGGATAAATTATGAGACAGATCACACTTGGAAGCACAGGGATCACGGTGCCCCAGAACGCTTTTGGCGCGCTGCCAATCCAGCGGGTAAGTACGGAAATGGCAGTGAAGCTGCTCCGCCGGGCCTATGAGGGGGGCATGCGTTTCTTTGACACGGCGAGAGCCTACAGCGACAGCGAGGTGAAAGTGGGCGAGGCCTTCGACGGCATGAGGGAAAAAGTTTTTATCGCCACGAAGACCGGCGCAAAGACACCGGAAGAGGTACGGGCCCAGGTAGAAACTTCCCTGAAAAATCTTCGGACAGACTACATCGATATCTATCAGTTCCACTGTGCGGATCAGTGCTATCGCCCGGGGGACGGCACGGGAATGTACGAGTGCATGGAAGAGCTGAAAAAAGAAGGAAAAATCCGCCACATCGGCATCACGGCCCATAAGCTCTACATCGCCGAGGAGGCTGTGGAGTCAGGTCTTTACGAGACCCTGCAGTACCCCTTCAGCTACCTTTCTTCTGAGAAAGAGATCGCCCTTGTGAAAAAATGCAAAGAGGCAAACATGGGCTTTATCGCGATGAAAGGACTGGCAGGAGGCCTCATCAACCGTTCCGAGGCAGCCATGGCTTTCATGTCCCAGTTTGACAATGCCCTTCCGATCTGGGGCATCCAGAAAGAAAAAGAACTGGAAGAGTGGCTGAGTTATATGGCTGAGACACCGACCATGAATGAAGAGCTGACCGCTTATATCGAGAAAGAGCAGAAAGAGCTGACCGGCGAGTTCTGCCGCGGCTGCGGTTACTGCATGCCCTGCCCTGCAGGCATCATGATTAACCAGTGCGCGAGAATGTCTCTGATGCTGAGAAGAGCACCTTCCAAGGCCTGGCTGACACCCCAGATGCAGGCAGAGATGAAGAAGATCGAAGTCTGTCTTCACTGCAACCAGTGTATGAAAAAATGTCCCTACGAGCTCAATACACCGGAGCTTCTGAAGAAAAACTATGAAGATTACAAGAAAGTGCTGGCCGGAGAAGTGAAGGTCCAGTAAAGATACGGAGGAGATTATGAGTCTGGCAGTTGTAACTTTAAAAAAAGGCGAAGGCCGCACCCTGAAAGCGGGCGGAGCCTGGGTTTTTGACAACGAGATCGCAAACATTCTCGGTTCCTATGAAAACGGAGATATCGTTCTGGTGCATGATTTTGACGGTTATCCCATGGGACGCGGCTTTATCAATGAACATTCCAAAATCCGGATTCGTATGATGACCCGTCATCAGGACCAGGAGATCGACGAGGCTTTTTTACGGATGCGGGTAAAAGACGCCTGGGAATATCGGAAAAAGACCGTGGACACTTCAAGCTGCCGCCTGATTTTCGGTGAGGCAGATTTCCTGCCGGGATTTGTGGTGGACAAGTTTTCCGATGTGATCGTGGTTCAGTCCCTGGCGTTGGGTATTGACCGGATGAAAGAGAACCTGGTGCGCCTCATCAAGGAAGTGCTGGCGGAGGACGGCGTGATCATCCGCGGCGTCTACGAGCGAAGCGATGCCAAAGAGCGCGAAAAAGAAGGTATGGAGAAGCGAAAAGGTTTCATCGGACCGGAGTTTGACACCGAGGTGGAGATTGTGGAAAACGGCGTCCGCTACGAGGTGGATGTCAAAGACGGCCAGAAGACCGGCTTCTTCCTGGATCAGAAATACAACCGTCTGGCTATCCAGCGCCTGGCGAAAGACGCGAAGGTGCTGGACTGCTTTACCCATACCGGTTCCTTTGCCCTGAATGCAGGCCTTGCCGGGGCAAAAGAGGTGCTGGGCGTGGATGCTTCCGAGCTGGGCGTTCATCAGGCGGAGAAAAACGCGGCCCTTAACGGCCTTTCCGATAAGGTGAAATTCCTCTGTGCCGATGTGTTTGACCTGCTTCCGAAGCTGGAGGCCGAGGGCGAGAAGTACGATCTGGTGATCCTGGATCCGCCCGCCTTCACGAAGTCCAGAAGCTCCGTGAAAAACGCCATCAAGGGCTACCGTGAGATCAATCTGCGCGGCATGAAGCTGGTAAAGGATGGCGGTTATCTGGCTACATGTTCCTGCTCTCACTTTATGAGCTATGAGCTCTTTACGGAGATGCTCCGTCAGGCGGCAAAAAGTGTCCATGTGCGTCTCCGCCAGGTGGAATATCGTACCCAGGCACCGGATCATCCCATCCTCTGGGCTGCGGATGAATCCTATTATTTAAAATTTTATATCTTCCAGGTGGTGCATGAGAAATAAGAACCATGTGGATCAATTCACCATCGTGGGATTTGATAAGAAGAACAGTTCGAACATAGGTATCGGCTGTTCTTTTTTTCGAGCGTTAAAAGGGTGATGTTTTTCTTGTGTACAGTGGAACATGAGAGTATAATAAAATCAATATTTTTTCATAAATATAAAGAGATGATCAGCAAAGCAGGCGAAAGTCTGTGACGCAAAGCTACAGGGCCTGTAAAATGGCAGCCAGTTGCATGAAAGGATATGCACTGTCTGTTTGGCAGTGTTTTTTTATGGTAGAATGCTCGAATAAGTAATACAGAAGTATTTACTTCATTTGTACAGGCAGACAATTCTGCACGTTCCAATTATAGAGGGACAGGTCTGGGAATGGCAATCGTAAAAAAATATGTGGATCTGATGGGCGGCAGCATTGAGGTGGAAAGCCAACCTGGAAAAGGAAGCGTATTTACGGTTATGCTGATATATAAAAAGGCTTTTGATGCAGGCATGGATGGACACATTGCAAAACCGATTGATATCGAAAAGCTGGAAGAGGTCATTCTTTCTGGATTGAATAAACAGGAAACCTCACAGATCAGGAAGACCAACAGCAGGAATGGATCATAAGAGGGAATGAATGAACAGAAAGACAGAAAAACGGATAAGAAAAACAGACAGGAAAAAAAGATTCTATTTGAGCATTTTAGCATTTGTCATGCTGCTTTTTGTACCGGTTTTTGTTTATGCGTCGGAAATAAAAAGTGACGGGAAAACAACTCAGGCAATGGAGGAAGAAAATAAAACCGTGAGAGTCGGGTATTTCCCATATGCCAATTTTCAGGAAGGTGGTTTCGGGGAACATAAGCAGGGAGCCGGCTATGAGTATCTCCAGAAAATTTCCTACATAACCGGCTGGAAGTATGAATATATCTATGCTTCCTTTAAAGGGTGTCTGGATATGCTGGCAGATGGAGAAATCCCCCTGCTTATAGCAGAACAGGTACGGACGGAAGAGAATGAAAAGTTAAGGAAAGATATGGATTTACATGGCCTGCATGTTCTTTTGGCAGAGGACAATGATTTAAATGCAGAGATAGCGATCGCCCTATTGGAAGAAAAAGGGATGATTGTAACCAGGGCTGCCGATGGGAAAGCTGCCCTGACACAGTTTTGTAATACAGCTTCGGGGACGTTTGACCTGATTTTGATGGATATTATGATGCCGGAAATGAATGGGTATGAAACGACAAAAGCAATCAGAAATCTGCCGGACCGTCCGGATGGAAAAGAGATCCCCATTATTGCAATGACAGCAAATGCATTTACAGAGGATGTACAGGCCGCTTTGAATGCCGGAATGGATGACCATGTGGTGAAGCCGGTTGATATGAGTATTTTAATATCTGCCATCACAAAATATATCGGACGATGATTTTTTTGTTGTGCATAGTGGAGTGTGGAAGTATAATGAAATCGGTTTTTGGATAACCGTTCAGAACATCAGCGAATGCAGCGAGAGCGCATTGCGCAGACCTGTGGCCTGTTGTTTTGAACGGCCTGAACAGTTACCATTTACAGAAATATTAAACAGCAGCAGGAATGGAAGGAAAATGAAAGGAAAAAGAATGATCGCAGGCATTCTGCTTGCAGGAATTTTAGCTGGCACCCTGACAGGATGCAAAAACACGGATGTCAGTAAAAAAGAAACAGAAAAGCCTGTCATTACGCTCGGCAGCGACAGCTATCCCCCATACAATTATCTGAATGAGGATGGCATACCGACGGGCATAGACGTAGAACTGGCCACAGAAGCTTTCAGAAGAATGGGCTATCAGGTGGACGTTGTCCAGATCAACTGGGAGAAGAAAAAAGATCTGGTGGAGAGCGGAGAGATCGATTGTATCATGGGCTGTTTTTCCATGGAAGGACGCCTTGACGATTACCGCTGGGCCGGACCGTACATAGCAAGCTGCCAGGTAGTATCCGTAAATGAGAACAGTGATATTTATAAGCTGAGTGACCTGGAGGGAAAGAACCTTGCCGTCCAGTCCACAACCAAACCGGAAGGCATCTTTCTGAAGCGGACGGATGAAAGGATCCCCAAACTTGGCAATCTGATCAGTCTTGGACACTGGGAACTGATCTATACGTTTCTGGGGAAAGGATATGTGGATGCAGCTGCCGCGCATGAGGAATCTGTTGTCCAGTATATGAAGGATTATGATACAAGCTTCCGTATCCTGGAAGAACCTCTGATGATCGTTGGGATAGGAGTTGCTTTTGCAAAAGAGGATGACAGAGGAATCTGTGAGCAGATGGATCAGACCCTGGAAGAAATGCGTCAGGATGGCACCTCCCTGAAAATCATTGAAAAATATCTGGATGATCCCCAGAAGTATCTGGAGGTGGATGATCTTGGGTATTAAGAGAAAAACAAAAGAAAAACGGATCCAGGTGGTCGGTGGTCTGCTTGGGATCCTTGTGGCTGCAGCCGCTCTGTTTTATTTTTTCCATGCGGAAAAGGCGGAAGCAGAGAAACGGATGGTGGAGATTGTAAACTATGTCAAAGTGCAGTGCTCCACTTACACCCATTATAATGAAACTTCGGAATCCAAAAGTCTCCTCCGTGCGATTGAAAGTGCCAGACAGATGAGTACAAATATTAAGATGGAAACAGAAAACGGCGGTCAGCTAAGCCGGGAGTTTCTGAAAGAAAATCTGCAGACTCTCTGGGTGGATGGTATCCTTGTATTGGATACAGAAGGAAACATAGACTGTGAATACAGCATGGATGAGTCTTTGACAGATGAGATTACGGAGTATTTGCAGAAAGACATCATCATGGAGTATAGCGGATATGAAGAAAGATCTTATTCAGAACGGTTTACCAGGGAAGACGGATCACGTATCGACATTGCGGCCTGTGCCAGAAAAGATGCATCGGGTATTGTTGCAGTTTATTATTATACACCATCGGAATTTGTCAGAAACTATACCCTGACCATACAGGGGCTTTTAAATGGTTATAGTGTCCAGAAAGATGGAACGATTATCGTTGCAGACGACGGAATCGTTGTTGCCAGCAATAATGAGAGCCTGTTGGGACAGAATACAGCCGACAACGAAGTTGTTCAGGCAATGAAAAAGCATACAGACAGTCAGCACATTTATCATCTCAAGAATGAAGAAACCGGATGTTATGGAATCATGCTGAAGCAGCGGGATTATTATATCTATGCGTATCTTCCGGATACGGAAGTGTTTCATAACCTTCCATTAAGTGTAGCAGGTGTTATTTTTCTTTATTTTCTGATATTCAGTATATTTTTGTTCTGGGGTCACAGAACCAATCAGGCACATCAGAAACAGGAGCAGGAAAAAGATGAAAAATATAAAGCAGAACTTCTGATAGCTGCAAAAAAGGCAGAAGCCGCCAATGAGGCAAAAACGGAGTTTCTCCAACGGATGAGCCATGATATCAGGACTCCAATCAATGGAATCTGCGGGATGATTGATATGGCAGAGCATTATGCAGACGATATGGAGAAACAGACAGAATACAGAGCAAAGATCAAAGAGGCATCCAATCTGTTGCTGGAACTGGTAAATGATGTTCTGGATATGAGTAAGCTGGAGTCCGGTGAGATCGTTCTGGAGGAGATCCCATTTAATCTGAGAAGTATTTTCAGGGAAGTATTTGTTGTGATCGAGCAGGTGGCAGCAGAACAGAATATCCGGATTATGTGGGAGAAAAAAGAAATCATACACCGGAATCTTATTGGAAGTCCGGGGTATGTGAAACGTGTGATGATGAATATCCTGTCCAATGCAGTGAAATATAACAGAGAAAATGGACATATTTATCTTAGCTGCATGGAAATCCCATCCGAACAGCCAGGAATGACGACAATGGAATTTATCTGCCGGGATACAGGAATCGGAATGACTGAGGAGTTCCAGAAACATATTTTTGAACCATTTGCACAGGAATATACGGGAAGCCGCACAAAGTTTGTCGGAACCGGACTGGGAATGGCCATTGCAAGGAAGCTGGTCGAGAAAATGGGTGGAACCATTACTTTTGAAAGTGAAAAAGGCGTAGGGACGACATTTGTGATCCGGGTTCCATTTAAAATAGATCCGGATGCGGATAAACGTGAAGAACAGAAGGAGGTATCCGAAAAATCTATAAAGGGACTGCATATTCTTCTGGCGGAAGATAATGAGCTGAATATGGAAATCGCCGAATTTGTGCTTCAGAATGAAGGTGCTGACGTGACAAAAGCCTGGGATGGTCAGGAAGCTGTTGAACTGTTCAGAAATAGTGAACCTGGTGAATTTGATGTCATTCTTATGGACATTATGATGCCGGTAATGAATGGTTATGAAGCTACAAAGATGATCAGGTCTCTAGACAGAGAGGATGCAAAGACAATACCGATCATTGCAATGACAGCAAATGCGTTCACGGAGGACAGAATAAGAGCAAAAGAAGCAGGGATGGATGAACATGTTGCTAAGCCTGTTGATGTGGAATTACTGATGAAAGTAATTTATAGCGGGAGTGCTATGAAGCATTAATAGTACATGAGAAAACAAGGAGGAATTCAGTTGTTGGAGAAAGCGGTTCAGGCTGCAATATATGAAAAAGCTCTTAAAAATCATTATATAGAAATCCTGTACATTGATTTTGAAGATACTCATGCGTTATGCATCTGGCAATATAGATGATCTTAATCGGATAAAACAGCAGATGACGATGGAAGCAATCACACAGGGAACAGCAGAACACATCATGCATCATGTTATGATCAATTTTATACTGAATGGTGAGATGCGTTTCATGCAGTTTGACTTTACAAGAGAAAGTGCAGATACAAAAAATGTTTTCCTGTTTGTGGAGGACTATACAGTTCCACAGCAGTAGATGATGATGCTGCTGGAAAAAAGCTGGTTCTATAACAGAACCAGCTTTTTTGTGTATTCATGGACGAACTGTGTCCCTGTTTTGTGAGAACGGACAGTCTCGTAAAAAAGAGAGGCCTGTATATCGCTCTCAAAGGCGGCAAGTGCATCGCCGGTAAGAAGCCGCGGGGCGTCGGCTGCCTTGGCAATGAGCGGCAGAGAAGAACGTCTTCTAATCTCTTTTAACAATGCACCGGCACTTTTTCGGAAACCGAGAACACGGTTATAGCCGGCCGGGTACAATGTTTTCTGGTTCAGAAGCAGATGCATCAGGGCGCGGCTGATGCGGGTATACGTCATTTCCTTTGTTTTAAGCTGCATGGCGAATTCTGAAAATGAGGAGCATGCGTGGCGCTGGCGGAGGATGCGGTTGGCAAGATCCGGCGAGAGGTCGAGACAGGAGGAGAGAGATCCCTTCGTCTCCGTGAGGAGCCGTGCGGCGAGGAGCAGGCTGAAATCATCGGCGGTCAACAGTCCATGAGATGCGACGGCATTCTGAAAAGCGTGAAAGACCGCTTCTGGCATGCAGGAGGCGAGCGCGGACAGTTCCAGATCCTTATGCGGATTGGAAAAAAGAAGATTCCGCATTGCTGTAGCAGAAGGGAGTGCATGTGTGAAAAGCGCTCCTTCGTGGTATCCGCTGCCCTCCCGGCGGATCGTTACCGGCCGAATGCGGCTTTGTGACAGCAGAAGTGCCTGGACATATTCAATGCCTAAAATATTGTTTGGTTCTTTTAAAAAGGTATCAAGTTCTTCTTTTGAAAGCGAAGAGAAGGAAGCGCTGTCAGAAAAATAAGCGGAAAGTGCCTGTGCGCGCGCCGTCGGGAAGGAAAGTCCGTTCCGAAGCAGACCGGAGAGCAGCTCGCGGTATTCCTCCGGCTCGTGGAGCAGAACATCAGCGAGTTCCAGAAACGGCGCCGTGTCTCCATATTCACTGCCAAAGCAGAGAAAATCGACGCAGCCAAGCGCAGTAAGAAGCGATACCGCCCCGCGTGCGAAATGCTGTGCACTGCCGAGTGCAAAGTGACACGGAAGCTGTAAGATAAGGTCCGCGCCGCCAAGAAGCGCCAGCTCCGCACGGTCATGTTGGTCAAGAATCGCAGGTGCGCCGCGCTGGACGAAATCGCCGCTCATAATCACGACAAGATAGTCCGCCCCGGTCAGTTCCCTGGCTTTTGCCAGCTGATAAGCATGGCCGTTATGAAAAGGATTATATTCTGCAATGACTGCGGTAATGGTCATAAAACGTACCTTCTTTCGAAAAAAATAGCACGATTCCAAACAGAGAGGAACCGCGGATCACATAGCCCTATCGTAACAAAAACAGAAAAGGAATGCAAGAATTCCTCCGTTTTGGATTTTTTGTCCAGTTGTTTTGAATTTTATACTTGCGAAAGGGCAAAAAGCGTACTACAATGAGAATATCGAGTAAATTTATCGAAAGGAGTCAAAAGATCATGGGATTTATTGACACAATTAAAGCAAGAGCAAAAGCAGACAAAAAAACAATTGTACTGCCAGAGTCAGAAGACAGAAGAACATATGAGGCTGCTGCACAGATCCTGAAAGAGGACCTTGCAAATCTGATCATCATCGGAAGCGAAGAGGCAGTAAAGAAAGGCAGCGAGGGACTGGATGTCTCCAAAGCTACTATTGTAGATCCAGAGAAAAACGAGAAAACACAGGCTTATGTAGATAAGCTGGTAGAGCTTCGTGCAAAGAAAGGCATGACTCCGGAGAAAGCAAGAGAGACCATCCTGAATGACTATACATATTATGGCGTTATGATGGTTAAAATGGGAGATGCAGACGGACTTGTTTCCGGTGCCTGCCATTCTACCGCAAACACCTTACGTCCATGCCTGCAGATCTTAAAGACCAAACCAGGCACAAAACTCGTATCCGCATTCTTCCTGATGGTAGTTCCGGACTGCGAGTACGGCGATGACGGTGTATTCGTATTCGGTGACTGTGGTCTGAACCAGAACCCGAATCCGGAAGAGCTGGCTGCAATCGCAGAGTCTTCCGCAGAGTCCTACCGCATGCTGACCGGAAACGAGCCAAGAGTTGCTATGCTTTCCCACTCCTCCAAAGGAAGTGCAAAACATGCTGATGTAGACAAAGTTGTTGAGGCTACCAGAATTGCAAAAGAAGCAAACCCGGATCTCGCTCTCGACGGCGAGCTGCAGCTTGATGCAGCAATCGTTCCGAGCGTAGGTGCATCCAAAGCTCCGGACAGCAAAGTAGCAGGAAAAGCAAACGTTCTGATCTTCCCGGATCTGGATGCCGGAAACATCGGATACAAACTGGTACAGAGACTG
>ERZ824488.2238-NODE-2238-length-17897-cov-8.907802_pt1 | contig 17897 bp, 22 predicted proteins | sample MGYA00519936_ERZ824488 | MGnify/ENA primary metagenome ERZ824488 (study PRJEB31778, sample SAMEA3449153) | human gut metagenome | biome: human gut; feature: human-associated habitat; material: faeces | place: United Kingdom | collected 2010/2012 ... | reverse complement strand
AAGGATTAATGCCAAACCCAAAATCTGGAACAGTTACAATGGATGTAACAAAAGCTATAAACGAAATTAAATCTGGTAAAGTTGAATATAGATTAGATAAATCTAACATAATTCACTTAGGATTTGGTAAAGTATCTTTTGGAGCAGACAAACTATTCGAAAACTATGAAACAGTTATGGATGCTATAGTAAAAGCAAAACCAGCAGCAGCAAAAGGACAATACATTAAGAGTGTTGCAATTACTACAACAATGGGACCAAGTATATATGTTGGTTAAATAAAATATTGCCAAAGACAGTAGGCATAAAATAAGTCCTACCGAGGTAAAAAATAGAGATTTTTGAAGCTCTTGTTTTGCCTCGAGATTGGCATTTCAAGAGTTTTTAATTTTTAAATATATATACAATGGAGGTGAAAAACAAAAATGGCAAGTGAAAAAATTCTTAATCAAAAGAAACAAGAAGTTGAAGAATTAGCTGAAAAAATCAAAAAAGCTAAAATAGTTCTATTAACAGATTATAAAGGAATCAATGTAGCTGATGTAACAGCAGTAAGAGCAAAAGTTAGAGGAGCTCAAGCTGAATACAAAGTTATTAAAAACAATATAACTAGAAGAGCTATGGAAGCTTGTGGAGTAAGCGAATTAGATAACGTATTAGAAGGAACAACAGCAGTTATTTTAGGATATGAAGATTATCTAGAACCACTAAAAGCAATATATGAATTTGCAAAAAATAACGATTTCTACAAAATTAAAGGTGGAATCATTGAAGGAAAAGTAGTTCCAGTAGAAGAATTAATAGCATTAGCAAAATTACCATCAAGAGAAACATTACTTGCTGGGCTTGCTGCTGCATTACTTGGAAATATTTCAAAACTTGCAGTTGCACTTAATGAAGTTGCAAAGCAAAAAGAAGCAGCAAATGCTTAAGATTATTTAGGGTTGTGACCGACACAGAAAAATAAAAAAAATATATTAAAGGAGAGATTTTAAAATGGCAGACATTGCAAAATTATTAGAAGAAATTGATAGCTTAACAGTTATCGAATTATCAGAATTAGTAAAAGGAATTGAAGAAAAATATGGAGTATCAGCACAAGCAGTAGCAGCACCTGCAGCAGGAGCTGGAGCAGCAGCAGCTGAAGAAAAAACATCATTCAACGTAGTATTAAAAGAAGTTGGAGCTAACAAAATAGCAGTTATCAAAGTTGTTAGAGATGTTACAGGATTAGGATTAAAAGAAGCTAAAGACTTAGTTGATGGAGCACCAAAAACAGTTAAAGAAGGAGCTTCAAAAGATGAAGCAGAAAGCATGAAAGCAAAATTCGAAGAAGCAGGAGCAACAATCGAATTAGCTTAATTAATTCAAAAATGAATTCAAAGAACTTAGAGCAAAATAGCTCTAAGTTTTTTTGTATTCTTATCAAAAAATATTGACAAATTGCAAATGATTTTATATAATAAAAACCATGCAGAAATGATTATTTTTGCATGGTTTATTAATACCTAAAAGTTAGGGTGAATTTTTATGATTAAGTTTACAAAAATGCAGGGGCTGGGGAATGATTATGTGTATGTTTATTGCGGTGATTGCAATGTAAGTACTAGTAGTATGTCTTCCTTGGCTCGTTTTGTTAGTGACAGGCACTTTGGTGTTGGTGGTGATGGGCTTATTTTGATTGGGGAGAGTGATGTTGCTGATTTTAAAATGAGGATTTTTAACAGTGATGGTTCTGAGGCTGAGATGTGTGGTAATGGGATTAGGTGTGTTGGTAAGTTTGTTTATGATAAGGGGCTTACTGATAAAAGAGAAATTTCTGTTGAGACTTTGGCTGGGATAAAGAAGATTTGGTTAAATGTTGAGGATAAGGAAGTTAAGAGTGTTAGAGTTGATATGGGTGAGCCTGTTTTGGAGTGTGCCAAAATTCCGGTGAATTCAGAGGATAGGGTTATAGATATTAAGGCAGATGATAGGGAGTTTTGTGTTAGTTGTGTCTCTATGGGAAATCCTCATGGAGTGACAGTAGTTGAAGATTTGGAGAATTTTAACATTGAAAAATATGGGCCTATTTTAGAATGTGATAAGCATTTTCCTAATAGAGCTAATATTGAGTTTGTAAGTATTTTAGACAGAAAAAATATTAAAATGCGAGTTTGGGAGAGAGGCTCTAGTGAGACTTTGGCTTGTGGAACTGGGGCTTGTGCTACAATGGTGGCATGCAATTTGAATGGATTTGTTGAGAATAAAGTAAACGTTCATTTGCTTGGTGGAACTTTGGAAATTGAATGGAATAAAGAAAATAACCATGTATATATGACAGGACCAGCTAAAACAGTATTTGAGGGGGAATTATATTATGATAACAATTAATGAAAATTTTTTGAAATTACAAGATAGCTATTTGTTTGTCACAATAGCACAAAAAGTTAAAGACTATCAGGCAAAACATCCTGAAAAAGAAATTATTAAACTTGGAATTGGAGATGTAACAAGGCCGATTCCAAAAAAGGTTGCAGAAGCCATGAAAAATGCAGTAGATGAAATGCTTGATACAAAAACATTTAGGGGATATGGACCAGAGGTTGGATATGATTTTTTGAAAGAAAAAATTATAGAGAATGATTATAAAAAAAGAGGAATAAATTTTGAAAATTATGAGGTTTTTGTTTCTGATGGAATAGGTACAGACATAGGAAATGTTGTAGATGTTTTTGATGTTCAAAATACAGTTGCAATTACAGACCCAGTGTATCCAGCATATTTAGACACAAATGTTATGTCTGGAAGAAGTGGAATATTTGAAAACGAAAAATATGAAGGAATAATTTATGTTCCAGTATCTTCTGAAAATAATTTTATACCTGAATTACCTGAAAAATCAGTAGGTATGATATATCTATGCTTTCCTAACAATCCAACAGGAACAGTAATTTCAAAAGAAGAACTAAAAAAATGGGTTGATTATGCAAGAAAAAATAAATCTGTTATTTTATATGATGCTGCTTATGAGGCTTATATTCAAGATGAAAAAATTCCACACAGTATATATGAAATAGAAGGTGCAAAAGAAGTTGCAATAGAGTTTAAGAGCTATTCAAAATCAGCAGGATTTACTGGAATAAGATGTGGTTATACAGTTGTTCCAAAAGAACTTATGGGATATACAAAAACAGGTGAAAAGGTAGCAATAAACAAGCTATGGAATAGAAGACAAAGTACAAAATCAAATGGAGTATCTTACATAACACAAAGAGGTGCAGAAGCAGTTTACACAAAAGAGGCACAGGAAGAAATTGCAGAAAACGTAGCATATTATATGGAAAATTGCAAAACAATAAAACAAGGATTAGATGATATTGGATTTGAAACTTATGGAGGAGAAAATGCTCCTTATGTATGGCTTAAAATTCCAGAAGAAAAAAAATCTTGGGAGTTTTTTGATGAGCTTCTTGAAAATGTTGGGGTAGTAGGGACTCCTGGAGTTGGCTTTGGACCAAGCGGAGAAGGATATTTTAGATTAACAGGATTTGGAACAAAAGAAAATACTCAAAAAGCAGTTCAAAGAATTAAAAAATATTATGAAAACATTTAGATTTTCCTTTATATCCATTAGATTTTGTGATATAATTAATAGTGGCGTATAAAAATTTAATCAAAAATTTGAAAGAGGAGGGGTTACAATGCTTAAAATTTATAATACAAATTTAAGAACTAATAAGTTAGAAGAAGTTGAAGAAATTAAAAAAGGAGTTTGGATAAACTTAGTGAACCCGTCCGAGTCGGAAATAAAGAGAGTATGTACAGAGGTTAATATTGAAGAAGACTTTATTAGATACCCTTTGGACTATGAGGAGCAAGCCAGAATAGATACAGAGGATGATAGAATATTATTTGTTATAGATGTACCAATTATTGAAGATATACAAGATGATACAACATATACTACAATGCCACTTGGTGTAGTAATTGTAAGAGATGACTTTTTTATAACAGTTTCTCTAAAGAAAAATAAAATAATTGATGCTTTTGAAAAGGGAAAAATAAAAAGTTTTTATACATATAAGAAAACAAGATTTTTATTGCAGATATTATACTTAAACTCTGCATGTTACTTAGATAATCTAAAAAAAATTAATAAAGAACAAGAGGCAACTGTATTTTTACTACAACAAAGTATGAAAAATAGAGATTTAATACAATTATTAAACTTACAAAACAGCTTGATATATATTACAACTTCATTAAAATCAAATGAAATTGTAATGGAGAAAACTTTAAGAGGAAAAGTTTTAAAAATGTATGAAGAGGATGAAGATATACTTGAAGATGCCATTATAGAAAACAGGCAGGCTATAGAAATGAGTAAAACATATAGTGATATTTTAACAAGTACAATGGATGCGTATTCATCAATAATTTCAAATAACTTAAATGGTGTTATGAAATTTCTTACATCACTTACAATACTAATATCAGTACCAACATTGATAGCAAGTATATGGGGAATGAATGTTGAATTGCCATTTGAAAAAACACCTTATGGATTTGTAATATTATTGTTAATTTCACTGCTTGTTGCAGTAGGAGCTTATGTATGGCTTAAAAGAAAAGACATGATTTAAGGAGAGAAAAAATGATTAATGCAATAGGTTTAACCGTTAGATTTGGAAAAAGAGTTTTGTTTGAAGACGTAAATATTAAATTCACTAAAGGAAATTGCTATGGATTAATAGGAGCAAATGGTGCAGGAAAATCCACATTTTTAAAAGTTCTATCTGGTGAGTTAGAACCAAGCAAGGGAGAAATTGCAATAGAAAAAGGTGCAAGACTTTCAGTATTGAAACAAAACCACTTTGCTTATGAAGATTATACAGTATTAGATACAGTTATTATGGGCAATAAGGAATTATATGACATAATGAAGGAAAAGGAAGCTTTGTATGCTAAGCCGGATTTTAATGAACAGGATGGTTTGAAGGCTGCAAAATTAGAAGAACAGTTTGGTAATATGGATGGCTGGAATGCTGAGTCTGATAGTGCAATTTTACTAAACAATTTGGGAATTCCTGCTGTTAATCATTATAAATTAATGAAAGAATTAGAACCCAAAGATAAGGTTAAAGTGCTTTTAGCGCAAAGCTTATTTGGAAATCCTGATGTATTGTTACTAGATGAGCCTACAAACGACTTGGATTTGAAAAGCATAGAATGGTTACAAGAATTTTTAATTAATTTTGAAAACACAGTAATTGTAGTATCACATGATAGATATTTTTTAAACAAAGTTTGCACACATATTGCAGATGTTGACTTTGGAAAAATAAAAATATATCCAGGAAACTATGATTTCTGGTATGAATCAAGTCAGCTTGCTTTAAAACAGGCAAAAGAACAAAATAAGAAAAAAGAAGAAAAGATTAAGGAATTGCAAGACTTTATTGCAAGATTTAGCGCAAATGCTTCAAAATCAAAACAAGCTACTTCAAGAAAAAAATCATTGGAGAAAATAGAATTAGAGGAAATAAAAGCTTCGAACAGGAAATATCCATACATAGATTTTAAACCAGATAGACTACCAGGAAATGAAATATTAAAGGTTAAAAATATTTCAAAAACAATAAATGGAGAAAAGATATTAGATAACATTTCATTTAATGTAAGACCAGGAAATAAAATAGCTGTGGTATCTGATAATGAATTAAGAACAACAGTATTATTTCAAATTATTGCAGGAGAACTAGAGCCAGATGAAGGAGAAATTGAATGGGGGCAAACAATAACAAATGCATATTTCCCAAAGGATAATGGCTACTTGTTTGAAAACAAAGAAACATTAGTAGACTGGCTAAGAAAGTATTCAAAAGACCCAGATGAAACATATATTAGAGGTTTCTTAGGAAGAATGTTATTCTCTGGAGATGAAGCATTAAAAAATGTTGATATATTATCAGGAGGAGAAAAAGTAAGATGTGTGCTTGCAAAAATAATGTTATCAGGTGCAAATTTATTAATGTTTGATGAACCAACAAACCACTTAGATATGGAAGCAATAACAGCATTAAATGAAGGTTTAAAAAAATTCCAAGGAAATTTAATTTTTACTTCACACGATCACCAATTAACACAAACAGTTGCAAATAGAATAATTGAACTTGGACCAGATAAAAAATTTGATAAAGACATGACTTATGATGAATATTTAGAAAAAAGAAGCGCCATCCAATAGGATAGCGCTTTTCCCTTATTCGTGATAGGTCATAATTCCACAACCAAGTTTTCTAATGTAGGGTTTGAACAGGCTAGGAATATCGGCTTCGGTAATTTCGATTTTGCCACCGCAGATGGGACATTCGATGTAGTACTGATCCTCACTGTTGCAGAGAACGCAATGGATATCAGAAGGGCGATCTGCTCTAAGCAGGACTTTGCAATCAGGGCATGTTACCGATACTTTAGGTCCAGAATGAATTGTCATAAAAATCTCCACCCATTTAAGGGAATAATAAAGTATTTAGCCAAAGGCTAAACCTATATCAATTTTAACATAATTAACATAAAAATGCAAATTCATCAAATTTTGTTGAAAAATAAAAAAAATTTAAGAAATGCCTTGACTATTTTTTTAGTATTTGATATTATGAGAACATAAAAGATGGGGGTGATATAATTGAAAAAAACACTTAAAATAATAGCAATAATTGCAATAATGTTAGTAGCAGTATTAGCACTAACAGGCTGTGGAAACAAATTAGTAGCAACAAAAGATGTTGAAGGAACATCATCAGAACCAAAACATTCAGAAAAAATTGAAATATCTTTTAAAAAAGACAAAGTTAACAAAGTGAAAATGATATACACTTTTGATAACAAAGATGATGCTAAGAAATTTGTTGATAGCTATAATGCATTAATAGCTTTAGCAAGTGCTTTTACATCAGGAGATGAAAAAATTTCTTTACCAACAATAGAACAAAAAGGCAAAAAAACAACAATTGAAATGGATGCTAAAATGTATGCTGAAATGAGTGGAGAAACAGAAGCTGGCATGACAAAAGAAGAAGTAAAAGCAAGCTTAGAAAAACAAGGATACAAAGTAAAATAAAATACTTATAAAAAAATCGGAGAAATCCGATTTTTTCGTTTTTCCCCTTTGTATTTTCTTATCAAAACATTTACTTAAAAGAATTGTTAGAAATTTATCACAAAATAATCATAAATTTGGCCAAATTTCTTAAAAACCCTTGACAAATGGCTAAAAATGGTGTAAAGTAGAATAGCATTACAATTTTAGAAGGTGAAATAGTTATGGATAGGAAAGTTGAAATTAGTATGCTTTGCGAAATTTATGGGAAGCTTTTGACTGAGAAACAATTGAATATTTTGGATAACTATTATAACCTAGACTTGTCTCTTTCAGAAATTGCAGAAAATGAGGGCATTACAAGGCAGGCTGTGAGGGATATAATAAAAAAGGGGGAAAATAAACTTTTCGAATTTGAAGAAAAGCTAGGAATTATGAAAAAAAATATGAAGCAAGAAGAAAAAATAGCAAGTATTTTATCTGAGCTAACTAAAATTCAAACAAAGTTTACAGATGAACAAATAGCAGAAATACTAGAACATATCAAAACTGAATTAAATTGTGTTGTGTAAGGAGGAAAACAATATGGCTTTTGAGGGTTTATCTACAAGATTACAAGCTATAACAAGAAAACTTCGGAGGAAAAGCAAGAATTACTGAAAATGATTTAAAAGAGGTAATGCGAGAGGTAAAACTAGCTTTACTTGAAGCTGATGTTAACTATAAGATTGTAAAGGAATTCATAAACGATGTAGAACAAAAAGCCTTAGGCCAAGATGTATTAAAATCCTTAACACCAGGACAACAAGTTGTAAAAATTGTAAGGGATGAAATGACAGAGCTTTTAGGAGGTGTAACAAGCAAAATAAACTTTACACCTAATCCACCTACAATAATAATGTTAGTAGGTCTTCAAGGTTCTGGTAAAACTACCACTTGTGGTAAACTTGCAAATCTTTTAAGAAAGCAAGGAAAGAAACCATTATTAGTTGCATGCGATGTATATAGACCAGCAGCTATAAAACAATTACAAGTAGTAGGAAAACAATTAAACATTCCAGTATATGCTAATGAAAACTCAAAAGATGTAGTGCGAATAGCAAAACAGGCAATATCTGAAGCGTATTCAAAACTAAATGATGTAATTATATTAGATACTGCAGGAAGACTTCATATTGATGAAGAATTAATGCAAGAACTAAAAAATGTAAAAGCAAATGTAAAACCACACGAAATACTTTTAGTAGTAGATTCAATGACAGGTCAAGATGCCGTAAATGTAGCACAAACTTTTAATGAAAACCTAGGAATTGATGGAGTAATTTTAACAAAACTAGATGGCGATACTCGTGGTGGTGCTGCACTTTCTGTTAAAAAAGTAACAGGAAGGCCAATAAAATTTGCTGCAAACCGGAGAAAAATTAAGTGATATTGAAGAATTTCACCCAGACAGAATGACATCAAGAATATTAGGAATGGGAGATATGCTTTCAATAATAGAAAAAGCTGAAGAAGCTTTTGATGAAGAAGAAGCTTTAAAACTAGAAAAGAAACTAAAAAAACAAGAATTTGACTTAGATGATTATTTAACACAACTAAGACAAATGAAAAAAATGGGTTCATTCTCATCAATACTTAAAATGATACCTGGTATGAACAAATTTGGAGATATTAAAGTTGATGATAAAGAATTTGTAAAAATAGAAGCAATTATTTGCTCAATGACATCAAAAGAAAAGAAAAACACAAGACTCCTAAATGCAAGTAGAAGACAAAGAATTGCAAAAGGAAGTGGCACAACAGTTCAAGACATAAACAAATTCATAAATTCTTATGAAACAACTCAAAAGCTTATGAAAAAAGTTCAAAACAGCAAGGGTGGCATGAAAAATGCTTTGAAAGGCTTAGATATAAATAGCCTAAAGAATAGTTTAAAGTAGTTATTAATTTTTTAAATTTATATAAATAAAAAAGGGAGGATTTTAAAATGGTAAAAATAAGATTACAAAGAGTAGGAAAGAAAAAAGCACCATTCTATCACATAGTTGTTGCTGATTCAAAGTCTCCAAGAGATGGTAAAATAATTGAACAAATTGGAACATACAATCCAATGACAGAACCATCAGAAGTAGTTTTCGACAAAGAAAAAGTTGAACAATGGATTAAAAACGGAGCAAAACCAACAGATACTGTAAAAAGATTAATTGAAACAAAATAATTTGTTTTATGGAGGCCAAAAATGAAAAATACACTTGAAACAATAGTAAAAAGTTTAGTAGAATTCCCAGAACAAGTTTCTATAAACGAAATTTCAGGCGAAAAATCAGTAGTTTATGAAGTAAAAGTTGCTGATAGCGATATGGGAAAAGTTATTGGTAGAGAAGGCAAAATAGCTGCTGCAATTAGAACAGTTATGAAAGCTTTAGCTAGCAAAGAACAGAAAAAAGTTAATGTAGAATTTATAGGATAGGTATTTGAATGGAAGAATATTTAGAAATTGGTCAAATTGTGAATACAAATGGACTAAAAGGATTTTTAAAAGTAAAACCATTAACAGATGATATTACTAGATTTGAAGATTTAGAAACAGTATATATTCAAAAGCATAAAGACCTTGTAGAATTTAAAGTTCAAGATGTAAAATATATCAAAAACATGGTATTATTAAAACTTGAAGGAATAGATAATATAGGTGAAGCTGAAAAATATAAAAACTTCTATATCAAAATCAATAGAAAAGATGCAGTAGAGCTTGAAGAAAATTCATACTTTATTGTAGATATCATAGGTTCAGAGGTTTATACAGAAGAAAATGAACTTTTAGGAAAAGTTGTAGATGTGTTCCAAACCGGAAGTAATGATGTGTACTCTATTAAAAATCAAGAAGGAAAAGAAATTTTACTTCCAGCAATATCAGATGTTATAAAAAATGTTGATATTGAAAATAAAAAAATAGTAGTACATTTAATGGAAGGTTTAATATGAGAATTGATGTATTAACTTTGTTTCCAGAAAGCTTTGAACCATTAAAACAAAGCATTATTGGAAGAGCCGTAGAAAAGAATATAATAAATATTAACTTAATAAATATTAGAGACTTTTCAAAAGATAAACACAAAAAAGTTGATGACACACCTTATGGTGGAGGAGCCGGAATGGTAATAAGACCAGATGTTGTGTATGATGCTTATAAGAGTGTTTCAGAACCGCAAGCAAAGCCAATATATATGTCACCTCAAGGAAAGACATTAAATCAAAAAATTGTACAAGATTTAAGTAAAGAAGAACACTTAATATTAATATGTGGACACTATGAAGGAATAGACCAAAGAGTAATTGATGAAATTGCGCCAATGGAAATTTCAATCGGAGACTATGTTTTAACCGGTGGAGAACTTCCAGCAATGGTTTTAATAGATAGTGTTTCAAGATATGTTGAAGGTGTTTTAAGCAGTGAATCAACTAAAGAAGAATCATTTGCCAACAATTTACTTGAATATCCACAATATACAAGACCAGAAGTATTCTTAGGAAGAGAAGTACCAGAAATTCTAAAATCTCGGAAATCATAAAAAAATTGATGAATGGAGATTAAACAAATCGTTAGAAATAACAAAACAAAAAAGACCAGATTTAATAAATAAATAAGAAAGGAGGATATCTAATGGATATCATAAAATCAATTGAACATGAACAAATGAAAAATAAAATACCAGATTTAAGAGTTGGTAATACAGTTAAAGTTCATGTAAGAGTAAAAGAAGGAAACAGAGAAAGAATCCAAGTTTTCGAAGGAACAATAATAAAAGTACAAGGTGGAGGAGTTAACAAAACATTTACAGTAAGAAGAATAGCTTCAGGAGTAGGTGTTGAAAAAACATTCTTAGTTCATTCACCAGCAGTAGAAAAAGTAGAAGTAACAAGAGTTGGTAAAGCAAGAAGAGCAAAATTATTCTACTTAAGAGATAGACTAGGAAAATCTGCTAAGACTAAAGAAAAAGTTGGAGCAAGAATTGAAACAAACGAAATCGTTGTTAAAGAAGAAGCTGTAGAAGCAGCTCCAGAAGAAGCCCCAGCAGTTGAAACAGAAAATCCAGTTGTAGAAGAAACAGTAGATACTGTAACAGAAGAAGCTACAACAGAAGTTAAAGAATAATAATATTTAAAAAACAAATTGCAAAACAAGCAATTTGTTTTTTTATGCCTAACCCTTACAAGAGTAGCATTACAAAAAAATAGACATAAAAACATTACAAAAATATTACAAAAATATTACAAAAATATTACAAATACTCTTGACTTTTTTCGAAAAACATAATATTATTATAGCGGTAATTTTATAAAAGATGGAGGAAAAATTTTGGCTATCGGGGATATAATTGTAGGTATAGATATTGGAACCTCCAAAGTATCTAGTGTTATTGCAGAAATTAATAATTTTAATCAATTAGAAATTCTTGCAACAGCAGAATGTAAATGCTTTGGAATGAAAAAATCTAAAATTACAGATGAAGATGAAATTGCCTCTGCAATAGCAAAAACAATTTCAGAAGTTGAAAATCAAGGTAATATAAAAATAAATTCCGCCTATGTAACTATACCAGGCAAATATGTACAAATAGTACAAAATAGTATAGTTAAGGAAGCTAAAGATAGGTTTTCAGGAATAACTTCTAAAGATGTGAATTCAGCAATGGTGCAACTACGAGATATAGACCTTCCAGAAGATAAAGTGGTAATTGATATAATAAAAAATCAATTTTCATTAGATAGTGGAAGAGTAGTGGATGACCCAGTTGGTGCTTTAAGTTCAACAGTCACAGTTACAGGACAAGTAGTACTTGCTGATAGAAACTATGTAAGACAATTAAACAGCATATTTAAAAAAGCAAATATTGAAATAGATGGTATTATACCAAATGTTTTAGCACAAAGGTCATTAATACTTGATACAAATGAATTGGCAGATAATGTAATGATTTTAGATATTGGTGCAGGTAATACAGATATAGGTGTATTTAATGGAAATACATTTTTATATACTAACACTATTCCACTTGGAGGAGATAATATTACTAGTGACATTGCACAAGTTTTTTACATATCAGATGAAGAAGCGGACAGGCTAAAAAAACAATATGCTCTTGCATTAAAATCATTCATAGATAATGACACAGACATTATGCTAACAACATATAAAGGTGATGAACGCAATAAAACAATAAAAAGTTCAGAACTTATAGAAGTAATAGAGGCTAGAATAGAAGAGATATTTTCACTTGTAAATAAACAAATAACATCACTTGGGTTAAAAACAAATATTAATAATGTAATTTTAACAGGACAAGGAATTACATGTATTAGTAAAAGTGATGTCGCAGGTAAAATAGTACTAAACATTCCAGTAAAAATTGCTACAGGAAGAATGATAAGTACAGTAAAACCAGCATATAGATCAAGTTATGCATTAGTAAACTATGTAGCAAATAGGCCATACGCAAAAAATGTAGCTAGTAAAATAGATGTAAAATCAAATGAAAGCTTTATTAAAACAATACTTGAAAGAATTAAAGAATTTTTTTACACTTAGTTTTTAATATTAAAATTTATAGATAAAAGGGAGGAATTTGCATTATGATGGAATCAGAATATGATGATAACAATAACAATTACATGATGGATGGAACAGCATTAATTAAAGTAATAGGAGTTGGTGGAGCAGGAAACAACGCTATTAATAGGATGATAGAATCAGGAATTAAAGGTGTAGAATTTATCGCTGTAAATACAGATAGACAAGCTCTTCAAATATCAAAGGCAAATACACGCATACAAATAGGAGAAAAATTAACAAGAGGTCTAGGAGCAGGAGCAAATCCAGATATAGGCTCACAGGCAGCAGAAGAAAGCAAATCAGAGATTGCTGAGGTCCTTCGTGGTGCAGATATGGTATTTGTTACAGCAGGTATGGGTGGAGGCACAGGAACAGGTGCAGCACCAATAGTTGCAGCAACAGCTAAAGAGTTAGGAATTTTAACAATAGGTGTTGTTACAAAACCATTTACTTTTGAAGGTAAGAAAAGACTTACTCAAGCTGAAAAGGGAATAGAAAACTTAAAAGGTAAAGTAGATACTTTAGTTGTAATTCCAAATGATAAATTATTACAAATAATTGATAGAAAAACATCAATAGTAGAAGCTTTCAAAATGGCTGACGACATCCTAAGACAAGGTGTTCAAGGTATATCAGATTTAATTTCTGTACCAGGATTAATAAACTTAGACTTTGCTGATGTTAAAACAATAATGCTTAATACTGGTATGGCACATATGGGTATTGGTAGAGCAAGTGGAGAAAATAGAGCAGAAGATGCTGCAAAAGAAGCAATTCAAAGCCCATTACTAGAAACTTCAATAGAAGGAGCAAGAGGTGTTATTATTAACATTACAGGTGGACCTGATCTTGGATTACAAGAAGCAAATACAGCTGCAGAACTTGTTCAAAGAAGTGTTGACCCTGAAGCAAATATTATCTTTGGTGTTGTAACAGATGAAAGCCTTGGAGATGAAATTCAAATTACTGTTATTGCAACAGGTTTTGAGAAAGATGAAAATATTTCAACAATTGGTGTAGAGAATTTAGTAAATAACACATGGAATAAAAAGATTAATTCAATACCATCAAGCCAAGATAATAAAGCAGATAATCCAAACGATTTAGACATACCATCATTTTTAAGAAATAAAAGAAAATAATAAATTAATACATAAATTTGGAAAATTAAAAAAGAAATAGTCTACAAAAGTAGATTATTTCTTTTTTTCGAGCCGACAAATAGACAGACTTTGCAGATAAAAAGTAGTACAATCTATCAAGAGGTAAGAAAATGACTTTATATGTGGATATAATTTTCTTAGAAAATCTAATTATGAACTCAATAATTATATTAGCTACAGGAATTATATTAAAAAACACACAAAGAATCTGGAGAAACCTTGTATCAAGCGGAATAGGAGCAATATATGCAATTTTAATTTATACTTCAAATTTTAAAATTTATTCAAATATTATTTTAAAAGTTATATTATCAGTTGTTATAGTTTATATCGCATTTAAACCAGCAAATATAAGATCTTTTTTAAAACATATAATAATATTCTATTTAACTTCTTTTACATTTGGAGGAGTAGCATTTGCACTTTTATATTTTGTAAGACCACAAGATATACTGTTTCAAAATGGGGTATTAATAGGTACATATCCAATAAAAATGATATTAGCAGGTGGAATATTAGGATTTATTATAATAACTTTTGCATTTAAAAATATTAAGGGAAAATTAACAAGAAAAGATATGATGTGTACTGTAATTATTGGAAATACAAGAATAACAGCAATAGTAGATACCGGAAATCTTTTAAAAGACCAAATAACAAAAATGCCAGTGTTAATTGTGGAAAGGGAAATGTTAAAAGGAATATTTCCAGAAATCATTTTGGAAAATGCTACAGATATTGTAAATGGCAAAGAAATTGAGCTAGGGGAATATTCTTCAAAATTAAGGGTAATACCATATAAGAGCATAGGCAAGGAAAATGGCTTATTACTGGGCATAAAAGCTAAGAATATAAGAATAGTCTATCAAGACATAGAAAAAGCACATGATGTTATAATTGGAATTTACACAGGAACTTTAAGCAAAAACAATAAGTATTCAGCAATTGTAGGGCTGGAATTATTATAAAGGGGGAAACTATGGAAATTTTAGATATTTTAAAATTTAAAATTAAAAAATACTTTGGAAAAGAAGAGGAACTAGATGGCATATTTTACATAGCCGGCAGCCAAACACTTCCACCCCCATTACCCCCAGAAGAAGAGGAAAAAATGCTTCAAAGACTAGAACAAAAAGACTTTGAAGCAAGGCAAATATTAGTAGAACATAATTTAAGACTTGTTGTATATATAGCTAAAAAATTTGAAAATACAGGAATTGGAATAGAGGACCTAATATCAATTGGCACAATAGGCCTCATGAAGGCCATAAACACCTTTAAAACGGGCAAAAATATAAAGCTGGCAACATATGCTTCAAGATGTATAGAAAACGAAATTTTAATGTATTTAAGAAGAAGCAACAAAACAAAAGGGGAAGTCTCAATAGATGAACCATTAAATCAAGATGGAGATGGAAACGAATTACTATTATCAGACATACTAGGAACTGATAATGACATAACCTCGAGAGCATTAGAAGATGAGGTGGACAGAGTATTGCTAAAGGCCGCCATCCTAAAATTAAACTCCAGAGAAAAACACATAATGGAGCTTCGTTTCGGCTTCAACAGCGGAGTAGAAAAAACCCAAAAAGAAGTAGCAGACATGCTACGGAATTTCACAAAGTTATATATCGAGGCTGGAGAAAAAGATAATGAATAAGATGAAGAGAGATATAATGAGTAAGACTGGATAGAAAATAGAAATAAAAAAACACAAAAGCTTGCAAATTTTCATATTATGAAGTAAAATATATATATAATTTTTAAAAGAGAGAAGTGATAAGTATGAAAGTGTATGATAAGGAAATGTATAGTAAACAGGAAAGTTTGAGAACTATTATAATTGTTGTTGTGGTTTTTTTATTAGGTTTTTTCTCAGGTTATTTTGCTCATTCTTTCAATGGCAAGAGTATGGAGCCTCAAAACACCAATAATACTTATATTGTGGAGAATAAAAAACTAAGTTGAGTAAGTATAAAGATAAAGTTTTTGTAAAGAAGCAAACACATATGATGTGTATTGCTTCATTATTTTTTGCTTTAAAGCATATTCTGTGCTCTTAAAACATAAGATTGTTTTGGGAGGAATACTATGAAAAGATTTAAGAATTTAGTATTTATTTTTACATTTATTTTTGTTTGTATATTTTCTACTGGAGTCTATGCCTTTCCAGCTTCGAGTGCTACTCTATATACTGGAATTGATGTTAGTGAATGGCAAGGGAGAATTAATTGGGAAGATGTTAGAAGTGCAGGTATTGAGGTAGTTTATATTCGAGCAAGTGAGGGAAGAGGATATATTGACCCTGATGCGATGCGAAACTATAATGGGGCAAAATCTGCGGGTATTAAGGTTGGGTTTTACCATTACTTAACGGCTAGAACTGAAGCAGAAGCAATAGAACAGGCACAGTTCTTTGTATCTGTTGTTAAAGGATTAAGTATTGATTGCAGATTAGCAATGGATTTTGAAAGCTTTGGAACTCTTGGAACATATGAAATCAATCGAATTGCAAAGACATTCTTACAAGAAGTACAGATGCTTAGTGGAAAAGAAGTAATAATATATAGTGATGCTTACAATGCGGCATATACTTTTTCTTCAACCTTAGCAAACAACTATCCTATTTGGGTTGCTGACTACTTTGTATCTGAACCAGGAAATGGCAATTGGACTGTTTGGGATGGATTTCAATATTCAGATAGAGGGCGAATAAGTGGAATAGAAGGAAATGTAGATAGAGATTTCTTCACAAATAAAATTTTCCTAACAGATAGCACTCCAATTCCAGATGATACAACATCAGACACGCCAACAAATACAGAAACTATAGTAGTTAAAAAAGGAGATACTCTAAGTCAAATTGCAATAAAATACGATACATCTTATGAATACCTTGCCAAAATAAATAATATACAAAATCCAAATTTAATCTATACAGGTCAGGAATTAACAGTTCCAACTTTAGAAAGTAGTGAAATTAATGACACAAGCCACAAGTTATACATAATAAAATGGGGAAACACTTTAAGTCAAATTGCACATAAATATGGAGTAACAGTAGAAGAAATTGTTCAACTAAACAATATTGCAAATCCAAATTTAATTTATGCCGGTAGTGTTCTTAGAATTCCTACAATAAATGAGTATAAATAAGAGGTTTTAAGGAGGAAAAATGGAAACAACTGTTATTCAAACAATAAATAGTTTTGGACATTTGGGAATAGTAATATTAATAGCAATTGAAAACCTTTTCCCTCCAATACCATCAGAAGTGATATTAACATTTGGTGGATTTGCAACAACTATTACAGATATCACAGTAATAGGAGCCATAATAGCATCAACAATAGGCTCTGTAATAGGAGCCGTTATCCTATATTGGATTGGATTTACTATAAACGAAGAAAAAATATATTCATTTACAGAAACAAAACTAGGAAAAGTATTGGGACTGAAAAAAGAAAACATTAAAAAAGCATTCTCATGGTTTAACTCAAAAGGAAACTATGCAGTATTTTTTGGAAGATTCATACCAATAGTAAGAAGCCTAGTTTCAATACCAGCAGGAATGGCAAAAATGCCACAAATTCCATTCTTAATTTTAACAACAATAGGAAGTGCAATTTGGAATACGGTATTAATACTACTTGGAAGAATTGCAGGAGAATCATGGGGGAAAATTGCTGGGTATGTAGGCGGATACTCAGATATAGTTTGGCTAGCATTTGGAATAATATTTGCAATTGGAATAATTTCATATTACAAGAAAAAGAAAAAAAGAATACAGGTAATTATGTTTAGGAAAAGCAGATAAAGTGATGGAAAATGTATTAAATTTCCATTACTTGCATATAATATATAATATAAATGTAACTAAAACAATAAAAAAACACCGAATTTACATTTTTTTAAAAAAAAGCTTGACAAGAAGTGAAAAAAAGGAGTATAATAATAATGTTGAAACATCGCGGGGTAGAGCAGTTGGCAGCTCGTCGGGCTCATAAAGAAAAACTGACGAGAAAAACTAAAA
>ERZ824488.2232-NODE-2232-length-17958-cov-3.873373_pt1 | contig 17958 bp, 15 predicted proteins | sample MGYA00519936_ERZ824488 | MGnify/ENA primary metagenome ERZ824488 (study PRJEB31778, sample SAMEA3449153) | human gut metagenome | biome: human gut; feature: human-associated habitat; material: faeces | place: United Kingdom | collected 2010/2012 ... | reverse complement strand
TGCAAATACATCAATACTTGTAGGTGTTGGCTCTTCAATCTGCGGCGGCTCTGCTATCGCAGCAACTGCACCTATTATTGATGCAGATGATGATGAAATCGCCCAGGCAATCGCAGTAATTTTCTTTTTCAACGTACTTGCAGCCATCTTCTTCCCTATACTTGGCAAAGCAATAGGATTTGATACTGTTCATGGTGATGCATTTGGTATTTTTGCAGGAACAGCAATCAATGACACATCATCTGTAACAGCTGCCGCATCAACATGGGACAGTATGTGGAATCTTGGAAGCGAAACATTAAATAAAGCAGTAACCGTAAAACTTACAAGAACACTTGCCATAATACCTATTACACTCGGATTATCATTTATACGAGCTCAAAAAAAAGCAAAAGAAGGAATGAAAAGTTCAAGCTTTAGTTTAAAAAGAACATTTCCAATGTTCATACTTTATTTTGTGATTGCAGCAATAATTACAACAGTTTGCGTACATAATGGAATTAATGCACAAGTATTTCATCCAATTAAGGAATTGTCAAAGTTTATGATTATTATGGCTATGGCTGCCATCGGATTAAACAGCAATGTAATCCAGCTCATCAAAACAGGTGGAAAGCCTATTATTATTGGTGCGTCATGCTGGTGTGGAATCACAGCTGTAAGTCTTATTGTTCAGCATATCATGAACATCTGGTAAAAATACAAGAAGAGCAGCACGTATCATCATCGATACATCTGCTCTTCTTTTTCAGCATTTGCTGCTATTTTTGCCTGAATTATTGCTTTCTTGTCCAGTGTTATTATCTTATAACAAACGTTGTTATAGAATTTTCCTTAAGTTCTATTTCAAAAATATTTTCAGTAAGTACACTAGATTCAAGCCGATTCCAGTGTTCTCCATTATCAACCGAACCACTTGTGCGAATTGGACAAATTTTTGCCCCTTTCAGTGCAAACTCATCTAAATCAACCTTGCAAGATTGTTTCTCATTTGTATCATTGACCATCACAAGAACCAGCTTTCTCTCCTCTTGATTCCATGACGCTATGACATGTTCTCCTGCCTGAATAATAGTATCATTCGGTCTAATATAACGCGAAAACTGTCCCATCGCATAATACTTCATACTCAAAATAATCTTTTTCGAATCGTGATCTGCCGTTGCTAGTCCCCAATAACCGCCTGTATAATCTGGTTTTCCGCTGTCTTTATTTCCCATATAGCCATAACTGCTAATGTGACTGTCAATTACCTGCCATAAAACCCAAGCTGCTGGGAGAAGTCCATTTATATCAGAAATAATCTTGTTTGCCAGCCATAGTGCTGCCCCCATCTCCCCTGCATTGAATCCTGATGTATCGCCGCCATCAACTTCTGACATCCACAAGTTTTTATAATAGCTTTGCGCCAGTTTTCTAAGGCCTTCATTATCACCTTCTAAGTAACTATGTGTGTCAATACGGGCTATTGTCTCTCTTGCTACCTCACTAAGACTGTTAATACTATTTATCTGACAATCAATCCCTGTCTCGTCCGTTCCAGATATTAAAATATCATTTAATCCTCTTTCATCCAACGCTTCTCTTAATGCTATAATCATAACAGACTGTGATTCACCAGGATCAAAATGGCATCCTTCCTGCTTATCGCTTAACGCATGCCAATATTCAGTATCAGGCTCATTCATCGCCGTCATACTCTGAAAATGGATGCCCCATTCTTTTGAAAAATGTTGTGCAACATCAGCAAGATATGAAGCAAAGGCACCATACGCATCCTCACGAAGATTATTTTCCCCCGCATTTACTGAACCACTTGAACAGCCCGAATTAGTCATGAAATATGGAGGTGAATTTGAAAATCCTTCAACAATCAAATCCTTTCCATAACATTCTGCTACTTTCATTAATACATTTCTCTGATTCTGATCGGCATTCCAGTCGTATGACCAATGATATCCATTAGCATCATGGGAAGGATTTATTGCATACCCAGGCACCATCGAATCTGTTCTTGTAATATGATGATGAGTTGGATCATCTCCACCGCCAATGTTATAGCGAATAATATTCAGCCCAAGACCTTCTTTAGGGTCAAAAAACAACTTTGCAGCCTGCTCTGACAGCTCATCCAAATAGCCAATTCGATTTGGCCACCAACAAAAGCTAGTTCCCCATCCCTCAAATTTCCCACCATTAAACGGTGAACATCTTCTCAAAGACAAATGACAATCAATAAATGATACCATTTATTTTCCTCCCTTTCTAACTCAAAATTGAATTAAAAACTACCTAATCTTTTTTATAGCATATCACAATTTATGCGAAAATATCAATACATTTTTGCATATTATAAGTGCCACAGAGACATTTATTTATCCCTGTGGCACTTAATGTTTGTTAATTTAATTTTTTCACTGATTCTCCTGGTACTAATTCACCTTCAAAAATCAACTGCTGAACATTCGTCTTTTTCTTTATGCTGTCAAAAAGAAGTTTGATAGTTTCTCTTGCCATTGTTTCTGCTGGCTGCCGTATTGTCGTAATGGAAGGATTATAATAAGCTGCCATTTCTGTTCCGTCAAAACCTGCCACAGAAATATCCATCGGTACTCTTTTCCCCGCATCAATCAGAGCCCTAACTGCACCAATTGCCAAGCTGTCAGAAATAGCAAAAATTGCCGTACAATCTACTCCTTCTTCCAAAAGTGCTTTAGTCATGCGGTACCCACTCTCCATTGAATAGTTATCCAATTCTGGATCCATATGACGTATCCGTCTTTCGTCCACTGGAATATTATGAGCTTCCAGTGCTTTTTTATAGCCTGTCAGACGAAGTGCACCTATACTCACATCTTCTTTATATGAACAGAGAAGTGCAATCTTTTCATGTCCCTGGCTTATAAGGTGCTCCGTCATGCGGCAGCTCTCCTTTACATCATCTACTGACACAAATGAATAATCATTTTTGTATTCTTTCCCCAAAAGGCTTACGGTACTTAAAACAAAAGGCACTGGGATCTTTTTCAGCTGCTCTTGTGAATGGGAGGCAATACCTCCCAAAAATATAATTCCTCTCAGTCTCTTCTCTTTTTCCAGTTCCAGAGCCACTTCTGTTTCATCCTGCCACGCATCTACATGCTGAAGAACCAGCGAATATTTCTTTTTCTGGATCTCTTCTTCAAAAACCTTGATCATGCTATTAAAAAATGGATTGCTGATTCCTTTAATCAAAATGGCGATGGCTCTGGCATCGGAACGCTTCAAGTTGCGTGCACTGTTATTTGGCACATAATTATTTTCCTTGATAACCTGCATTATCATCTCTTTCGTCTCTGGGTTAATGTCCGGATGATTATTAATTGCCCTAGATACTGTACTGACTCCCACACCGCAAACACGTGCCACGTCCTTGATCGTAATACATTCCATGCCTTCACCTCCTTATTCGTTTCTTTATTTTCTAAATTACATTCCGAAGGTCAAGTATAGTCGAACTGTCCGATTTTTGCAAGAATCTTTTTGTCTGTAATCAGCCTTTTACTGCACCAGCAACAACACCTTCGATGATGTATCTCTGGCAGAAGAGGTAGAAAATGATGATCGGGATGATGGCAAGAACAAGAACGCCCATCATGGCACCCATATCAACAGAACCATAACCGCCTTTAAGATACTGGACAGCAATCGGAATAGTGATGTATTTTTTCAGATTCAATACAAGGTACGGAAGCAGGTAGTCGTTCCAAATCCACATAGTCTGAAGAATTGCAACTGTCACACATGTTGGCTTCAAAACTGGAAGCACTACACCAAAGAAAGTCTGCAGCGGATTGCAGCCATCGATCATTGCTGCCTCTTCAATCTCTATTGGAATAGACTTGACAAAACCAGTAAACATAAATACTGAAAGGCCGGCTCCAAATCCAAGATAAATGATCCACAGTCCCCATGGAGTGTTTAATCCCAATGAGTTTGCTAACTTTGACAGAGTGAACATTTCCATCTGAAAAGGCACGATCATAGCAAAAAGACAAAGATAATAGATTGCCTTAGTCAATGCATTTTTTACACGGACAATATACCATGCGCACATGGAGGTACACAGAATGATCAAAAATACAGAACCAACGGTTATAACCGTACTCCATTTAGCACCCTCAAAAAAATTTGCCTGTTTGATACCGCGAACATAATTTTCCAGTCCTACATACATTTTTCCATTAGGAATGTCAAAAGGCTTTCGGCTAATGTATGCCTTCTTCTTAAAGGAGTTAATAAAAACAAGCATGATCGGAAAGATATATCCGATAGAAATAATACTGAAAATGGCAGTGAAAACTCCACCGTGTTTTACTTTTTTCATTACTGCTGAACCTCCTTTCTTCTAGTCAAATAGTTCTGAGTCAGTGCAATCACTGTAACAAGAATGAAGAAGATTACTGCTTTTGCCTGACCGACACCTTCATAACCAGTTCTTCCATAGAAGGTATTGAAAATATTCAACGCAAGCATCTCAGACATCTTGGACGGTTCTCCATTTGTAAGAGCCAGGTTCTGGTCGAAAAGCTTAAATGAGTTTGTAAGTGTTAAAAATGTGCAGACGGTGATAGAAGGCATAACCATCGGAATAGTGACTTTTTTAAGAATCTGCCACTTTGTTGCGCCGTCAATCTCAGCTGCTTCAATCAGCTCACCAGGAATATTCTGAATACCTGCAATGTAGATAATCATCATATAACCAATCTGCTGCCAGCACATTAAGATGATCAAACCCCAAAAGCCATATGTCGATGAATATGTCAGGGTACGGCTAAATTTGATCAGGATACCGTTTAACAGCAGCTGCCAAATATAACCAAGTACAATACCGCCGATCAAATTTGGCATAAAAAATACAGTACGGAAAATATTTGTTCCTTTGAAACCTTTTGTCAGTAAAAGTGCCACTGCAAATGCTAGCACGTTAATCAAAATTACGCTGACTACCGTAAATGCCGCCGTATACCAGAACGCGTGGACAAATGTTTCATCTGCAAAAACCTTGGCATAATTAGCAAATCCGATGAATTTTGCATCATTGACTGTCGTAAATTTACAGAAGGACAGGTAAACACCTTCTACAAAAGGAATTATAAATCCCAATGTAAATGCGATCATCGTAGGAAGCACGAAGATCGGAAAATATCTCTTGATTGCTTTTTCCATAATATCACCTTTCTAAGTTAAGGTTTTGTCAGATAGGAAACCCGGGGAAGCTTCCTATCTGGCAAAAGAAAGGCAGGCGATCCCTCGCCCGCCCCTTTCGTCACTGCTTTATTCTGCCTCGGTTGCTGCCTCGGTTGCTGCCTCAGTATCTGCTTCAGTATCTGCCTCAGTAGCATCCTCTGCTTCTTCGCTGTTCATCTCAGCATATTCAGTTGCCCAACCATCAACAAATGCGGTCTTCACTGCATCCCAGTCGCCAGTTCCCTGTGCATACTCAAGAAGTGCGCTGCCTACACCGTTTTTCCAGTTCTCAGACGGCATTGTGGTGAAGCACCATGCAACGGACTCTTTACCTGCTTCAATATACTCATTTGCTGCAGCTACAAGCGGATTCTGTGCCTGATATTCATCTGTGAAGGTATCAAACGGAGTTACAAATCCCATGTCCTGAGACAGAGAAGCTCTTCCAGCATCGCTAGTGATTACCCAGTTCAAGAAGTCGAGTGTTGCCTGAATATCTTCCTCAGATGCCTTGCTGTTTACGCACCAATAGTTCTCACTTCCGGTACACAGACCCTGATTTTCCTCACCCTCTACACCAATGTAGATTGGAAGCATACCCAGATCTTCGTCTGCTACTTCGTTGTCTTTGATATCACTGTAAGCCCAAGTACCATTCTGATAGAATACTGCTTCGCCAAGTGCAAACTCAGAAGCTGCATCCTCACCAGTCTTGCTGGAAAGTACAGTCGGCTCACATGTAGAATCTGTGATGTACAGATCAAAAATCTGCTTGTAGTTATCAAGATATGTTCCCTTGATCGCATCAGTGGAATCGATACCGTCTGCCTTGTACTCATAGTAGATCGGCAGGTTTGCCAGATGTGTCTTAAATCTCCAGTCAGAAGAAGAATCAAATCCTGTGGAAGCGAAAGCACCTTCAATTCCCAGATCATCTTTCTTTGCCTGAATATCATCTGCTACTGCTTTCAGAGTTTCAAAATTGTTAATCTCATCAACTGAAGAAATAACAGCTCCATCAGTTGCAATGTAATCATTCAAAAGTTTCTTATTATAAATCAGACCGTAAGTCTCGATTACATAAGCAATACCTGATACAGATCCGTCATCATTCTTCAGTGCGAAATCATCGCTCTTTAAATGCTTGTAAACTTCGCTGTCCTTCAGATCATAGCAGTAATCCTTCCATGTAGCCAGACCAACTGGTCCGTTTACCTGGAACAATGTCGGTACCTCTGACTTAGCCATCTCAGATTTCAAAGTAGACTCATAAGTTCCGGAAGCTGCTGTAACAACATCTACCTGCACACCAGTCTCTTCGGTGTACTTTTCTGCCAGTTCCTTCCACTGATCTGCCTGCTCAGGCTTGAAGTTCAGATAATAAACTGTTCCTGTTGCCTCGTCTGCTGATACAAGTGTAGCTGGGAGCATACCCATTGCCATGGTTGCTGAAAGTCCAAGTGCTGCAATTTTCTTTACATTCTTCATTTTGAAATCCCTCTTTCTTTCATAAAATAAATGAATAATTGTTCCGACTGGAATGTTCTGGAAACGTTGTCAGTAACGTTTCCGGTAACGTTTCCGGTTGATGGCTTTATACTATCACCAATTAGATATTTTGACAAGTGTTTTTTTACAAAAATTTGTTTTTTGTTTATTTTATTCAGTTCAATCGTGCGTTTTTTGTGCAGTTTTTACATGTGCCAGATTCTTTTATTCTTGATATTCAAAATATATTACGTGATTATAGACATGGCGGCAAAATTGTTACTATTCCCAATATTTGCACCGAAGGGCTTTCGTAACATGACGCGTGAACAGTAACGAGTTTTCACGAGGCGGACCAATAAAAGCAACAATCATCTTGCAGATGAAAATAGTATATGGTATCATTTCCGTGTAAAACAAAGCTGCTTTTTAATTTAGTCAGCTTTCGATTTAAAAATCAAAAGGAGCAACAAAAATGGACAACTTTATATTCAGCATCAATGCAACTCTTCCGATCTTTTTAACCATGGTTCTCGGACTTGTATTTCGTAAGATCGGTGTGTTTGATGATGCATTTACTAACAGAATGAACAGCTTCGTATTTAAATTTGCACTTCCTGCATTGCTGTTTGAAGACTTATGGGAAGAAAACTTTTATCAGGCCTGGGATGGGGGCTTTGTACTTTTTTGTTTCTGTGCCACTCTTGGCTGCATAATTGTTTCTACTGCTTTGTCATCCTTTTTGAAAGATAAATCTGACCGAGGTGAATTTATTCAGGGTTCTTACCGCAGCAGCGCAGCTATTCTTGGCATCGCCTTCATCGTTAACATTTATGGACAATCCGGCATGGCACCACTTATGATTATCGGAACTGTGCCGCTTTATAACATTTGTGCAGTAGCAGCACTGACGCTGACTTCTCCGGCACTATCATCTGCTAAAAGTGATCCAGCCTCTGAAACTTCAGCATCAAAATCAACTTCAGTTTCTAATAGTGACCGCCTTTTTCGTACTGTAAAAGGCATAATTACAAATCCAATTATCCTAGGAATTGCTGCGGGTTTTGCCTGGTCACTTCTTAAACTTCCGCATCCAACCATCCTTCAAAAAACAGTACATAACCTCGGCGTACTTGCCACGCCTCTTGGTCTGATGGCAATGGGAGCATCTTTCGACATCAAAAAAGCCTTCTACAAATTAAAACCATCAATAGCATGCGCATTTCTAAAGCTTATCGGCTATTCTGGCATTCTTATGCCAGTCGCTATTGCTCTAGGTTATCGAAATGAAGCACTTGTTGCCATTCTCGTTATGCTTGGATCTGCCACAACGGTCAGCAGCTACACAATGGCAAAAAGCATGGGACATGAAGGTACACTAAGTGCCAGTGTCGTCATGCTTACAACACTTTTGTCTGCATTCTCACTAACCGCTTGGCTGTTTATATTAAAGACAATGAGCTTCATTTAATGTTTTGTATTTAACAGAATATTTTTATCTAAAAAGGAGGCTGCGCTGTTGTGAACAGCGTTGCCTCCTTTTGATGATCATGATCACTCAAAATCTCTTGTAATATTTGTAAGCCATTTGCCTCTGAAATAGTGAATGAATACTGCCGGCATTTTTTCAAACTCATCCAAAGTCATTATAAAATATACCCAGATTGGTGGCAATTTGAAAACATATGCTGCAAGGAATGTGAGCGGAACTGCAACAAGCCACATAAATACAGAATCTATGATCATTCCGAATCTGGAATCACCGCCGCCTCTAAAGCATCCGCATATAAGACAAGTATTGATTCCTTCTCCCAAAAGGCGCCATGTTGTCATAATTATAAAAATGCCAAGGTAATAAATGGCGGTCTCTGTCAGCTTATCACGATAGAAATCAAGTATCAAAGGGCGAATTGCCAGAATAATAACGCATCCGACCATACTTACAATAGTCGTTATTCTAAGCATACGTTTTCCATACTCTCTGGCTGTATCAATGTGATCCTGTCCTAACTCCTGGCTGACAATAATGGTGGTAGCGTTAGCAAAACCACGACAGGCGATAGCACCAATATTTACTACCATAACGGCAACGGCATTTGCGGCTACCATATCATTTCCAATATGGCCAAGGATTGCTGCGAAAGCTGAACTAGCAAAACTCCAGACAACATCATTTATTACGGCTGGACTTGCAATCTTTATAAAATCCTTGAACAGAATACCAGACTTTGAGAAGAAGTATTTTATTCTAAATCTGACATCAGAACTGTTTAATGAGTAGATAAGACAAATGAGTACTTCTACCATTCTGGCAATAACAGTACCAAGAGCAACACCAGTGACTCCAAGCTTCGGAAGTCCAAACAGACCAAAAATAAATGTAGCATTACAAAGTACATTGACACAAAGAGAAACAACGTATGTAACAGAAGGCAACATTATTTTTCCGATACTTCGAAGAGCACTCATAAAAACCTGAGAGAATCCCATAAACACAAACGAAAATGAAATCACCCTCAAATACTCACTGCCGGCAGCAATCGTATCAGGACTGTTTGTAAAAATCCTCATGATCGTAGTTGGCATGGAAAATGAGATAATGAAAAATATCAAAGAACTGATCAGTGATATTCGTTCTGCCAGACCAAGAATCTTCTCTACTGTCTTTTTATCACCCTTTCCCCAGTACTGAGCACATAACACCGAAGTACCTGTGGCCATACCGTAATATAAACAGAAAAGAATAAAAGTATATTGGTTAGCAAGTGATGAAGCCGACATAGCAGTCTGGCTTACATATCCAAGCATTACCGTATCAGCAATGTTTACTAATGTTCCAATCAAATTTTGAATCATGATTGGAAATGCTAATTTTGATGCGTATTTTAAGAAATCTTTTTTATTAAGCATACAAACGTTCTTCCTTTTTATTTTAATCCTTTTTCGCTAAATTTCAAATCAGATAGTCTCCCGCGAAATTTAACTTGCATCTTCTCGCACAGCTTCGCATATACGTGCTCCACAAACCATGGTTCTGTTGATTTCTCTGCAATCTGATCTACACGAATCCAGGCAACTGCACTATTTTCCTCTGGGCGATTCTGCACAGCATCTTTTGGGTCTGCCTCCATCAGATACGTCACATTTAAATGAAGATGTGTAGAAACATAGTGTCCTTTTTTCATATGACCGTCCACAGACAAAATTTCTATCGAAAATGGCTCATCTAATAGAAATTTTACATGTGTCAATCCAGATTCCTCCATGACTTCTTTTTGTGCTACATGGTGCAGATCGGCATCACCATCTGCGTGACCACCAAGCCACGCCCAGGAATGATAGATGTTGTGATATGCCATCAGCACGCTTTTTTTGTCTGGACTCACTACCCACGCAGATGCAGTTAGATGGGCAATTTCATTTTCTCTTGTAAGAATGTCTGAGCCACTCTCAAACCACTTTAATAAAATGGCTTTGTCATGCTCCTCCTGCTCATTAAACGGCATGAATTTTTGAATTTGCTGTTCAAGTTTAGATAACTCTTTTGTCATTTAGTGGCATATCCTTTCTCTTTTTTTATTGTAACACATTTTTCGAATTTTGCTTCTCCATTCTCTTTAGCTCTGGAAGAACGGTGCACAGCATCACAACAAGGCAAAGTGTTCCACCAATTACATTTGATACTGGCTCAGCAAGGAACACTCCTGCCGTTCCCATGTGAAACATATATGGCATCATATACGTGAGTGGTACAACAATAAAGACCTTGCGAAGCAGTGAGAAAAAAATTGCCTGTTTCTTTTTATTCAACGACTTGAATACGGTCTGTCCAATATATTGAAAATCCATGCAGATAAATGCAGCAAAATATTGTTTTAATGCCGGAACTGCATCCTGCATCAAGGCCGCATCAGAGCTGAAAATTCCAATCAATGCATTTGGCAATAAAATAATAATACTCCACATCACTGCTGTATAGCCAAGAATCATAGTACTCATCACTGCCATAGCTTTTCGCACTCGCGCTGGACGGCATGCACCATAATTGTAGCTTAAAATTGGGGAAGTGCCCTCATTCATTGCATAAATTGGAGTCTCAACTAGCTGACGCACGCTTGACACAATCGTCATAACAGATATGTAAATATCGCCACCGACATCTGACAAAATATTGTTGCAGCAGATAGACACCAGACTGTTTGTCAGCTGCATAATAAATCCTGCCGTACCAAGGCTCACAATGTTTTTTGCGTAGCCTATGCATTCAGAGAACTCTTTTTTCTTTAAAAAGCGAACCTTCAGCTCAGATTTTCTTGTCAAAAAGACAAACACAAATACCGCAGATAACGCTTGGGAAATTACGGTGGCAATCGCTGCCCCCTGTACTCCAAACCCCAACACAAAAATAAACAGCGGATCGAGCAAAAGGTTTGCTACTGCACCAACCGCAACTGAGGTCATTCCAATAGTGGAATACCCTTGTGCATTAATAAACGGATTCATACCTGTCGCAATCATAGACGGCAGCGTTCCAATCAGATAAATCATCAAATACGGATATGCATAGACAAGCGCATCAGTTGAGGCACCAAATAATACTAGAAGCGGTCTGGCAAATATAAAGCCAACTGCCATCAGCACTACTGCACATACGCAGACCATCGTAAATGATGTATTCATCACATTTGCAGCTCTTTGTGGCTCACCCTTTCCTCGATAAATCGAAAATAATGGTGCACCACCGCTTCCAAACAAATTGCTAAATGCTGTAATCACTACAATTAGTGGAAAACAAAGTCCAACCGCACCGAGAGCCGCTGTTCCAATGTTTGGAATACGAGCAATATAAATACGATCCACAATATTATACAAAAGATTTAAAATCTGAGCGACAAGCATCGGAAGCGCTGCTCCTAGGATATTTCCAGTCACAGTTCCGTGTTCAAAGTCAATTCGTTTCATAACGAGAAAACCATTCCTTTTCTTTCTTTTTCAAACAAAAAATATTTTTTTCATATAATGGTCGTCCCATATCAGCATTCCACTGCAACCTTTATCACTCCATCTTTTTTATTTTCAAAAAGATCATATGCTTCTGCTATTTTGCTAAGCGGATATGTATGCGTGATAAGCGGTTCTGTATCAATTTTTCCCTCTGAAATCAGCCTAAGTGTCTCTTTGCAGTCACAGCCATCCACTCCGCCTGTTTTAAATGTAAGATTCTTTCCATACATATCTGGAAGCGGCAAAAGCTGCGCCTTCTCGTAAAGAGCAACTATCGTCACAATTGCATTTGGTCTTGCGCATTCCCAAGATAAGCGAAACGTTGATTCTGCTCCTGCAACCTCAAGAACAACATCTGCTCCGCCGTGATCACTGTTTGCCAAAACGAAGTCTGCACATGCTTCTGGTGAAACTGTCATTACCTCAGGATAATGCTCATTAATAAAATGAATCCTGTTTTCATCTTTTTCACATAAAATGATTCGCTTCGGCTTCTTTAACATGACACAAAGCAGCGTACAAATTCCTGTCGGCCCAGCACCGATGATTAACACTGTATCATCCTCTGTAATCTCAGAAATACGTGCTGCCCAATATCCTGTGGCTAAAACATCACCTACAAATAAAGCCTGTCTGTCAGTAACACCTTCTGGAATTTTATTCAAGCCCTGATCAGCAAACGGTACACGCACATATTCTGCCTGACCACCATCAATACGACAGCCCAATGCCCAGCCACCATTCTCATCGGTACAATTATTTACGTATCCCTTCTTACAGAAAAAGCATTCACCGCAAAATGTCTCTACATTAACTGTCACACGATCTCCTGGTTTAACATTTGTTACTGCGCTGCCAACTTCCTCAACAACACCTACCATCTCATGGCCTACTGTTATGCCAGGAACTGCACGAGGAACACTTCCATGTTTAATGTGCAGATCGCTTGAACAAATGCTAGCAAGCGTTACCTTCACAATTGCATCTCTCTCATGCTTAAGAACTGGCTTTGGTTTTTCCATTAATTCAAATTTTCCTTTTGAAACATAAGTATATGTCTGCATAATAATACTCCTTTGATTTTATAACTCTATCACATCTCAGGCTCTTTTTCCACCAAATTTTGCTTTCTGATTTTATAATACAACAGTCCCACAATATCTGCCAGCGCCCATCCGATTGGAATTGACCACCAGATGCCAACCACACCTATTGCCTGTATTGCAGACAATATATATGCCAACGCCACTCGTGTTCCAAGTGAAAATACTGTAAGTACCACACTCATTCCCGGTCTGCCCAAAGCACGATACAGACCATACAGCAAAAACAGCCATCCGATTCCAATATAAAATGCACCTTCTATGCGCAAGTAACGGACTCCTTCCATTATAATAGCCGTTTCTTTTGCATCCACAAATATCATCATAAGTGGTTTTGCGAATATATACACAAACGCTGATACCACTACACAGAAAATTGCAGATATACGAACTGCCGCTTTCAGCCCCTGCTGTATTCTCTTCTTTTCTTTTGCTCCATAATTTTGTGCAATAAATGTAGAAAATGCGTTTCCAAAGTCCTGCACAGGCATATATGCAAAAGCATCTATCTTTACAGCCGCCGCAAACGCTGCCATGGCAACAGTTCCAAAGCTGTTTACCAGTCCTTGTACCATAAGTATTCCAAGATTCATTACAGACTGCTGAATGCATGTCAGCATTGAAAAAGAAATGATTTCTCTGATTCGTTCTTTTTTCAGATATCTGATTTTCCAGATTGCACACACCTGTTTATAACGCATAAGTGTATAAACCATTATGCCAACACCTGACAGATACTGTGAAATCACTGTCGCCTGCGCTGCTCCTGCCACTCCAAGTTTCAAGCCAATGACAAACCAAAGGTCAAGAATAATATTGAGTATTGATGACACTGCCAGAAATGCAAGTGGTATAACAGAATTACCTATTGCCCTAAGATATGAGGCAAAATAATTGTATAAAAAAACTGCCGGAATCCCCATAAAGATTACAAACAGATATTCTTTCATGTCACCCCACACTTCATCCGGAACTCTTAGAAAATTTCGAAGCCCACTAAGGCTAATATAGGCAATAATATTAAGTAATATCGTCACAGCAGTAATAAAGAAAAAAGATGCGCAGATATCCTCTTTAAGACCATTTTCGTCCCTCTGCCCAAATCTGATAGAAAACAATGCACCACTTCCCATACACAGACCAAGAATAATTGACGTTATAAACGTCATAAGCGTAAATGATGAACCTACTGCTGCAAGTGCCTTTTCCCCAAGAAACTGTCCAACTATAAGTGTATCTGCAATATTATAGCATTGCTGAAGCAGATCACCAAGTATCATTGGAATGGCGAATAAAAGCATTGACTTTACAACAGATCCTTTTGATAAATCCCTATTCATTATTTTTTCTCCAAAACGTAAGTTTTATATTTCGTTATGCAATAATTATAGGCTGATTGCACTGGGCTTGATATTAAGCGAATCTGATTTTCTGATTTACTGCATCCACCTCAGCCTCTATGCCAAATGGAATGATACATCTTGGTGTTGCATGTCCAATATTTATGTTTGCAACAACTGAGATATTGGGATTATCTATTACATCTACAATAATTTTTTTGTATTCATCAAAATAGAGTTCATTCATTGGCTTACCGCATATCACGCCTGAAACCACATCAAAGACTCCCACCTTTTTTAAGGTCTCTACCATCTTTCTGTAGTGCTTAGGATCCGGTTGTTCTTCACTTGTTTCAAGAAGAAGTATTTTCCCCCTCCAGTCCTCTAAACTAGGGAAAAGATTGTATTTTTCGCATAGAGAAATGGTATCTGGATATCTGCTGTTATCAAATATATCATACATACTTTCAAGACAGCCTCCCAGAATCTTTCCTGCAAAAACAGGCTTTCCTTGAAGAAGTTGAAATCCCTCATTTTCATGTTTTGTTCTTTCAGTACCAACTGCACTTTCGGACCAATCAGTTCTCTCTTCATACCACACATCACTCGGTACAATTTCCTTGATGTTTCCTGTTTTGATTAATTCTTCAAAAAACTTCTTTGTATAAGGCAGCATATCATCTTCCATTTCACATACATCTGCCAGAAATGACTGACCATAAAATGTCCCAAATCCCAACTTATGCAGCATAAGATGATTCATTGTAGTATCTGAAAATCCAAGAAATATTTTTCTCTTTTTTGCTTTTTCAATAGCTTCTTTAAGTTCATTGTTTTTAAACAGATATGGAAGAAGTCGATATGTATCATCTCCTCCAATAGCACAAAGAATCATATCAACTTCTTCATCACATATTGCTGCAAGAAGATCATTTGCCCTCTCCTTTGGATGATTTTTTACATACTCAATCCCCTTCATTGCATGGGGCATAATTTTTACATTCAATCCAAATTGTTCTAATCTTTTAAGCCCTATATTAACTTCATGCTTTACAAAATCTTCACCTATCGTTCCTGCTGAAAGGCTCACAATTGCTACAGTCTTAATCATAACTCTCCTCGCAAACTCGGTTTTATTGTTTTGATAGCTAATCTTCCTTCGCCATCACGCTTACATGGTCTATTCTCTTTTCGTACATCAACGGCACATCCACATTCTCAGATCTTAATAAATCTTTTTAATTGTTCCTGTTATACCATATTCGTTCTGAAAATTTTCCAAATCCTGTGAAGTCCTAATTAACATGACTTCCTCAAATTTTCCCGTACTCAAATTAAGAAATCCTGCCACTTGCTCTCCTGTACAAATACTGCATCGTATCACTGGTTCTTCATAATTTGAATCATATTGTTTTTCGTGTTTAGAAAATTTCCGACTTATTTTTTCTACAATTTTCATTCTAGCACCTCTTTTCTGTAAATGTATCGGTTAGGTTCTTTTGACAGATGCGCGTTTGAAAATATCCAAAACCATGATTATAACAACAACTGCGCCAACAGGAATCGCCATGCAGCAAAGTAAAAAAGTAATAATATCATTATCGGGCTTAATCTTATAGCTGCCCTTTGATGTGCGATAAACTTCAACTGAAACTTCATCGCCTCTGCGAATCTTGTCCTGAAATGGCAGGCTGTTTTTTAGCTCGTTCTGACCGAAAACAAAATAAGTCCTTCCTTTGTAAGTTGTTCCGTCAACAACAAAGGAAACCTTTGTATTGTATTCTGAACGGATTAAGATATCAGCATCATTTTTTTCATCCTTTCGGCGACATTCCTCAACGACAGCATTAACAGTCCTGATATCAGTGGAATTTTTGTACTCTTGGTTTTCAATCTTATTAGAAACGATGCCATAAATTCCAGCAACAATCAAGCTAATACCTATCAAAAGACCAAGTAAAGAGATCTTGATATCACTCTTTTTTGAAGAATTTTTTTCCATAGTAATCCTCCCTTCATCACCTTCATAATTAACTATATTGTACCATGTCAATTGTACCACGTCAATTAGCCTGGTATGAAGTAATCTCTTATGTACGCAGTCAGATTCTTAAAACATTACTTGAAATGATGTGAGTTGATAATTTCGATTCCATTACAATCAGCCGTTTGACAGCAAAAGCAGAGGTTGGCCGTGCATCCTTTTATCGTAATTATCAAACAAAAGAAGACGTCCTGCGTCAGGAAGCAGAACGTCTTAATTTGGATTATAGAATGGCTCAGACGTGGCATGAAAGAAAGCAGTGCTGAACTTATCGCTATGTTTAAAAATAGTGAATAAACTTTATGTGCCCATGCAAAGGCATTCTGCACGCTATTTTCCCTTAAATTCCTTTAAGTAAATAACCATCATACCACTTTTTTACTTTATCAAAATCCCTATTATACTTTTCGCAGAGTTTTTTTACTTCATCTTCGGTAAAACCAACGTATTGAGCCAGTTCATCTGCTTGCAGGCTTCGTGAACAGTCCTTTGTATGCACGGCTAGCGATAGGTTCATTTGTCTGCGTTCGAGAGACGTAAGTAGCACGGCATCAAAAACTTTACAAACATCGGTCATAGCTTTTAGTGTGTATTTTCGGAGCGAAGCTCCGCTTTTGATACCACGTCCATAGGAGCTATGCACCGCATGGGCGTGGAGACTTCATCATAACAGTTTTTGCTTTGATTGATTTTTCTTAAAATCAACTTTATCTTTGTTACAGGAAAGGACAAAACAGTGGAACATGCAAAATTATACATCAATGGAATGACCTGTATCAATTGCCAAACACGAATCCAAAATGCTCTAACAAAACATCCCGGAATCACACAGGCTGCTGTCAGTTATGAGACTGAAACAGCAGACATTTTGTATGATTCATCTGTTATCTCACTCGAGCAAATTCAAGGCTTAATTGATGAACTAGGCTATAGTGCTTCGGTTCAAAAAACATCGCGCGCAAAGATAGTCAACCAGACTTTGCGCGAACTTGACATCATTGTGATTCTTTATTTTCTTTTACGGCATTTTGGTATTTTAAATTACTTGGCACCAGCTTCGTTAGCGGATGCGCAAATGGGCTACGGCATGCTATTTGTGATCGGTTTGATTACCTCGGTTCACTGCATTGCAATGTGCGGCGGCATTAATCTGTCACAAACGCTGCAAAAAGATTCTGAGCCATCTGCGAACGTATCTCGTGCGATGTTTCAAAATGCAGCTGCCTATAATGCCGGACGTATTATTTCTTACACGATAATCGGAGGAATACTCGGCGGCATCGGTGCGTTTACTGGAATGGCAGGAACGCTGCAAACTTCATCGTTTTTTCAAGGTCTTTTAAAACTGCTTGCTGGTGCCTTGATGGTTGTGATGGGAATTAACATGCTCGGTCTTTTTCCAGGACTGCGCCGTTTTCACCTGCGAATTTCTATGCCACTTTTTCAAAAAGGCAAGCAAAAAGATGCTTCAAAAGGAATTTCAAAGAGAAGTAATGCTTCCCACAGGCGCAGAACACCTTTTATCATCGGCTTGTTTAATGGCCTGATGCCTTGTGGTCCTCTGCAGTCGATGCAGATCGTTGCATTAGCCTCTGCCAATCCATTTACCGGAGCGCTGTCGATGTTTTTCTTTGCGCTTGGTACCATTCCGCTGATGCTCGGATTTGGCTCGATTGTAGCCGGTCTTGGCAAACACTTTACAAAAGTCGGGCGGGAAAGCCAAGAAACTTTTTGCAATTATCGGACAATG
>ERZ824488.2230-NODE-2230-length-18000-cov-10.244915_pt1 | contig 18000 bp, 18 predicted proteins | sample MGYA00519936_ERZ824488 | MGnify/ENA primary metagenome ERZ824488 (study PRJEB31778, sample SAMEA3449153) | human gut metagenome | biome: human gut; feature: human-associated habitat; material: faeces | place: United Kingdom | collected 2010/2012 ... | reverse complement strand
TTTCAGGTGCCTTTCAAGGGCGGCGAGGCTGGAAATACAAGGTTTTTCGGAAAAAGAATGACTAAAAAAGCAAAAAATAGCAGATTTGAGCTTTTGTTTTGAGTTTCAAGTGGTTGTGGCAGTCGTTGGCTTTTTGTGGCATTCGTGAGGAAATGCGAAAATGGCGGATTTGAGAAGTAGAAACGCTTTCAAGTCATTACCTCAAAGAAACGCTCTAATAAGCATTTTTAACGGCTTCGGTTTTTACTTCTCAATTCTGCACAGGTTGTGAATTTGCCATGCAACTCTCATGATTTAATTTTGCACAGAACAAAAAGCAAGGAATTATGAGAAGTACATTCAAGACAGTCTTCTATGTAAACGGAAGCAAGGAGAGAAACGGAATTGTCCCTATCATGGGACGTGTGACAATCAACGGAACTATCGCACAGTTCAGTTGCAAGCTGAGCGTGACCAAGGCGATATGGGATGCCAAGGGCAACAGAGCCAAAGGCAGAAGCAAGGAAGCCAATGAGGTGAACTTTGCGCTTGATAACATCAAGGCTCAAATCGCTAAGCATTACCAACGGCTTTCCGACCGTGAGGCGTTCGTTACCGCTGAAATGGTGAGAAACGCATATCAAGGCATAGGTACGGAGTATGAGACATTACTCAGAGCTTTTGACAAGGAGAACGCAGCCTTTGCCCAACGCGTGGGAAAAGACCGAGCTGTCCGAACCTACCGCAAGTATCTGACGGTAAGAAAGTACGTTGCCGAGTTCATCAAATTTCAGTACAAGCGCAGCGATATGTCCATGAATGAGCTTACCGAGGAGTTCATCCGTGATTTTTGTCTGTATTTGAAGAATGTCATTGGACTCACGCAATCTACCATTTGGATATACTCCATACCATTGAAGCATATCGTCACGGCAGCACACTACAACGGCAAGATACAGAGAAATCCGTTTGCCATGTACCACGTTGACCCAGACCACAAGGAGCGTGAGTTCTTGACAGAGGAAGAATTGGACATATTTGCAGGAATAGAGTTAGAAAATCCCAACTTTGCTTTTGCGAGAGACTTGTTTATGTTTGGTTGTTGGACAGGTATCTCTTTCGTTGACATCAAGAATCTTACAGAGGACAATGTTGCCATTATAAGTGGGTCTCCATGGATAGTTTCTCAGCGTCAAAAGACAGGCGTACCATTCAAAATTAAACTGATAGATGCAGCCATACAGATAATTGAACGTTACAAGCCATTGAGAAAAGATATGCACTTGTTTAATATTGGCTCACTTGACATGGTAAACAAGCGTATAAAGAAAGTTGCAAAAATGTGTGGCATCAAGAAGCGAATTTCATTTCATGTAAGCCGGCATTCGTTCGCAGTTTTGGCTTTAAACTACGGTATGCCGATAGAGAGTGTAAGCAAGATACTGGGACATACGGACATCGCCACAACACAAATTTACGCAAAGGTGACAAGTACTAAATTGGAGCATGACATATCAGCTTTTGAAAGTCGAATCAAGGGGCATATGCCGACAATGGGGGGAATGGCATGAAAAGGACTGTAATCACCGTGGACGGAAATGGAATGTTATCCATTCCGTCCAACTTGCAAGACTTGTGGATGAGTGAGGGTGAATTGGTTGATATGCTTCATGTCACCGCCATGAAACTCCATGCTGTGATAAGGTCAATATACAAGGATGGTTTATTGACGGTGTCGGAAGTCCAACAGAAACAGGAAACTTCCAATGGCATTTGGCAAACGTTGTATGGCTTTCCGATGATTGTTGCCCTTTGCTTCCGTATAAACTCATACGGGGCAGCTCGGTTTCGTGCCACCATCTTCAAGAGATTGTACGGGGCAAAAGAGAAAAGTAGTGTCATTATCCTACAACTCAATAGAAGAACAACCGCCTTTAGTTGAATGTCCTCTTGCTTGTTTGTTGGCTTGGCGCTGTCGTACTGTCGTGAATAAGTACTGAAGCATAAGCATGACATTCTTACTTGTAGGGGGATGAGTTCTGTTCATAAAAATGACGGACAAAACACCCCTTATTTTTGTTGAATTGTTGAATATGATGAAAGAAGTATTGAACATCAGGTATTTACGGCTCAACATATTCTCAACAAATCTCTCAACAAAAGAAAGATAATGTTGAAAAGAGAAAGCCATGAACACCATTCCTTTCTTTCTTTTTTGCCCAGTAATTTGTTGTGTAGAGCTATTTGTTGAGAGTTTGTTGAGGGTATAAGTGGTTGGTTCTCATAAAGATAACACCTATCTTCAACAATTCAACGTTTTACATGCCCTCACTTGGTACGCTGTAAAATGTGCTTGTGGATTAATTGGCAACCGCTCTATTCTCCGAAATGGTTGCAGCAACGTTCCTTGGAGGCTTTGCGCCTCCAGCCACTTGGGCGAACCACCGCAGTGTGTTTTAGCATGGTATTAGATTTATACAGGTAACACAAATGATACCCGGCAAACACGACCAACTCGGTATAGCCAATAAAACGAGGCGACAACCTATAACAACCACGCTCGGTAAGTTATACGTTGTCGCCTTGTTCATTTCACCCCACTCATCAAGGACATTCTCCTACACACCTTTCATTCTGTACGCTTCACGATAGTTAGCCATCAGAATCTTCTGAATGTCGGACTCGCGGTAGAGTATCTTTCCGCCAAGCTGGATATACGGGATGACACCGTTGTTTCGGTAGTCCTGCAGGGTTCTTCGGCTCAGTTGCAGCCTGGCGCAAAGCTCCTTGTCCGTCATGAAGCGCTCACCGCCAAGCATGGGGCGGTAGTTCATAACGGCACGTTCAAAATTGTCAACCATTCGGTTGAGGTGGTTCACGATGTGGTTCATCCACTCGCTGTTTCTTGTCATTACTTCATTGCTCATAGTTGTCTCGTTTTATTGTTGATACTTACGTTACTCGGTTTACTTGCTGCTTTGGATTAAGTGGCTGTTGTATATTGACAGCCTAACCTGTGCGCTTGCGAAAGCGCATGTCCTTTTTCTTGTCCTCCACTACTGCTACGATAGCCATCACGTCCTCCGGCTTGTAGTAGGTCTTGTGGCTGATTTGCGTATAAGCCAAAGTTCCGTTGTCCCGAAGCGTCTGCACTGTCCGTGGGCAGATGTTGAGCGTCTGACACACGTCCTGCGTGTCGAGCCACTTGTTCATGGTCTTGTCCTCACTGCGCTCACGGATTCTGTCCATGCGCTTCACGAAGTTCTCCAACTGGGCATCAAGATAGTTGAATGCCTCTTCCTCGAATACGATGAATCCCATACTTTTCTTTTTTCTAAGTTTATACTATGTTATATGTCGCAAAGCTCCACGCATATGCTGTGCTCCACGTTTGTGAGTGCAAAGATAAGGCACGGCAATCTAAAAACAAGCGTTTTCAATTTCTGTGGCAGTATGTTGCCGGGGTTTGCCGACTTCAACGCCAAAAACAACAAGAAAAACTTGCACGACTGCAACGAATACATGAACAATGATGAGTTGAGAAATACGTTGAAGTTCTCACAACTATCTCGGTATGCAAATAAGCAAGCCACAACTAAATTGCCACGTTACACCCAATCAGTTGCATGGCTGCACTCAGTACACTTACTTTGCACCCGACAATCGGTCAATGGTGCATACCGTGACCACTATACTAACAAATAAAACAGCATAAGCTATGGCAAGAACAAAAGATGCAGTCTTGACTCCTGAGCAAAAGGAGCTGATGGAAAAAGAGTATTTGGATTTTGTTAAACCATCTACGTATGGCAACAAAGCCAATTCAAGTAGTTGTAATTCTCTCTATGATGATTATGATGATGTAGAGAACCCAGAGTTGAGAGCAATTGTAGAGAAAGTTGCTGCAACAACTCCTTATAGAGAGGAAACATCAACGAACGAGGCTCAATCGCCACCGAATCCGCAGAAGCGCATCAGTGGCAAGCAGCGCAAGGCGACATTAGAGGAGTATCAGCAAACCTTCCTCCAAGTTCCAAGGATTGAAGACCGCAAGCCAGTCTTCGTCAGTTCTGATGTACGAGACCGTCTTGATCGTGTCGTCCGCATCCTCGGAGGGAGACGCATGAGCGTATCGGGCATCATCGAGAACATCGTGCGCCACCACCTAAGCCTTTATGAAGAGGACTTCGAGGCTTGGCGCAAATTGTGAGAATTAAGGTCTGCGACCTTGGACGTGGATAGCTGAAAGGCTGTAGTTCCAACTAACGTGTTCTGAGAGGGAGCGAGGTTATGTTTTGGGAACCCCAAAACGCCTCGCTCCACCATGAGGGCGGAGGAATTTTGCTCCCGGCGGTCGCAGAAAGTAAGTGTACCAACTGTAAACAGTATATCGAATGACAAGCATACATGAACAGGACAAGAAAAAGGACGGAAGACCGCCCACAGGCAGGGTTCGCAAGCTGTCGAAGTCTGTCACGGTGAAGTTCTCAAAGCCAAGCTACGAGGCTTTGAGACTGAGGGCGAGAAAAGCCAACCGCAAGTTGGCGGAGTACATCCGTGAGTCCGCCTTGAACGGCGAGGTGGTCAGCGGACACAATGCAGAGACGGTAGCCATCGCTAAGAGTCTCATAGGCATGGCGAACAACCTCAACCAACTTACCAAGCTGTCGCATCAGAGAGGTTTCCACGAAACCCATGTGTATGTGGTGGACTTGTTGAGAAGATTGAAAGCCATCCTTGGCGAGTATCGCCAAGCAAGTTATAAACCGAAGCCAAGCAGTATGGGCAGAAAGGAGGATACCACATGATAGGCAAGCTAAAGAAGGGCAGCTCATTTGGTGGTTGCATCCGCTATGTTACAGGCAAGGACGAGGCGAAAATCATCGCCTCGGATGGTGTGTTACTCGGCACGAATGCCGAGATAACGCAAAGTTTCGAGCTACAAAGGCAACTAAATCCAAGGATTAAGAAGCCTGTGGGGCACATAGCTTTGAGCTTCAAGCCCGAGGAGAAGCCACGTTTGACGGATGAATTCATGGCTAAGATAGCCCTTGAATACATGCAGATGATGGGGATAAAAGATACTCAATTCATCATCGTAAGGCATCACAACACAGACAATCCACATTGCCATATCGTGTACAATCGCATCAATAACGAGGGCAAACTCATATCAGACATGAATGATTACAGGCGTAATGAGCAGGTGACCAAAGCTCTAAAAACCAAGTATGGACTGACTTACGGAACAGACAAGAGCAAGACTAACACTCGCAAATTACGCAATGCTGAGCGTGCCAAATATGAGATTCACAATACAGTCAAGGATGCCTTGAAAGTCGTAGAAAATTGGCAAAAGTTCAAGAATGAACTTGCAAAACGAGGTGTTCACTTAGAGTTTGTCTATAAAGACAAGGAGCGAACCAAGGTACAAGGCATCCGTTTCAGCAAGGATGGATATAGCTTCAAAGGTACGCAGATTAGCCGAGGCTATAGCTTTGGCAAGCTGAATGCGAGATTTGAGGGAACGGAGAACCTTTTATCAGCAAGAGCCAGCTCTGCTCAGCAATATGAGCAGGGCTGTCGCAAGAATGAGCAGGTGCCATCCATATCGGAGAGCAGCCAGGACCCTTGGGACGGTATTTCTTCCATCGGCTTGTTCGCTCCGTCTAATGCCCAAACTTATGAGTCATTCCCAGAGGATGAATCCGCCAAGAAGAAAAAGAGGAAACGCAGAAAGGGCTTCAGCCTTTGATGCAAGTTACAAACTTAAAATTAGAATCGAACATGAAAGAAGAACTATTGGAAGCCATCTATGGCACAGTTGAGAGATTGGAGCAGAAAGTCGATGAACTTTCTGACTCCACAAAAAACGCAGGAACGGAAAACGTTCCTGCAAGTAATGACACAACCAAGTTGGAGAAATTAATCATTGCTATGTTTGGCAAGGAAGAGGAAGTCAGAGGTAAAATATCCAAATTAAGAGATGCCATTGTTGTTTTTGCTGACCTTATTAAGGTTGAACTTGGCAAAAATGAGCAGCGAAGCAAGTTCTTGGTAGATGCTGTCAAGCAGATGAAACAAGAGCATACTGTCACCTCGAAGGTATTGCAGGAAAAACTTGAAATAATGAACAAATCACCTCAAAAGAAGGTTGTAACCCATCGCTTCGAGCCAACCTCAAAGAAAGTTCTTCTTTTCATTGGAGGCTTGGCTCTATCCCTTGTCCTCTCCATTTGGGCAATCTCACCCAATGGCGAGAGTATCAAGATTGGGAGGAGGCAGATTTGAAATATCGTGCTTTGCGAATGGTTCTCCCATCTGACGACCCGAATATTCGTTACATCGAAAAACATTTCAATGTCCAACGAGACGAAGACATAATTGATAAATTAAGAACCCAAGTTGATGTGTATGAAGATTCCGTCTATCAATACCACAAAATGATTGAGATTGCATTCTATAAAGATAGTGTAGCAAGACAACTTATTAATGAATCAAATAGAATAAAGATGCAGGTAAACCGTAGAAAAAAGTAAGTGAAAATATTTTTTTTAGCGTTATTATGTAAAGTATAATCACGTACAACATAGTTTAATGTAGTTTAAATATTCTCTGAAAATTACTTTGTTTCAAAAAATCTTCATACCTTTGCACTCGGAATACAAAATGAGGCAAATAATTGCAGTTTGCTTTCGTTTTGGTGCAATTATTCCAATAACCTTTACACAAGGTTGATACAGCCCCGTCTGGGTAAAAAGGCGTATACTGTCCAAGAAACGTTAGATTCCAGGATTTAAAACATTAGTAGATTTTTTAAAGAAAGGAAACAGACTATGGAAAAGAAACTTAGTTTTAATGAGGTTCTTCCTATGGAGGAACTTGCTCCTGTTGAATTGGATGCTATTGTTGGTGGTAATGCCATCAAAATAGTTGGTACCAACGGTAATCACTGTAGCTGTGGAAACACAACTCAAACAACCCAAACCACCGATTCTACATCTGTGAAGAAACTATAAGTAGTCTTTTTTGACGGTGGAGAGTGGATTGCTGTTATCAACAATCCACTCTTTATATTAGAACATATTCTGTAATCAAGAAAATGGGAAATAATATGATTAATTTTGACGATATACACTTTATAGAGAATGGGGATGTCTCCTTGCTGTTGCATGTTCCCTCGTTTACACTTGTTAGTTTAAGTAGCGATACAGCAAATATACTTAAGTCGTTGAAAGACGGTGCTTCAATAAGCGATGTTGCCCAAAACAGCTCTATTTCTCTCGATGAAATAAAGAACTGTTTACTGAAATTAGAGGATATGTTTAAAAAGAATTTGCCTCCTTTGACACCTAATCCAACAACGGATGTCGCAGATAGAATTACATTACATATTTCAAATGATTGTAATCTCAGATGCAAATATTGCTATGCAAGTGGAGGCAACTACAAGATGAAACGCTCATTAATGACTACGGATACCGCAAAGCAATTTTATGATTTTTGCATACATCATTTCTCTCATATTGAAAAAATTGTCTTTTTTGGTGGCGAACCATGCTTAAATTTAAATGTGATGGAATACGTTTGCTCTCTTTTTAATAGCTACAAGTTTGATGACAAACTAAAGGATATGCCTAAGTTTGCCATCATAACCAATGGTACCATACTAAATGAGCGACTGTTGAAAATTATTAGAACATATATATCTTATATTACCGTTAGCATTGATGGTAATAAGGAATTTAATGATTATAATCGCTTGGATAAAGCAGGTAATGGTTCGTTTGACAGAATAGCAAAGTTTATAGACACCGTTAAACAAATTGATAACGTTACGATTCAATATGAGTCCACTTTTACGAAATATCACATAAGAAAAGGAATTTCTAGAGATGAAATAGCTTCATATATGTCAAAACGATTTGGAATCAGAGGCTTTGTCGTTGACGAAATGAATGTAAAAGAGCATAAAGATGCCTATTCTATAAATAATTTAGAAAATCTTCCGGAAAGTTTTACAAGTATTCTATGGGCAATATCGTTCAAAAAGCCGCTTGTATCTTGCCAAATGTCTAGCAAGCAATTTGCTGTATCAACATTGGGGGAGATTTTTCCATGCCATATGGATGTAGGAAAAGAATGCTTAAATTTAGGTAATATCGGAGGAAAGAACATATTTAATTCTTGTACTATCCAAAAATCATTTCCTTTGTTCGATTTGTTAGCCAACAAAAGAGGATTGTGTCCAAATTGTTGGGCTCACAATTTATGTGAGGGTTGTCCTAGGGAACTTTTTTATGATGAAAAGAACAAATGCTACCAGACAACTCCTAATGAGGATAAATGTAAATCACAAAGAGAACATATCGAGAAGATTCTTTTGAGCATATCTCATTTAAGGCAGGATAAAAACAAATGGTACGATTATGTACAAGGTATAAATAAGATGCGTAGTGAAAAGATTTGTTAGTATAAATGCTTGCCCACATTTACGAAAACGTATGTTTGATTAAAAAGTAGTCTTATGAGAAAGTTTATCATGACAACAGCCGTGTGTTTCTGGGCAATGTCCCAGATGATGGCACAGAACATTTCGGGAAAGATTGTAGATGCCAAGGGCGAGCCTTTAGCATTTGCAAATGTAGTGCTCCTATACCGTCAAGATTCAGCATTCGTCAAGGGGACTGTGAGTGGAGAAGATGGGCGTTTTACCATCGACTCTCCTTGCAATGGCGGAATCATCAAGGTAACTTCCGTAGGATATAAGACAATATTCAAGGACTGCAAAGGTGAGAATGTGGGAGTTATTAAGATGGAAGAAGATAGTAAGATGCTCGGTGAAGTAGTGATAAAATCATCTTTGCCAAAGACCATTTTGAAGAATGGGGGAATGACAACAATAGTTGTTGGTTCTGTCCTTGAAAAGGCAGGAACAATGGAGCATATGCTCGACCGCATACCTAACGTATCTGCACAAAATGGCAATATCAAGGTGTTTGGACGTGGCGAGCCTATCATCTATATCAACGGACGGCAGATGAGGGACAGAAGCGAACTCGACCGTTTGAGTTCGGACAACATCAAGTCGGTTGAAGTAATATCCAACCCAGGTGCTCGTTATGCTGCAAGCACTAAGGCTGTTATACGTATCACCACAAAGAAGATACAAGGCGATGGATTCGGATTTGACGCTACAACAGAAGGATCGTACGACGAGAAAAAGAACACGGGAGGATATGCCCGTCTGAATTTGTACTATCGCAGAAACGGATTGGAGCTTGGCGCTTACGCCTATGGCTCAAAACAATCGTCGCCAGACGAGAAAGACTTGCAGCAAATGACATATCTCGACAAGATATGGAATCAGCAGGATAAAACACGTTGGAAGAACAAAACCGAGACTTTTAGTTCTCGCTTGAATGTCAGTTATCAGTTTGACGACAACAATTCGTTGGGAGCAAACTTTAGTTTCTTACGCAATCCAAAGCTGATAACAGACGGAAAGACGGAAGGCTCTGTACTGAGAGATGAAGTATTGACGGAGACTAACACTTCTATAAGATCGGAGTTTGGACAGAATAGCAACTTGTCAAGCAATATATATTATGTAGGCAAGGTAGGGAAATTGGGTATTGACTTCAATACCGACTGGTTTTGGTCTAAAGGAAACAATAAAAACAATATAGATGAGCATTATCAGGAGGTAAACTCTGAAATACAAAACCAACTTGTAAACAGTACCACTTCAAAGTACAACCGCCTGATAGCTTCCAAAATGGTGCTCACTTATCCGCTTTTGGGTGGTGACTTGTCGGTAGGAGGCGAGTATTCGTTCACCAATCGTAACACCAACTACGCCATCATACCAAACACTCTTTCCGACAATGTAAGAGACCGCATAAAGGAAGGCATGTCTTCTGCGTTCGTTATCTATAGTCGTGACTTTGGCAAGCTGAACATGGAAGCTGGATTGCGATACGAGAATGTAGACTTCAAGTATTATGACGATGGTAAGTATATGGCGGAGCAAAGCAAGAATTACGGCAATTGGTTTCCGTCTCTCAGCCTTTCGATGCCGTTTGGCAATGTACAGATGCAGCTGAGCTATGCAGCCGACATCGATCGTCCTAACTACTGGGTATTAAGAAGCGGTGTGCAATATAGCAATCATTATACATACGAAACCGGTAATCCGTTTCTTGTCTCAGAGATTTCAAGAGATATCAGTTACGACCTCGCCTACAAATGGCTGACTTTCAACCTGACTTATGAACATGTATCCGATCCGATATATCAGACAGTAGAGATGTATAAGGACAATGCCACCATTGGATTGATGAGGATGATAAATGGCAAATCTTACAACAATGTGTCTTCTATGCTCACCTTGCAGCCTACCTTTGGCATTTGGCATCCTGTGCTGTCAGCTATGGTTGAGAAGCAATGGTTCAAGTTGGAGACAAGGGACGGACATTATCTTAACAAGCCTGTTGCGGAGTTCAAATTCAACAACACTTTCGATACGAAATGGGCAATGTTCTCCGTTATGATGACTTACATCACAAAGGGATACGAGGAAAACCATTACATCTACAAGCCGATGTTCAACACCGACCTGTCTATATACAAGGGCTTTCTGAAGGACTGCCTGACTTTCCAGCTTTATGTCAACGACGTGTTTGGTACGAACGACAGTCACATCATAGGTAAATACGGCAAACTGAAGGAAACCATCTTCGATGAGTTCTCAACAAGTAAAATCTCATTGACAGTCCGCTATAAGTTCAATGTTACTCGAAGCAAGTATAAGGGTACAGGAGCAGGTCAAAGCCAGAAGGATAGAATGTAATTCTACGATGTTCTTAAAATGAGAAAAATAACAATTATACATCAACATGACTCCATGCAATGCGGAATAGCCTGCTTGCAAATGGTATGTAAATATTTCGGCAGAGAATACACTTTGGATTCTCTGTCGAAACTTTGTTTTGCTACTGCGGAAGGAGTCTCTCTGTTAGGTATCAATGAGGCAGCAAACACACTTGGCTTGCATACTACATGCGCTAGAGCTACAACTATGGTGCTAGGTGAAGTCCCTTTGCCTTGTATCCTTCATTGGAACCAAAATCACTTTGTTGTCTTGTATAAAGTCAAGAAAGGAAAGAACTTCTATGTAGCAGACCCAGGGAAGGGATTGGTTGTTTATACGTTAGAGGAGTTCAAGCAACATTGGATAAGCACGAACTCCAATGGTGAAGACAAGGGCATTGCTATGTTCTTGGAAACTACTCCTACATTCTTTACCTATAAGATGGAGGGCAAAGAGAACATCAAAGAAAAAAGATCGTTTCGCTTTCTCTTTGGGTATGTAAAGAAATACCGCAAGTATTTCGGACAAATTATCTTGGGCTTGATAGTCGGAAGTCTCTTGCAGCTTGTCTTGCCATTCCTTACTCAATCCATCGTAGATGTCGGTATCAAGAACCAAGATATAGGTTTTGTTTGGCTTATATTATTGGGGCAGTTGATGCTTACAGTCAGCCGAACTGTAATCGACTTTATACGCAGATGGCTATTGCTTCATATATCCTTGCGCATCAATATTTCATTGGTGAGCGACTTCTTCATCAAGCTCTTGAAGTTGCCGATGTCTTTCTTTGACACGAAGCTCATGGGCGACTTGATGCAGAGAATGAACGACCATAGCCGTGTGAACAACTTCCTCACTCAGCAAACGCTCAATATTACCTTTGCCATGCTCACCTTCGTGGTCTTCTCGGTGGTGTTGTTCTTCTATAACAAGTTTGTGTTTGCCATCTTCTTGTTGGGAAGCATCCTCTATGGCGCATGGATGACCTTGTTCTTGAAACGGAGAAAGGTGCTCGACTATGAATTGTTTGAGCAGCAAGCTATTAACAACAATAAGACCTACGAGTTTATCACCTCTATGCAGGAAATAAAGTTGCAGGATTGTGAACAACGTAGAAGATGGGAATGGGAGGACACGCAAGCAGACTTGTTTAGGGTGCAGATGAAATCACTCAAACTCCAACAGACACAGGAGGCAGGAAGTATCTTTATCAACGAGGTGAAGAACATCATCATCACGGTAGTGGCTGCAACCGCCGTGATACATGGGCAAATGACACTTGGTATGATGCTTGCCGTGCAATACATCATCGGACAGCTCAACTCGCCTGTGGAGCAACTGATGAACTTCTTCTATTCTCTGCAAGATGTGAAGATTAGCTTGGAGCGAATCAACGAGATTCACCAGATGGATGATGAATACGGAAAGGAAGGCTTTCGAACTTCCATTGAAGATAAGAAAGAGGGCATCGACATCAAGAAAATCATGTTCAAGTATGACCCACATGCCTTGCGCAAGACCATAGACGATGTGAACATCCACATTCCACAAGGCAAGGTGACAGCCATCGTTGGCGCATCTGGCAGTGGAAAGACCACCCTCATTCGTTTGATGCTTGGTTATTATCCTGTCTTGGAGGGAAAAATCAACATAGGAAATACTGACATCAACAAACTCAACAAAAAGTGGTGGCGCAGACAATGTGGCGTTGTGATGCAGGAAGGTGTCATCTTCTCGGAGAGTATCGCACGTAACATTGCTGTTGATGATGGTGACATAGACAAGGAACGGTTGCTAAAAGCAGCCGAGATAGCTTGCATCAAGGATTATGTGATGGCTTTGCCTCTGAAGTTCAACACCAAGATTGGACGAGATGGCGTGGGACTGAGCCAAGGACAGAAACAGCGTATCTTGATAGCAAGGGCGGTGTATAAGAATCCCGACTACATCTTCCTTGACGAGGCGACCAACTCGCTCGATGCCAACAATGAGAGAAGCATCGTAGAGAACTTGGATAAGTTCTACAAAGGAAAGACGGTTGTGATTGTGGCTCATCGCCTAAGCACTGTGAAGAATGCCGACCAAATCGTGGTCATCGACCAAGGAAAGGTGGTAGAGGTAGGCAACCATGAGTCTTTGACTGCCAAGCGAGGGGCATATTATAACCTTGTGAAGAATCAGTTGGAATTGGGAAACTAAAATGCTTTTGATATGGAACAGAATGAAAAAGAATCAGATAATATCGAGTTGAGAAGCGAGAAGGTGAGGAACGTGATAGGCAAAGTACCTCCTCGCCTCGTCAGCTTGGGAACGGTTGTCATTACGATAATAGTCCTTGCCCTCGCAGTTGCTTTCTACAAGATACCTTATCCTATATCCATAGATGCTAATGGTGAGGTCATCAATCAAAGAACAGTGCAAGTGTTTGTGCCATATAAGTATTTGTACCTTTTCGATGAGCCAAGGACGGCTCATGTATCTTTCGAGGGTAACGACAATGTATCTTATAACTGCAACATTATAAGCCATAATGCCAAGCTCATACATAGGGAAGATGGTAACTATTTTATGGCTATAGCCACAGTGAGCACACAGGGACAAAATACTCCTATACTGCAAAAGTATATGAAAGCCGATGTGAGAATCATCGTCAGCAACAGAACGTTGTGGCAGCAGGTATTTGGATAGTCTATGTCCGAATACCTGCCGTTTGTTTTAGGATGCATATTGTGTTGCTAAGCATCAGATTTTACGCAAAAGTTCTAATTTCCATAAAATTCCTCTTGTAAATCATTGGATATTTAGAAAAATATCGTATCTTTGTCCCCGAATTAAGGCGTTCTTTGCATATTGCAAAATACAGAAACGAGCAGAAGTCCGCTCGTTTCCATATTGTTACCTATATTATAAAGGCAAACGCCTAACTTCTTGATATTCAACCAAAGTCCAATTTAGTGTGAGTTAGTATCATAAACCGTTACATGTAGATTATTCTTGGAATCCAATTCAAATTTGTAATTGGCAGAACCGTAAGAGGCGTAGTCACCAATTACATCCTTGACATTGGCAAGCTGGAATTTTTTACCAGTGTCTGTGCCGTATGTATTGGTATGCGCCATCTGTCCGCCAGCCTTGCCACGCTGTGGGTCGTAGGTGTAGAAGGTCTCAGTACCGTTGCAATACTTCAAAGAAGCAAAATGTGAATATTTTTTGCCTCTTCCTGTTGATTTTACAGGAGGTTTATATCCTTGTCTTGATGTTACATACATATGTTCTTATTTTGGTGTTATAATAAAAGAACGAAGATTGATAAAGTTTATTGCTTTGGATTACATCATTTTACAAATGAAAACACTATATGCTTGTGTCGGAAAGGTATATATTCATTAAACTCACCCTGGAAGGGATATGCATAGCGTGTTGTATGCATTCCCTTCCAGGGTGTTTTTTTATGGTTCATCCAGAAATTCGATGATTTCTGCTACTTGTTGCCGGGTGTAGAAGTGGGAAAACTTGCCGGCGTAGCCCGAACAGAGGCTCTGCTTGAGCTCGGGGCACCGGTTGATCCATCTCACCAGCCGGTTGAGCGCTACCCTGGGGGTAGCGGTGGGAAAGTAGAGCATGGCGAGCTCCGCCTTCCCGTAACTTCTGTCTTCTATCATAATTTGTTCTTTTTAGTCTGTTTTTGTCAGTTGCTTCTTTCTTCTGCCTGGTAGAATAAAATCCCTCCGAAAGATACGAAAATCCCTCCGAAAGATACGGAAATATCTCCGAAAGATAAAAAAATATCTCCGAAGCAGAATTTCCTAAAATGGGAGATCTTCGGGCGGAATATTCTCGCTGCCATCCATCTTCTGGTTGTTCTCTATCTCGTCAGGACGCATTTCTATCACCTTCCAGCCGTTGCCCGTCTTTCGGTGAATCTTCTTGAATCCCAGCGCCTCCATGAACATCGATATATCCTTGTTCGACATCGACTGGCGGAAGGCGGGGTTCGTGCAGATGCGCTCCATCACATCACTCGCCGTAACAAACTTGCAGAACTCGGACGGCGTGTCGGCATCAGGAACACGGTAGAACTTGTTGATGCGCTCGGCTATATAGTTGTTTACACGGAAATAAAGATTGTGGCGCTGAATCTCCTCGTTCTCCTCCTTCGTAAACCAGTAAACCCAGTCGCAGGGCTCACCCCTCCGGCGCTTCTCTATCACCTCCTGAGCCAGTGCCACAGCCTGGGAGTAGATGCCCTCGTAATTGAAGGGGAAGTCGATGGGACTCTTGATCTTCTCGATGCGCCAGATGAGGAAACGGCGGTTCTCGTCATCATCGATGATATGAACCTCATTGCTCGTGGCACAGAACCCCGCATTGTTCTGCAAGATGCAGTCCCACTCGGCATAAGGGATTCGCATGCTGATGTTGCGCTTCGTGATGTTGCTCTTGAAGGAATCCAGGTTCTTGCCGCGCAGACAACTGAACTCATCGAGACACACTATCGCCTTGCTGGCACACATCTGCAGGAAATCCTTGTTCTTGTAGTCGCCCGTAGAATCGTTGGCGAAATACTTGCGCAGATGGGGCGGCAGAAGATGGTCGAAAAACGTGGTCTTGAAGATGCCGCCCTTGCCTACGAAAACCATGATAGACTGGTTGGTGACATCGGGCCGAACCCAGCAAACCACCATGTTGACCAGCCATTTCTTGAAGGCATAGACAAAATCCTCCTCCGTATGGCGGTAACCGCCTGTCTGCATCACGGTTACCCGATGGGCCAATTCAGCGATATAGTCAGTCTTTCCGTCCCATTTCGGCAGACTCTTCAGATATTCCTCCATGGGGTTGAATTCGGGACTGAAGTTACTTCTTATCACCGTATCCAGCTTTTTCTGGGTGGTACAGATGTTCTCCAGTTCCATCTTCACGAACAGGGAATTGCTCACCCGGGTATCCACTTCGGTCCAGTCGAGATAGAGTTTCTCTCCGGTGTTGATGGCGCGCACTTCATACTGGTTGCTCAGCGTGTTGTGGTGCATTTCATATCGGGCTCCCAGCCATCCCAGCAGTGCTCTCATGCTGGTATAGCGTTTCTGCTCATCCTCTCCCTGCTGTCTTATCTTCCAGGTTCCCAGCCGCTCGGTATGCTTGTAAATCTCCCGTGCCACCCGCTCGGTATCGGCATATTCGCTGCCAAACTTATCTGCCATATGTTTCACAGCCTCCTCCTTTTCGGCTCCGAAACAGAGGCAGAATGTGGCGTATCTTACTACGTAGCTGTTGTGATGATGCTCCTCAAACCGCTCTTCCCAGCTCTCCGCCAGTTTGTCTACATATTGCAGAATCTCTTCGGTGGTGAGCGTCTTGGGTGGCGCCTCGTCTTCCTGTTTGCGAGGATTTTTCTTTTTGGGTTTTTCAGCCTCCGTCTGCCTTTTCCTGTTCTGTTCCTCCTGTTGCTTTGTAGCTTTTTCGAAGTTCTCCACCTCCTCCCGGGTGATGGCGAGAACTTCGGCATTCCAGTTGAAGTAAGCCTCGGGGTCGTAAGCCAGTCCGCAGCTTCTCACCATGTCCTGGCATTGCTTGTCGCTGCTGATACCCAACAGTTTGTCGTACAGTTCCATGGCTTTCCTGATGGCGAGCAGGTGGAGTTCGGTCGCAGTGAGATTGCATCCTTCAGGGCGCATATATCTGAGCAGGATGCGGAATCCCTTGCCCGAGACGGTGATGTAGAAGATCATGGTGAAGCGCTGTTTCAGGGCTTTTTTCTTAAGCTCTGCGATGTCTTCGGGGGGCACATCGTCATAATCCAGCATCAGCCAGTAGGTTTCCTTCCTGAAGTCGGTCAGCTTCTTGGCATTACCCTTGAGCTGCACGCTGGGTGTGATGCAGGGCAGCCGGTGCTTGATGTCCTCTGCCGTTCTCTTGTCTACCTTCATCATCGCCCTGTAGCCTTCGGTATTGGCTTTTACCGGTGCCGAATGCATGATTGTGTACTCCAGCACCGCTCTGTTAGGGAGCGGGTTGCTGGCAGAGGAAAACAGGTTAGTGAAAAATGAGGGCAAGGCCTCTTTCTCCTCCATGACTTCCTGTTCTCTGTTGATTGCTTCTGTTGTTTTCTTTTTTGCCATATTTTTAAAATTTAAAGGGTTGTCAGTTTGATGAATTTCTCATAAATTTTAGCGGATTTCCTGGAAACCGAGTTGTATGGAAGTTTCTCTCTGAACAGTGCCCATTTTCTGTTTCTCTCTTCCCAATAATCAACTCCTTTCTCTTCCTCCCACCTGTCTACTTTTTCCTTGTAGATTTTCAGTTTGGATTGGTATCCTTCCTGATGTCTGTTCTCTATGTCTTTCTGCCTCAGGTAGCTTTTGATAGCCTCTTCCATGGCAAGGAGTTTTTCGGGAGTGAATGTTCCGTTCTCTATATCCATGCTAACGGTATTCCTGCCGCCCTCGATTTCTAACAGCTTTATTTGGTTTATACCTAACTTTTTGGCAAAGCCGAATTTTACGTTGCCTTCTTCTGCCAGTTCTTTTAAAAAACTGCCCATGTCTAATGTTTCTTTAATCTTTTGATTGTTCATGCTGCGAAATTACTACAAATTTGTGAATTGGGTGGTTGAGCGTCATGACGCTCAATTTTTGCAAACAATAACCTAGGTTAAAGTTTTTAACGCAGCAAATCGGTGCCCCTTTCTGGGGGTATTTTGAAGATGAAGATGATGTTTGGTTTTGTATTGCCTGTCGGAAAAAAAAGCTGAAAAATGACGAGGTGAAGGGTGAAGGGTATATTTTAAACTCTATATTATATTCTTTATTTTATGGATTTTGCGATTTTTGACCCTAGGGTCTTTTTTTCGGTTTTTACCCTTACCCTTCACGCGTATATATATAAAAGAGTTTTCAACCCTTCACCCTTCACCTTTTTGCTTAATATTTTGTGGGTCAGTGTGTTAAGGGTGAAGGGTGGTGAAGGGAGGTGAAGGGATAAGTAAAAAGACTTTCCACTCCTCAATGTAAAAAACAGCCCTAAAAATTTGGAAGTTACAAATATTCAGCGTATCTTTGCAGAAGAAAATAAAAACATAAAGCGTATGAAACAGGTAGAAGAAAGATACATCAGCTTGCTGACCGACTTCGGTTTCAAGCGAATTT
>ERZ824488.2228-NODE-2228-length-18009-cov-4.016988_pt1 | contig 18009 bp, 14 predicted proteins | sample MGYA00519936_ERZ824488 | MGnify/ENA primary metagenome ERZ824488 (study PRJEB31778, sample SAMEA3449153) | human gut metagenome | biome: human gut; feature: human-associated habitat; material: faeces | place: United Kingdom | collected 2010/2012 ... | reverse complement strand
GATGCCGGCCATCTGCGCGCTGGCGGCCGACTATCTCAAGGGCCCGCTCTCAAAAGCACGCACCTTCAAAGTTGAATCCAAGCGCGCCGACAAGAGCTTTCCCCTCACCTCGCCGCAGATCTCGGCCGAGGTGGGCCACTTTCTGCTGTCGCGCTATCCCCACCTGAAGGTCGACGTGCACCGTCCCGATCTGACCGTGCGCGTCGAGGTGCGCGACCATGCGGCCTTTGTCCACGGCGACGCGGACGGCTTTGTACCCTATGATATGGGGAAGCGCAACTATGAAGCCTGCCGCGCGAAGGGCAAGAAATTTTTGACGGTACACGGCGCAGAGCACGCCGTGAGCTACTACCACGACAACGACGCCTACACGAAGCAGGCAACAGAGTTTTTGCAGGATTGTCTGGCCCGGCGCGGCTTTGTATGGCCGCCCGAGACCGACGAGCCTGAAAAATAATATAGAGGAGTGTTTACTATTATGAAGCGTATTGCTACCACGAACGCACCCGCCGCCCTGGGCCCCTATGCCCAGGCTGTTGACACCGGTGACACCGTCTATTGCAGCGGCCAGCTCGGCCTGGACCCCGCCACCGGTGCATTGGCCGAGGGCGTGCAGGCCCAGACGCACCAGGCGCTTAAGAATCTGCAGGCTGTGCTGCAGGAGGCCGGTCTGACGCTGGACAATGTCGTCAAGACGACAGTATTTGTGCAGGATCTGGGGGATTTCGGCACCGTGAATGAAATTTACGGCACCTACTTCCACGGCGGCTTCCCCGCGCGCAGCTGCGTGCAGATCGCCGCGCTGCCGAAGGGAGCGCTCGTCGAGATCGAGTGCATTGCGGTGCGGTAATAGCGCATTGACGCGAAAAAATGCTTTGCAGGGGCGGATTTCCTGTCCGCCCGGGGATGCTTCCGCCGCCGCGGACGGCGCGGGCGCATATAGAATGCGCCCCTACGGAGGCTCCGTGAGGGGAAATCGCAAATAGAAAGCGCGGATTTGTAGGGAACGGTCTTGACCGTTCCGGGCCGTGAGTGCCGATCGCAAAGCGCCGCGGAGGGGTCAAGACCCCTCCCTACAGAAAAAGATAACCGGCAGGCCGTTGAATCGAACGGTCTGCCGGTTTCGGTTATTTCCCGTAGCTTGCCAAAAACTGCCGGGTGCGTTCCTCTTTGGGGTGGTCGATGAGCTCCTTGGCGTCGCCCTGCTCGACGACGACACCGCCGTCCATGAAGAGGATGCGGTCCGCAGCGTCGCGGGCAAACTTCATCTCGTGCGTGACGATGATCATCGTCGTCTTGTGTTCGGCCAGCTCGCGCAGGACGCGCAGCACCTCGCCGGTCAGCTCGGGGTCAAGGGCCGAGGTCGGCTCATCAAAGCAGAGGATGTCCGGGTGCAGCGCCAGTGCGCGGGCAATCGCCACGCGCTGCTGCTGCCCGCCGGAAAGCTGGTGCGGGTAGTGATTCTCCCGGTCAGAAAGCCCCATCTGCGCCAGCAGGGCCTTTGCCTGCGTTTCAATGTCGGCCAGAATCTGCCGCCGGTTCTGCTTGTAGTCGGGGCGCTCCTTCGCCAGGAGCTGGCCCGCCAGCATGACGTTCTGCAGCGCCGTGTACTGGGGAAACAGGTTGAAGCTCTGGAACACAAGGCCGAAGTGCAGCCGCTTTTTGCGGATGGCTTCTTCGCTCTGCGTTTTGGTGTCGGCGGCGCTCCACAGCGTTTCACCCGCTACCGTAATGCTGCCGGTGTCGGCGGTCTCCAGAAAGTTCAGACAGCGCAGCAGCGTTGTTTTGCCGGAGCCGGACGAGCCGATGATGGCGAGAGCCTCGCCTTCGGCCAGATCAAACGAGATGCCGCGCAGCACCTTTGTGGCGCCAAAGCTCTTGCCGATGCCGTTTACTTCCAACAATGCCATAGCCGCGCCCCCTTACTTGAAATAGTCCAGCCGCTTTTCCAGCCAGCCGAACAGCAGCGTCAGCGCACCGACGAACACGAGGAAGAACACCGCTGTGGAGAACAGCGGCCAGATCAGGCCCTTGGCGCTGTACTCTTTCGCCATCATGATGATGTCCTTGTTGGCGATGACGTTCGCCAGCGAGGTATCCTTGACCAGCGTGATGATCTCATTGCCCATGGGCGGCAGGATGCGCTTGATGACCTGCAGGAGCGTGACGCGGAAGAAAATCTGGGTCTTTGTCATGCCCAGCACCTGCCCGGCCTCGGTCTGGCCCCTGGGCACAGCCTCGATGCCGCCGCGGTAAATTTCCGAGAAATAGCAGGCGTAGTTGATGGCGAACGCCACGACGGCGGCGACCAGACGCCCGCTGCCGCCGGATGGCCATGGGCTGGTGAAGCCCAGCAGGCCGGGCCCTAAGTAGATGACCAGGATCTGCAGCATCAGCGGCGTGCCGCGGATGACCCAGACAAACGTTTTGACGACGCCGCGCAGCGGGGCAAGCCTGCTCATGGAGCCGAACGACACCACCAGCCCCAGCGGCAGTGCGAACAATAGAGTCAGACCGAACAGCTGGCAGTTGAGCCAGAACGCCTCGGTCAGGCGGCCCCAGATGACTGCTGCCTCGCCCATCAGTCGGCCAGCGTCAGGCTGTACTTGTCGGCCAGGGCCTGCATCGTGCCGTCGGCCTTCAGCTCGTCAAAAGCGGCGTTCACGGCGTCGGCGGCATCGCTGTCCTTGCGGAAGGCGACGCCGTACTCCTCGGCGTTCAGCTCGTCCTTGATGGCGAGGTTTGCGTAGTCGGTGCCCTCGCCGATCATGGCGGTGGACAGCGTCAGATCCAGCACGGCGGCGTCAGCCGTACCGGCGGCGACCTCCATCAGGCAGTCAGTCTGGACGGACTTGCTGACGTAGTCGGCCTGGGAGAGGCTCTCGTCCTCGCTGATGGCGCTCTCACCGGCGGAACCGGCCTCGGCCACGATGGTCTTGCCGACAAGGTCGGTGGTGGAGCTGTAATCGGCATCGGCCTTCATGACGACGACCTGCGCGTTCTTGGCATAGGCCTTCGTGCAGGCGGTGTTGGCCATGATGTCATCGGTCAGGGTCATGCCGTTCCAGATGCAGTCGATGCTCTTGGCGTCCAGCTCGACAATTTTGGTGTCCCAGTTGATCTCAACAAAGTCGGGCTCCACGCCCAGCTTTTCGCAGACGGCAGTGGCAAGCTCGGTGTCAAAGCCGGTGAAATTGCCGTCGGCGTCAGTGTAGTTCATCGGCTCATAGACGGTGTAGCCGATGGTCATTTTGCCCTTGTTTTTGATGTAGGCAAGGTCGCTGTCGGCAGTGGCTTCAGCGGCGGAAGCTGCGGTGCTTTCCGTAGAAGCTGCCGTGGATGCGCTGCCGCCGCAGGCGGCCAGGCTCGCGGCCATGCCGAGTGCCAGAACGGTGCTGATGAATTTTTTCATGATACTTCCTCCTATACTTCGCACAGATCCCTCACACTGCCGGTTTAAAGCGGCGGTATGCTTTAATAGTAATGCAAAACCGCGGGTTATGCAAGAGGTTTGGGGGATTTTGCAGAAAAAAGAATATTTATGCAGGGAAGAGGCGGCAGGCTGCGGCTTGACAAAGGGACAGCACAGCGTTATAATAAATATAGAAAAAGGCACTGCGACAAGCGGTTGGTCTCTTTCAAGCTAGGGTAATTAGGTTAGACCTAAGAACCGTCACTTGGCCGAGTGGCGGTTCTTGCTTTTTACAACGATGCTCAATGTAATAGTCTTGCGACCAACATAAAACGTGAATGTAAAACGCATGATCTCACCTCCTTTCGGAGGGTAGAGACCAACCGCCTGCCGTATGTGCAGTGCCAGCCGCATAAAGCGGCATAAAAAGAATACCATGTTTCGACGGTTTTTGCAACCGGGAAACATGGTATTTTTTATTGCGTTTTTTACTTGATGACCCGTACCATATCGCGGGTGATGGCGTCCAGCGTGGGCGCACCGCACAGGCGCATCGTGTCGGCCAGCTCATTGCCGAGCTGGGCTGTGTAGGCGGCGACGCCGTCGGCACCGGCACCGTAGACGGCGGTGACGAAGGGCCGCGCGATCAGCACGGCGTCTGCGCCGAGGGCCAGCGCCTTGAACACGTCGCTGCCGGTGCGGATGCCGCCGTCCACCAGAATTTTGGCGCGGCCATCCACGGCGGCGACGATGTCGGCCAGCACCTCCTGCGTGGCGGGGCAGTCGTCCACCACGCGCCCGCCGTGGTTCGAGACAACAATGCCCGCGGCACCAGCCTCGATGGCCTTTTCCGCGCCTTTGACGGTCATGATGCCCTTTAAGATAAACGGCACGCCCGCGGCCAGGGCGATTTCTTTTAACTGCTCCACGGTCTTGCTGCCCGCGGGCGGGTCAAGGTGCTGTAAAAACGGCAGGCCCGCCGCGTCGATGTCCATGGCCATGGCAAAGCAGCCGGAGCTGCGCGCCAGCGCTATTTTCCGGGCCACCGTGGCGTTGTCCCACGGCTTGACGGTGGGGATGCCCGCGCCGCCGCAGGCCGTGATGGCAGCAGCCGCGCCCTCCATGACCTTGTGGTTCGTGCCGTCGCCGGTGAAGGCAGCAATGCCGGCCGCCGCGCAGGCGGGGACAAGGATATTGTTGTAGTCCAGATCGTTGTACTTGTCGCCGTAGTGCAGCGCCATGGCGCCGACAGGCCCGGCAAAGAACGGATATTTGAAGCTACGGCCAAACAGCGTCAGGGATGTGTCCGGCTCAAAATTTTCATGGATGGTATCCATGTTCAGCCGTACATTGCGCCAGGCGTCAAAGTTGCGGACGGCCACCGTGCCGCTGCCCTTGGCACCGGGGCCGGGGATCGTGCCGCCGCAGGCGCGGCCGTTGCAGACCGGGCAGGCGCGGCAGGGGCCCATCTGACCCTGGGCAGCCTGTAAAACTTCTTTATATGTCATCTGGATTTTGCCTCCTGTGCTGCGAGCCGATGCGGGCATCGGCCCCTACAAAGATCGGGTAATTATGTTCCGCACCCATTATAGCGCGTTTGGCCCGCTGCCGCAAGGCCGCTGACGACGACAAGTGCGCACAGTACACAGAGCCCTGCGCCCGCCTGGCCGGTCAGGTCGCCCACAAGGCCCACAAGCGGGCTGGCGGGGATCATCAGCAGACTGTAGGCCATGCTGTCCACGCTGATGAGCGTTGCGCGGCGGTCACTGGGGATCGCGTCGTTGAGCCGCTGCATACTGTGCAGGAACCAGACGGAGAGTGCCCCCTGTACGAGTACCGGCCCGGCGGCGCAGAGCAGCGCCGGGGCCGCGCCCGCCAGAAGCGTGCCTGTGCCGACGAGCAGCGCACAGCCGAAATAGAGCGCGCGCAGCCGTTTGGGGTGCAGGCGGCGGCCCAGCGATGCGCCCGCCATGCCCGCGGCCCCAGCCAGCAGACCCGGCAGGAACAGCCATTCCATGGCCCAGCCCTGCTGGGTCAGCCGCTGCTGGACGAACATCGAAGTCAGGTAGGACGGCAGCGAGATGACCGCGTCGGCCATGATAATGCGCCGCGCCGGTGTGCTGCTGCACAGGCAGTCGAGACTGTCCAAAATGTGCACACGCAGCCGGGCGGGCAATTCTTGTAAGATGTGCTTCTCGCGGGCGGCCTGTTCGTCGGTGACGACAGGTTCGGTCAGGTTGGCCGCGGCCAAGGCGGAGACGGCGCTGACCGCGGCGTCCGCAAGGTAGTAGCCCGCCGAGGTCAGCACCCCGGCCAGCAGGCTGGCCAGTGCGCCGAGGGCGGAGGCTAGTTTCATGAAGATTGACGCTTTGGCGTCAACTTTAATGTAATCGCGCTCCCGCCCGGCGGTTTTCAGGCTGTCGTAGGTCAGGGCTTCCGTGGTGCCGGAGAGCAGGTTGTAGCCCAGCGCTTTCAGCCCCATGCCCGCGCAGATGAACGCGAGACTGGGCGCAAACGCCATGGTGGCGGCGGAGACAACGCCCAGCGCACCGCCGAAGATCAGCGTGCGCCGCCGCCCCAGCAAATCGGCGGCCATGCCGCTGGGGACCTCACACAGCAGGCTGACACCGTGGAAAACGCCCTCGGCCAGGCCGATTTGCGCCAGCGTAAAGCCGCGGGCCGCCAGCAGCGCGACCCAGACAGCGTCGGTGAAGTGCAGGGTAGAGGTAAATGCGTGCAGATACACGCAGCGAAGCTGTTTTTGTAAATTCATGGGGAACACCCTTTCATAATAGTATACGAAAACGTGCCCTTAAATTTTGTAAAAAGGCAGCAAAAAGCGCCCCGCGGCAAAGCCACAGGGCGCAAAAACTGCACACTTACAGCGTTACCGAGGTAAAAAAGGGCACACTTACAGCGTCAGTAGGTCAGGGGGTTCCTTTTTTCTGGAACACAACACCAAACTGCCAACGCATAAGGGGGTGCTCTCCTTCCTCGGTGAATTTGGGATAAGTATAGCACAGCGTTTGCCAAATGGCAAGAAAAATTGTACAATAGGGGCATGATTTTTGAAAGCTAAGGGGAACGGGTATGAAACGTCTGGTCGTCGGGCTGCTGGCGCATGTGGACAGCGGCAAAACTACATTGGCCGAAGGGCTGCTTTACCGCGCGGGGGTGCTGCGCAAGCTGGGGCGCGTGGACCACAAGGACGCCTTTCTTGACACCGACAGCCAGGAGCGGGCGCGGGGCATCACGATCTTTGCCAAGCAGGCCGTGCTGACGCTGCCCGCCGCGGACGGCGCCGACGAGACCGAACTGACGCTGCTGGATACGCCCGGCCACGTGGATTTTTCCGCCGAGGCCGAGCGCGCCTTGCAGGTGTTGGATTACGCAGTGCTGGTCGTCTCCGGCACCGACGGCGTGCAGGCCCACACCGAGACATTGTGGAAGCTGCTGGCACGTTACCGCGTACCTACGTTTGTATTTGTCAACAAGATGGACCTGCCCGGCGCGGACGCCGCCGTGCGCCTGCGGGAGCTGCGCGGGCGGTTCGGGGACGGGTGCGTGGATTTTTCCGCCGCGCCCGACCCGGAGGCGCTGGCTCTGTGCAGCGAGCCGCTGATGAACGAGGTGCTTGAGACCGGCGCAGCAGCGGCGGAAACCGTGCAGACTGCTATTGCGCGGCGGCAGGTGTTTCCGGTGTTTTTCGGCGCGGCGCTGCGGCTGGACGGGATGGACGGGCTGCTGCGCGGCCTGCAGACGCTGACCCGCACCCCGCCCCGGTGGCCGGAATTCGGCGCACGTGTGTTCAAAATCAGTGAGGATGCGGGCACGCGGCTGACCTGGCTGAAGGTCACGGGCGGCGTGCTGCATGTAAAAGATGTGCTGCCCGGCGGCGAGAAGGCCGACGCGCTGCGGCTGTACAACGGCGGCAAATTCCGGCTGGTCAGCGAGGCGCTGCCCGGCATGGTCGTGGCCGCAGCGGGGCCGGTCAGTACGCGGCCCGGGCAGGGGCTTGGCGCGGAATCCGACGCCGAGACGCCGCTTTTGGAGCCGGTGCTCAACTACCGCGTGGACTGTGACGCCGACCCCCATACCTTATTAAAGGCGCTGCAAACGCTGGAGGGCGAGGACCCGCAGCTGCACGTCAACTGGCGGGATGACCTGGGCGAGGTACACGTCCAGCTGATGGGCGAGGTGCAGCTGGAAATTTTGCAGACGATCTTGCAGGAGCGGTTCGGGCTGACCGTGGCGTTCAGCGAGGGCGGCATTTTGTATAAAGAGACGCTGACAAGGGCGGTGGAGGGCATCGGCCACTATGAGCCGCTGCGCCACTATGCCGAGGTACATCTGCTGCTGGAGCCGGGGGCACGGGGCAGCGGTGTGCAGCTGGCGGCGGACTGCCCGCCCGACACGCTGGCCGAAAACTGGCAGCGGCTGATCTTAACGCATCTGGCCGAGCGCACCCACCCGGGCGTGCTGGTCGGTGCGCCGCTGACCGATGTAAAGATCACGCTGGCGGCGGGCCGTGCCCACCAGAAGCATACCGAAGGCGGGGACTTCCGCCAGGCGACCTACCGCGCCGTGCGGCAGGGCCTGCGGATGGCCGAGGCGAAGGACGGCGTGCAGCTGTTGGAGCCGTGGTATGATTTTACGTTGGAGCTGCCCGCCGACGCGCTGGGCCGCGCCATGGCCGATGTGCAGAGAATGTGCGGCAGCTTTGAGGCACCGGAGACGTCAGGCGGCACGGTGCGGCTGACGGGCCGTCTGCCTGTGGCGACGGCGCGGGGCTATGCGCGGGAGGTCGCGGCCTACACCCACGGGCTGGGCCGCTGGGCTGTGCTGCCTGCGGGGTACGACGCCTGCCATAACGCCGACGAGATCGTCTCCGCCGCGGGGTATGACCCCGACGCGGATGTGGAAAACCCGGCGGATTCGGTGTTTTGCGCCCACGGGGCCGGGTATCTGGTCAAATGGGACGAGGTGCCCGCCCGGGCACATCTGTCCACCGGGCTGGAACGGCGGCTGAACGGCGAGACGGCGACAGAAGAAACCGACGCTGAGGACGATGCCAACGCGCGCCGCCGCCGTGCCGACGCCTACCGCGGCACGCTGGAGCAGGACAAGGAACTGTTGGCAATTTTTGAACGAACCTACGGAAAAATAAAGCGCCGCGGTGAGACGGGCGACGCGAAAAAGGCGGCCCGCGCGGCTCTGCACACGGCCCCCGCGGCGGCGTCCGTGCCCGCAAAGCCCGTGCCCGCCGGGCCGGACTACCTACTGGTGGATGGGTACAACGTCATTTTTGCGTGGGATGATTTAAGGAAACTGGCCGACGGCAATCTGGACGCCGCGCGGCGCAGGCTGATGGATATTCTGTGCAACTACGCGGGCTACCGCCGCTGTGTGCCGATCCTGGTTTTTGACGCCTACAAGGTGCGCGGCGGCGCGCGGGAGGTAGAGCAGTACCACAATTTGTATGTTGTCTACACCCGCGAGGCCGAGACGGCGGATATGTACATTGAGCGCGCGACCCACGAGCTGGCGAAGGAGCACCGCACCCGCGTTGTCAGCAGCGACGGCGCGGAGCAGATCATCGTCATGGGGCACGGTGCGCTGCGCGTGAGCGCCCGGGCGTTTGAGGAGGAAGTCAGGGCCGTGGAGAAGGAGATACGGGAGTTTTTGGGGGAATAAAACGAAGGGTAGGGGCGAGGCATACCTCACCTGCAGCTTACCCATGAGATGGAGCTGATGGGAAAGCTGCGGGCCGGGCATGCCCGGCCCCTACTTTTTGTGCAGCGGAAAACTTTCAGAAACCCTGCCGTGCTATACTGGTCTCAACGAAAGGGGGAAAACGCGATGCTTCCGATTTTGATCGTGGATGATGAGCCGCATATTGCCAGGCTCATTGAGATGACGCTGGAGCCGCTGGGGCAGCCGCTTGTGCTGGCCTGCGACGGCGAGCAGGCCGCCGACCTGCTGGAAAAGCAGCAGTTTGATCTGGTGCTGCTGGACGTCATGCTGCCGGGCGTGGACGGCTTTGCACTGATGGACTACATTGCGCCAACCGGCACGCCGGTCATCTTTCTGACGGCGAAAAACGCCGTGGCGGACCGGGTGCGCGGGTTGAAGCTGGGCGCGTATGACTATATCGTCAAGCCGTTTGCCCCGGCGGAGCTGCTGGCCCGGGTCGAGGGACTTCTGCGCCACACCGGGCGGCGGGCGGCGACACTGCGGGTGTTCGATGCCGAGGTAGACCCGGACAACCGCACCGTGACCCAAAACGGGCGCGCGGTGGAGCTGACCCCGCGGGAGTTTACGCTGCTGTTGGTTCTGGTGCGGGCGCGGGGACAGGCGCTCTACCGTGATATTTTGTATGAGCGGGTCTGGGGCCCCGACGCGGAGCCGAACCCGCGGGCGCTGGATCTGCACATCCACCGGCTGCGCAAAAAGCTGGACTGGGCGGACAAGATCGTGACCGTGCCGAAGGTGGGGTATAAGCTGCTGGCAGAACGGTAGGGGCCGGGCATGCCCGGCCCGCGGGCTGCAAGACGGCAGACCGTGAATGGGTCATGGCGGAAGGCTGCCGGGCCGGACATGTCCGGCCCCTACATGGCGGTAAATCAAAATGAATCATACAACCGGGAAACCGCAGGAGGTGACTTTATGAAGCGTACATCCATGTACACGGCTGTCCTTGCACTCTCGCTGGCAATGGCGCTGGCGGGCGGCGGGCTGGCGTGCAGGACGTTCCGGGAACGGCTCGACGCGCTGGAGGAGCAGGCTGTCTTGCAGCACCAGCGCAACATTTGCGGGCTGGAGGATGCCTTTGCCGCCGAATATGACACCCAGCGCAGCGCGGGCTACCTGCGGAACGGGGCCGACTCGGTCTGCGCCCGGGTAGGGCAGGCGTACACCCGCGGCCAGTGGCTGATCCTGGGCAGCAGCACTGCCGCGTTTGCGCTGATGCGGGAGGGCGACGTCGCCTACAGCGCCCTGCCGGAGAGCGTGGCCGCCGCCGATGTGCAGCAGGCCGCCGCGGCCACGGACGGCATCCTGCTGCGCGGGGAGACGCTGCTGCTGGGCGGGGTGTTGAACACGCCCTACTCCTACCCCGTGGCCGTCGTCACGGCGGCGGATGCGTCCGAGGCGTTCGCCGCGCGGAACCGGCTTTTGTACAGCTGGCTGGCCGTGCAGGCGATCATCACGCTGGCGGCGCTGGTCGCGGCGTACCACTATGAGCGTCTACAGGAGCTGAACGCCCGCCAGAGCCGCTTTGTGGCCGACCTGACCCACGAGCTGAAAACGCCGCTGACCAGCCTGATCGGCTACGCCGACCTGCTGCGCGGCGGCACGTTGGATGCGGAACGACGGCGCACGGCGGCGCAGGCCCTCTACCATGAGTCCGCACGGCTGGAGAGTTTGAGCCAGCAGCTTTTGGCGCTGAACGGCTTGCAGGCGGACGGCGTGGTGCTGCGCCCCGTGCGGGTGGCCGCGGCCTTTGCCGATGCCGTGCGCAGTCTGCCGGATGTGGTGCTGGACTGCGACGCGCCCGCGGAGGCCGTTGTGCTGGCGGACCGGGTGCTGCTTGCGGACCTTGTGCGCAATCTGGCGCTGAATGCATGGCACGCCGGGCCGCAGGACGGCGCGGTCCACCTGCGCTGCACCGACGCGGGCGAATGCTGGCGGCTGACCGTGCAGGACACGGGCTGCGGTATCCCGGCGGAGGCGCTGCCCCACCTGACCGAGCCGTTCTACCGCGTGGACAAGGCCCGCGCTCGGGCCAACGGCGGCAGCGGCGTGGGGCTGGCGCTCTGCGCACAAATTGCAGAGGCATTCGGCACGCAGATGACCTTTGCAAGCCGTGTGGGCGAGGGCACGACAGTGACGATTTTACTGCAGAAGGAGGCAGAGCATGAAGAAGCAGCGCAGCAACAATAAATTTTTAAAAATTGCCGCGGTGAGCCTGGCTCTGCTGGCACTGCCGCCGCTGGCCGTGTACGGGCAGACGGTGCGCTGCCGTGCGGCCCAGCCGCGGCCCGCCCTGCCCGGCGTGATGAGCGACGAAATACGCCTGGACCCCGTGGCCGGGGCGCTCTACCGTTACGGCGTGCAGGGCGGCATCAATCGGGCGGACAGCTATTGGTCCGACAATGTCTTTACCGTACTGCGCGGCAAGCTAAAGCAGGCCGCCGCGCGGGGCCTTCTCAGCCGGGAGCAGCTTGACTACCTGCTGGACCGCGTAGCCGAGGGCGAGGCCCACGCCGGGCCGGTGCAGCCGGAAAACGGCAGCGTGCAGGTCCAGTGCTACGGGTGCAGCTACACGGGCAATATCCAGACTGTGAGATTCCTGATGTACACGGTGAACGCCTACAAGGTGACGGAAAGCGGCGAGATGTACAGTATCGACGATGAGACGAGCATCGAGCTGATGTATCTGCCCGGTAACGGCGCGTTTTTGCAGGTCAGCGTCCTTGACAACCGACTGCCCACGGCAGAGAGTACACCGGAGGAGCAGGTGCAGGTGTTTTTGACCCAGCTGGACACAACGCTGGACGGCAGCTGGGAGCAGACCACCACGGAGAACGGGCTGGAATATAAGCATACCTCCGGTGTGCTGCGGGTCGTGCGCTATGCCCCGGACGAGGTCGATTTCGCTCTGTGTGTCACGCTGGACCCGGACGTCTACGGCGGCCTGGACACGCTGAGCAATGTGGTCATCGGCCCCGATGGGACGATCTACACGCCGGGCGGGGAATAGGGAACTTTTTGAAAAGGAAGAAAAGCGCCCTGCACGGTAAAAAAGTGCAGGGCGCTTTGCGGTTTCAGTTGGCGCTGTTCAGGCGGTAGCCGACCTTGTAGACGGTCTGGATGTCGTTTTGCAGGCCGAGCTTGCGGCGCAGACGGTTGATATGTACGTCCACGGTGCGGCTCTCGCCGATAAAGGCGTAGCCCCAGGCAGCCTCGAGCAGCTGGCTGCGGCTTAAAGCTGTGTCGCAGTGGGTCACGAGCACGGCTAGCAGGGCGAACTCCCGCGGGGTCAGCAGCAGCTCATGCCCGGCGCGGGATACGCGGTGGGCGGTAAGGTCAACGGCAAGGTCTTTATACAGAATATCCTGTTTGCGGTTTATGATGGGATTCATAGCGGGGCCTCCTTCCGGCAGGATGTTTTTTAAAAAGGCGTATTGTCTATTATAACGACAAATGTTTCCGAGTTGTTACAAAATGCGGGAAAATTTGGACGGAATTTTGATATTTGTTTAAAAATAGACGAAAAAGTTGGTGACTGGGGCGAACGGGCTGGACCCTTCCGGCCATTGCTGCGCTTGGCCACCTCCCCTGAAAGGGGAGGCTTAGCCGCCGGTTTTCCACATTTCAACAAACCCTGTCTATCGTGCTATTTTGTGGGTTTGCACGGGGTTTTCCACAGTTTCAACATGGTTTTCCACATTTCCACAGTGGAAAGATGTCGAAAACCTGTGCAAAATGTGGAGAAAGCCCGCAGAAGCCCGCCGCGGCGGGATTTTTTGCGGTTCGTTCAAAGTTGTTTCACACGTTGTTCATTTTTTGGGAGCATGCTATAATAGTTACAAAAGATAAGGAGGAGGCATTCCCTATGAAAGAGACGACACAGCCGCCGAAGGACCCTAAAAAGAAGCTTTGGATCGGCTACGCGGTCATTCTGGCCATCGTCATTTTAAGCAATGTTTTCCTGTTCCCGGCTGTGATGCAGGCGAGCGTGAAAAGCGTGAACTACAGCACCTTCCTGCAAATGCTGGAGAGCAAGGAGCTGGCCACCGTCCAGATCGAAGATCAGCAGATCTACTTTGTGGACAAGAACGACAATTCCTACAAAACCAACGCCATTGCGCAGGACAACAACCTCGTCACCCGGCTGGAGGATGCGGGGGTGGAGTTCGGCACGGTTTATCAGTCGCCCACGATCTGGGATTCGCTGCTGAACCTGCTGATCTCGTTCCTGCCGATGATCATCCTGTTCTGGTTCGTCAACCGCTGGGCGTCCAAAAAGATGCAGGAGATGGGCGGTGCCGGCGGCAACGCCATGCTGTTCGGCGGCAAGTCCGGCGCGAAGCAGTACGTAGTGGACGATGAGACCGGCATCAAATTCAACGATGTAGCGGGCGAGGACGAGGCCAAGGAGAGCCTGCAGGAAATTGTAGACTTCCTGAACAACCCCAAAAAGTATGAGGAGATCGGCGCGAAGATGCCCAAGGGCGTGCTGCTCGTCGGCCCTCCGGGCACCGGCAAAACGCTGCTGGCCCGCGCCGTGGCCGGTGAGGCCGGTGTGCCGTTCTTCTCCATCGCCGGCAGTGAGTTTGTGGAGATGTTCGTCGGCATGGGCGCGTCCAAGGTGCGCGACCTGTTCAAGCAGGCAGGTGAAAAAGCGCCCTGCATCGTCTTTATTGATGAGATCGATACGATCGGCAAGAAGCGTGACGGCGGCTCCAACCTTGGCGGCAACGACGAGCGCGAGCAGACGCTGAACCAGCTGCTGACCGAGATGGACGGCTTTGACGCCACGAAGGGCGTCGTCATCCTGGCGGCGACGAACCGCCCGGAATCCCTGGACCCTGCGCTGACCCGCCCGGGCCGTTTTGACCGCCGCGTGCCCGTCGAGCTGCCCGATCTGAAGGGCCGCGAGAGCATCCTGCGCCTGCACGCTAAGAAAGTCAAGCTCGGCCCCGACTGTGACTTTGGTGTTGTGGCCCGCATGACGCCCGGTGCGTCCGGCGCTGAGCTGGCTAACATCGTGAACGAGGCCGCGCTCTGCGCCGTGCGCCATCACCGCAAGGCCGTGACCCAGTTCGACCTGCAGGAGGCCGTGGACACGATCCTGGCCGGTGCGCAGAAGAAGAACAAGATCCTCAACAATAAGGAAAAGTGCATTGTCTCCTACCATGAGGTCGGCCACGCGCTGGTGGCGGCCTTGCAGACGAACAGCGCCCCCGTGCAGAAAATTACCATTGTGCCGCGCACGTCCGGTGCGCTGGGCTTCACCATGCAGGTGGAGGACGGCGACCACACGCTGATGACGAAAGAGGAAATCCTGAACAAGATCGCGACGCTGACCGGCGGACGTGCGGCGGAGGAGCTGATCTTCCACTCCATCACGACGGGCGCGTCGAACGATATCGAGCAGGCCACCAAGCTGGCCCGCGCACTGGTCACCCGCTACGGCATGAGCGAGGATTTCGACATGGTCGCGCTGGAGACTGTGAACAACGCCTACCTGGGCGGCGACGCGAGCCTGGCCTGCAGCGAGCAGACGGCGGCTCAGGTCGATGCCAAGGTCGTGGAGATCGTGCAGGCCGAGCACAAGAAGGCCTACCAGATGTTGGCCGACAACAAGCGCAAGCTGGACGAAATTGCCCAGTATCTGTACGAAAAAGAGACGATCTCCGGCGAGGAGTTTATGCGCATTTTGAACGCACAGCCGCAGTTACCGGCGGGGCCTTCGGCAGATTCCACAAATCAGGCGCAATAAATTTGTGCGGTTGTTGCTGGTTTGCCCCTTGACGGAACCGCTGTGGGCTTGTATGATAAGAACACAAAACTTCCCAGTGAGAGGGGGAAAACGGAATGACCTTTGAAGAATTGCAGGATCTGCTGGCAGAGCAGTTCAGCTGCGACACGAGCGATTTGAGCCGCGGCACAGCGTTGGCTGACCTGGGCGCCGACCATGAGGATATGATCGAGCTGGCGTGGGCACTGGGCGAGGCAATCGGCGAGGAGATCGACGAGAGTGAGCTGAGCGAGGATTTCACCATCGGTGAGCTGTGGCGTTTTGTGCGTGACAAGGAAGAAAACGCACAGGAGTAAAACAAACGAAGGGCCTGCCTTTTGGGGCAGGCCTTTTTGGTATGCAGGTGTGTAAACGAACGGGCGCGCATTCCCGTAGGGGCGGATTCCATATCCGCCCGGGAGGTTTGCGGCGGCGCGAGGTGCGCGGGCGCATATAGAATGCGCCCCTACGGTCAGGCAGATACGGAAAGCGGGAATCATGAAAAACACAAAAACCAAGCGCATGCTGGCGGTGGCAGCGCTGCTGGCCGTGGGGCTGGCGCTGATGCTCTACTACGCGGCGCACAAGCAGGGCTACCATGTGGACGAACTGTACACCTATGAGCTGGCAAACTATCCCGGCGGGTTCTACGCGCTGGAGGACGGCTATATGGACAGCTGGCACGACGGCAGCTTTTACAGCGCGGTCCTGACGCCGGGCCGCCTGTTTGACTATACCATCCCGTGGAACAACCAGAAGATCGATGTCCACCCGCCGCTCTACTATTGCCTGATCTATACGGCGGAGTCGCTGTTCCCGCAGCTGGGTCTGCCGTGGGTGGGGCTGCTGCCGAACTTTGTCTGCATCCTGGCGGGCGCGGCGGTGCTGTACTGCACGGCGAAGCGGCTGATCGGGCGGTTCTGGCCCGCGTGGACGGCGGCGGCCTGCTGGCTGCTCTGCGTCGGCGTGCAGGGCATGGCGGTGTTCACCCGGATGTACAGCCTGATGATGCTGGAGGGCATCGTGCTTTTGTACTGCCATGTGGTTTTGTGGCAGGCGCTGCAGGCGGGGCAAAAGCCGCCGCGGGCGGTCTGGCCGGGTCTGTTTGCGGTCACAATGGCCGGGGCGCTGACGCAGTATTTCTTTTTGGTGTTCTGCTTTTTCGTCTGCGGGCTGTTCGGCGTCTGGCTGCTGGCTACGCGGCGGTTCAAGACGGTGGGCGGCTATGTGATCGCCGAGTTTGCCGCGCTGGCTGCGGCGTATGCGGCCTTCCCCACGATGAAGGCCCATATCTTCTCCGGCTCCCGCGGAAAAGAGGCGTTTGCGAGCGTCTTTGACCTGTCCGCGCTGGCGGAGTGGGGCAGGAGCATCGGCACGGTGGTGCAGCTGCTGGCGGCCCAGTTCGGCGGGCTCTGGCTGTGGGCCGTGGTTGTGGCTGCCGCGGCGGTGGTGCTGTGGCGGCGCGGCTGCCGTCTGCGCGGCAAGGGCCTGTTTGCCGCCGGGCTGCTGCTGGCGTCGGCGGGGTACGTGGCGCTGATCGATAAGGCCGCGCCGTTTGAGGCGGACCGCTACTATGTGGTGATCTACGCCGCTGTGGTGCTGGCTGTGGCTGTGGTGCTGGCCAGACTGGCCCCGCAGCATGAGACCCTGCTGCTGCTGGCACTGGTGCCGATCCTTGCGGCGCACCGGACCGACCCCAATGCCTACCTGTATGAGGACGCCGCCCCGCGCAAGGCTGCGCTGGCCGACACCGAGAGGCTGCCCGCCGTTGTGCTGAACAAGGCGGGGTATGAGGTCGCGCCCGACCTGTTCTTGGAGGAGTTCGCCAAGCGCGAGGCCGTTGACCAGGCAAGCGGCGAGGACGATGCCGCCAGCCTGCGCGCGGCGGTGGAAAGCCGGGACCTGCACGACGGATTCTTGCTGTACGGCTACATTTACGACGCCGACGAGCTGCGTGCCCTGGCCGAGGACACGCTGGACGTGGAAAAAATCGAGCTTGTGACCGACGGGGAACGGTGCCCGGTGTATTATATTGAGCTGAAGTGAGGAAAAAAGGCTTCCCCCTCGGGGGAAGCTTAGACTGTCGAAACACTCTTGTAGGGGCGAGCATTGCTCGCCCGTGCCCGTTTGCCTTGCAAGAAACTGTCCCGAACAATGCGTTTCTGCGGTAAGTTGGCGGGCGACCAATGGTCGCCCCTACATACGCAATAAGGCAGGAATGCAATTTTTTGACGGTCTGGGCTTCCCCCGTGGGGGAAGGCTTTTTAGAGAAAAGGGGGCGTGTATGCTTTCTAAAAAAAGAAACGGCTGGCTGTGGGTCGTGATGCTGTTTGCGGTGTGCGCCGTTGTGTACGGGATGCTGAGCAGCTACCCGCGGGAGCTGGCCGTCTACAGCGACGAGCTGCGGTATCTGGATGTGGCGCGCAGCCTTTTGCAGGGGCGCGGGCTGCGGGTGCGCAATATGCCCAGCGACTACCAGAAGATTCTATACCCGCTCTGCATCCTGCCGGCGCTGCTGCTGAAAACCACCGCCGCGCAGATCACGGCCATCGGCTGGCTGAACGCCGTATATATGGCAAGCGCGGTGTTCCCGGCCTATGCGCTGGCACGGGCCATGAGCATGAACCGCCGCCGCACGGCGTTTCTCGTCGGCGTTACGGCGGTGCTGCCCACGATGTCCGCTGCGAGTACGTTTATGAGCGAGACGGTGTTTCTGCCGCTGTCGCTGTGGCAGGTGTATTTTTTCCTGCGGGCGATGCTGGCAGAGCCGAAGGCCCGCGTGGGCTGGTGCGCGGCGGCGGGGGCGTTCTGCTACCTGCTGTATCTGAACAAGGAGGTCGCGCTCTATTATCTGATCGCCTGGGTGCTTGTGCGTGCGTGGGTCTGGTGGCATGACAAGGCGTCGTGGCGGGCGGAGCTGGCCTGCAATGCCGCGCTGCTGGGCAGCTTTCTGGTCTGCTTTCTGCTGGCCAAGGCGACGCTGTTCCGCGGGCTGGGCAACTCCTACAACCAGACCGGCTGGCTGACGGCGGAGCAGTGGCGCTTTCTGCCGTTTGCGCTGGTGTGCGACGCG
>ERZ824488.2217-NODE-2217-length-18075-cov-3.325028_pt1 | contig 18075 bp, 18 predicted proteins | sample MGYA00519936_ERZ824488 | MGnify/ENA primary metagenome ERZ824488 (study PRJEB31778, sample SAMEA3449153) | human gut metagenome | biome: human gut; feature: human-associated habitat; material: faeces | place: United Kingdom | collected 2010/2012 ... | reverse complement strand
ACTAAATAATTTATTTTCTTGTGCTAACCATTTACAAATATCTTCATTGCAATCTCTAACAAATCTTCCTGCCCAAGGTTCTACATCTGGTACAAATTTCCCTGATTTATCTACTAAATTAATAAATGTTATTCCATTTTGTTTTGCAACTAAACTATCATCTTCACCATATGCTGGTGCAATATGTACTATTCCTGTACCATCTGTAAGTGTTACATAGTCTCCATGTATTACTTCAAACGCTTTTCCTTCAACTGTTCCAAATGGCATTAATCTTTCATATTTTATTCCTAATAATTCTGTACCTTTAAATGTTTTTATAATTTCATATGGTGTTTCTTTTAATACTGTTTCAATTAGGTCTTTTGCTAATATATAATTTTCATAAGTTGGTTCTTCATCTGTTCCAACATTTGCCTTTATCATAGCATATTCATAAGATTTGTTTACGCAAAGTGCTAAGTTTGAAGGAAGTGTCCATGGTGTTGTTGTCCATGCTAAAATATAAGTATTTTCTTTTATATCTTCATCTAATATTTTTTGTTCTGGTTCAACTTTAAATTTAGCAACACATGTTAAATCTTTTACATCTTTATATCCTTGTGCAACTTCATGTGATGAAAGCGCTGTTCCACATCTTGGGCAATATGGCATAACTTTATATCCTTCGTATAAAAGACCTTTTTTCCACATTTGTGAAATTCCCCACCATATTGATTCGATATATTCATTATGATATGTTACATATGGTTTTTTCATGTCAACCCAATAACCTACTTTATTTGTCATTTCTTCCCACATATGAACATATGTAAATACACTCTCTTTACATTCTTTTACGAATTTTTCTACACCATATTCTTCTATTTGTTCTTTTCCTGAAATTCCAAGTTTTTTCTCTATTTCAAGTTCAACTGGAAGTCCTTGTGTATCCCATCCAGCTTTTCTATCTACATGATATCCCTTCATAACTTTGTATCTTGGAATAATATCTTTCATAACCCTTGTTTCAATATGTCCAACATGTGGTTTTCCATTTGCTGTTGGAGGTCCATCATAAAAAGTGAAATATCTTTTTCCTTCATTCATAGCAAAGTTCTTTTTTATTATATCTTTCTTTTTCCAACCTTCTGCAACTTCGTGTTCCATTCCAACAAATCCATTTTTTAATTCAACTTTTTTGTACATAAATATTCCTCCTTTTTTAAATTCAAAAAGCCTTTCATCCTAATACATAGGACGAAAAGGCTTTTGTTTTTCCGCGGTACCACCTAAATTAGTAAATTTATATAAATATACAATCCACTCTCTTATTTTCCTTTAACGCAGGTTATACGGCTTTGCTTACTTATATTTCAGCTAGCAACAACAAGGTGATAATAAATAATTTTTACTTGCCAAATCTCACCATTCTTGGCTCTCTTTTAAGATATTACATTATTTATGTTGTCCTTGTTTTTGTTTTTGTTTATATTGTTTTGTATTATATCATACTTTTTTTATTTTTCAAGTGCTTTTTATAAAAAAGATTTTAATTTCGTGTATTATGTCAATTGCATATTATTTTTTTGAAAACTTTATTTTCATTCAACATATATTCAGCATTCTTTATAATTTTAATACACAATAATTATTTATTTCGAATTGCCTTTCCTGCCATCTGTCCACAAGCTCCTGCAATATCTTGGCCTTTACTAATACTAATTTTAGTTTCCAATCCATTCTCATTTAATCTTTTTTCAAAGTATTTTGCTTTTTCTAAACTCGGTCTCTTAAATGGCAATTCGCCACTTTCATTGTACAACAATATTTGAACTTTAAACACATCTTTATTTAATATACTAACTAACTGTTTAATATGTTCATCATCGTCATTAAAATTCTTTAGTAATAAATAACTTGCTTTTATTTTTAAATTTAAAGAATTTTTTTGTTTTTTATAATAATAATATTCACATGCCTTAATAACATCTTTCACAGGGTATTTCTTATTAATGGGTATTAATTTACTTCTTTCATCATCAAAAGGTGAATGCAGAGAAAAACATAAATTATAATTCGTATTATCTTCAGATAATTTGATAATATTATCAGTAACACCTGATGTTGAAAGTGATATGTGCCTTACTGACAGTGTTTTCATAGCTTGGTGATAAAAATCTTTTATCTCATTATAATTGTGTAATGGTTCTCCCATTCCCATTAAAGCAATCGTATCAAACTTACTAATGTCTTCTCCATCATTTTTTTCATCTTCTAAAATTTTTTTATTGCCTCAAGCATCTCAAAACTTTTTAAATTTCTATTCAATCCTAATTTTCCTGTAGCACAAAATGCACATCCTACTGCACATCCAATTTGCGTAGAAATGCAAATTGAACTTTTTTGAACATTATCCATAGGATAAAAGTATAATGCTTCAAAGTTTCCTTTTTCACTTATTCCATCATTAAATAAATATTTTGTACTTCCATCTGATGACTTTATTCTTTCAATCTTTTTTAACATATTCTTTACTCCTGTTTTTTTATTTAAATTTCTATTTTCTCATCACATATATCCAAAAATTTTTCTAGTGCCCATATTAACCATTTTTGGTCGCCACTCATATTTTTAATACATTGTTTCCAAAATTCTTCTCTTGTTGGTCCTCTCCAATTGTTAAGCCATTCAGCCATTGGACGAGGCATTGAAATTTTAACTGGTACTTCCATGTCTGGATATAGCCTCTTAAAGATCTCCCTTACTACATACTTGCTTTCACCATTTTGAATTCTTTTATAATCCAGTGGCTTGGACAAATATGTCATTAAATAAGGACTTTTAAATTCAATTCCTGCACATTCGCAAGCATTTATATAACTTTCCATGCTAGTTTTTAATGTGAAATTTCTTAGGAACTCATGCACATCAATAAAACCATCTCTTTCAAATAATTTTAGAGGCTCTGTAATAACTTCAAAATCCTTCAATGCAAAATACGGCATTACATAACAATATCTTTCTAACCATTTTCCAACATTCCAATCATTAAAAAAAAATTTATCTAATCCACCATAATTTATGTCACTTGTTTCTCCAAAAATTAGTCTTTTATATCCATCTTGTTTAGCTTTTAATGCTGCTTTGTAAATTTGTACTTCAATTGAATGTATAGGTGCTCCTTTCTTTTTCATTAACAATGGGGCATACTTCTCCATATCTTCCCAATATATTTCAATCACCTCATGTTTTAATCCACATTCTTTCACATATTTTGAAGCTTGTGGAACCTCATTTGTTACTTTCTTACCAGGAACAATGCATTGAAAAGTATAAGCTTTACTTTCTTTTGGCATAAATTTGGCAAGAATAGCGGAATCAATTCCACCAGAAAGAGCAATTGCAGATTTCCCATCAGCAGTCCACTCTTTCATTAAATGTTTCATTGTAAATTCCAACTCAAAGCTATTAGATATTGGTACTCTTGGGAAGTCAACCTTAAAATGCTTTGGTATATATTCCTTAGTAAAGCATTTTTTTTCATCAACAATTGCACGATACATCAAAAAAGAACTCATACAATATTTTTTATCTACTTCCATATAAAATTCTCCTTCTATTCTTTAATATCCAATGTTTGTTTCTTTAATGACATCTCTGCACATTTTCGTGCTAATTCAGTTGATGAACATCTTTGTATACGTGGAAGATATATAACTTTAACACCTTCCTTTTTTAGTTCTTTTTCATAATTTTTCCATTTTTCAGTTCCATACCAATCTTCTCCAACAAACAAAAAACTTGCATTTAACATCTTACATGCATTAACTTTATCCATATTATTTTGTGGGACTACTAAATCTACATATTTACAACTTCTAACAATTTCACATCTTTCTTCGAAAGGTATTACAGGTTTTTTTCCTTTGTATGAAACTAAATCATCTATGGTAACTCCTACTATCAATTTATCACACATACTTTTAGCATTTCTTAATAGGTTGAGATGTCCTATGTGAAATAAATCAAAAACTCCTGTTGTATATCCAATTAACATTTTTTCACTCCTTATACTTACATCATTATATAATAACATATTTTTCAAAAAATATATTTTTTTGAATTTTGTAATTTTTCATTGGAATACTTTAATCAATATTTTTATAAAAAAACTACTACATTCATTAATATATGCTTATAAATATTGTTGGTTTTATACGTAATACATTTTTTCAGTAACACACTTTTGTATTTCATCTATTTTGTTTTCACTCTGTTTTTTATCTATATATTTATTTAATAAGTCTTTTTGTTTCTTTTGCTATCATTAATTCTTCATTTGTTGGTATTACATACACTTTAACTTTTGAATCTGCTTTAGAAATTAATTTTTCTTCTCCTCTCATGTTGTTTAAATCTTCATCAATTTCTACTCCCATAAATGTTAATTGTTCACAGATTCCTTTTCTTATTAAAATTTGATTTTCACCTACTCCACCTGTGAAAATAATGTAATCAATCCCATTCATAGCAACTGCATATTTAGCAATGTAACTTGCTATAGCATATTTAAAACTGCTCATTGCAATTTGTGCTCTTTCATTTCCTTCGTTTGCTGCTTGTTCAATAATTCTAAAATCTGGTGCTAATCCTGAAATTCCTGATACTCCTGATTTTTTATTTAATATTGATTCCATTTCATCTGCTGTTAAATTGTCTTTTTTCATAATATATGTTAATACTGATGGATCCATATCTCCACTTCTTGTTACCATTGGAATTCCTCCAAGTGGTGATAATCCCATACTTGTATCTATTGATTTTCCGTTCTTTACAGCACATATACTAGATCCTTGACCTAAATGGCATGTTACTATTTTTAAATCTTTTATATCTTTATTCTCAATTTCTGCTAATCTTTGTGAAACATACATATGTGATGTTCCATGGAATCCATATTTTCTTACTTTATATTTTTCATAATATTCATATGGAATTGGATAAATGTATTTTTCTTGAGGTATTGTTTGATGAAATGCTGTATCAAATACTCCAACCATTGGTTTTTCTGGCATTACTTTTTTACATGCTTCTATTCCTAAAATAGATGCTGGATTGTGAAGTGGCGCTAAGTCTGTACATTCTTTTAATACACTAATTACTTCGTCATTAATAACCACTGATTCTGAAATTTTTTCTCCACCATGAACTAATCTATGTCCTATAGCTTCAATTTCATCTAGGCTATCTATAACTTTATATTCTGGATTTACTAATTGTTGTAAAGTAAATTCAATTGCTTCTGTATGATTATATGCTGGATTTTTAATTTCTATTTTTTGTCCATTTACTTTATGTGTTATAAAAGCTTCATCTTCTCCTATTCTTTCATATTTTCCTGAAGCTAAAACTTCTTCTGTTTCCATATTTATTAATTGATATTTTAGTGATGAACTACCACAATTTAATACTAATATTTTCATTTTTATTTTTCCTTTTTATATTTTATATTTAGGTTTTTATTATGGTTTTGCCTATAAACCTTATTTCACTAATTTTGCTGTTTCTTGAGCAATCATTAATTCCTCATTTGTTGGAATAACAAAAACTTTTACTTTTGAATTTGGTGAAGATATTTCTGCTTCTTCTCCTTTTACTAAATTAGCTTTTCCTGATATTTCTACTCCAAATATTCCTAATTGTTTACAAATTTCACTTCTAGAATAAGGTGATTTTTCACCAACACCTGCCGTGAATGTTAAAACATCTATTCCACCCATTGCAACTGCACATTTTGCTATATATCCTGCAATTGAATAATGATATGCATCTAATGCAAGTTTTGCATGTTTTCCACCAGCTAGTGCTTCTGCTTCTATATCTCTAAAATCTACAGATACCATTGATATTCCATATACTCCAGATTCTCTATTTAATACTTCTTCAACATCATCTGCATCTAATTCTTCTTTTTTCATTAAATATGTTACAACAGATGGATCTAAATCTCCTGAACGTGTTCCCATTGGAATTCCTCCAAGTGGTGTTAATCCCATACTTGTTTCAACTGATTCTCCATTTTTTATTGCACATATACTTGCTCCTTGACCTAAGTGACAATTTACTATTTTTAATTCTTTTATGTCTTTTCCTAATATTTCTGCAACTCTATTTGCAACATATTGATGTGATGTTCCATGAAATCCATATTTTCTTACATGATATTTTTCATAATATTCATAAGGAATTGGATATATATACTTTTCTTTTGAAATTGTTTGATGAAATGCAGTATCAAATACTGCTACCATTGGCTTATTAGGTACAACCTTTTGACAAGCTTCTATTCCTAATATTGCTGCTGGATTATGTAATGGTGCTAACATTGCATTTTCTTTTATTTCTTGAATTACTTCATCTGTAATAAGAACTGCATCTTTAAATTGTTCTCCACCATGTACAACTCTATGGCCTATTGCATCTAATTCATCTAAACTTTTAAATACTCCATAATGGTCACTTGTTAGTCTTTTCATTACAAATTGAATTGCTTTTTCATGATTTTTTGCTGGATGTTCAAAATGATGTTTTTCTCCATTTACTTTATGTGTTAAAAATGCTCCAACTTGCCCAATTCTTTCATAATAACCTTTTACAAGCATTTCACCAGTTTCTGTATCAATTACTTGATATTTTAATGATGAACTTCCTGAATTTAAAACTAGAATTTTCATAAATTATATACCTTTCTTTTTGTACGTACTCATTATTATATATTTAATTAACCTTGTGATTGTGCTTGTACAGCTGTTATTGCTACTACACCTGCAACATCTTCACTACTACATCCTCTTGATAAATCATTTACAGGTCTTGCAATACCTTGGCATAGAGGTCCATAAGCTTCTGCTTTTGCTAATCTTTGTGTTAATTTATATCCAATATTTCCTGCTCCTAAATCTGGGAATACTAATACATTTGCTTCACCTTTTAAAGGACTTCCTTTTGCTTTAAATTTTGCAACTTCTGGTATTATTGCAGCATCTAATTGTAATTCTCCATCAATTAATAGTTCTGGGGCTTTTTCTTTTGCTAGTTTTGTTGCTTCAACTACCTTTTCTGTTGATGCAGAATGTGCACTTCCATAAGTTGAATATGATAACATTGCAACTTTTGGTTCTTCTCCTACTAATTGTTTAAAACTTTTGCTTGATGATATAGCTATTTCTGAAAGCTTTTCTGCATCTGGCTCTTCATTTAAGCCACTATCTGCAAATATAAATGTTCCATTAGCTCCATATTCACAATTTGGTACTACCATTACGAAAAATGCTGATACCAATTTTGTTCCTGGTGCTGTTTTTAATATTTGTAATGCTGGTCTTAATGTATCTGCAGTTGAATGTGCTGCACCTGATACAAGTCCATCTGCATGATTTAGTTTTACCATCATCATTCCATAATATATTGGTTCTAATATTAATTTTTGTGCTTGTTCTTCTGTCATACCTTTTGCTTTTCTTAATTCATATAATTCTTTTGCATATTCAGATGTCTTATCTGATTTTGCTGGATCTATTATTTGTGTATCTCCTAATTCTAAATTATTTTCTTTTATTAGTCTTTCGATTTCTTCTTTATTACCTATTAACGCAACTTTTGCATATTTTTCTTTGTTTACTATTTGTGCTGCTTTTAATATACGAATATCTGTTGCTTCAGGTAATATAATTGTCTTTATTTGTTGTTTTGCTCTGTTTTTTATTTCTTCTATAAATGACATTTCTATCTTTTCCTTTCTAGAGTCTTTTTTTTCAAACATAATATATCATAGATACAAAAAAAACACAACAATTTTCAAAAATCTGTTGTGTTTTTCTTGTTTGCTTTTTTTACAAATTATTTATCTCTTTTTTAATTTGCTCTAATGCAATTTTTCTTGCACTAATTTCATTCTTTTCATCTTGAGTCAATTCTGCTAAAGTCTTTCCATTTTCTAATTCGAATATCTCGTCAAATCCAAATCCATTATTTCCTCTTAGCTCGTTTGCTACATATCCTTCTATTATTCCTTCTTTACAAATTGTTGTATTTCCATCTGATAAAGCAATTGCTGTTATAAATTTTATTTTTCTTTTTTCTTTTGGTACTCCTATTAATTTTTCCAATAGTGCAATATTTCTTTCTCGATCTGTTCCACTATGCCACCTTTTTGTAATTACTCCTGGAAATCCATTCAAATATTCAATTTCAATGCCAGAATCATCTGCTAAACATCTTTTATTAATTTCTTGTGCTATTATTTGGGCTTTTTTTATAGCATTTTCTTTAAATGTTTTTCCATCTTCTTCAACATCTATATTAACACCAATTTCACTCATTGGAATTACTTTAAATTTTTTTAAAATTTCTTGTGCTTCTCTTACTTTTCCTTTGTTTGATGTTGCTATTATTATTTCTTCCATATCTTTTTTCTCCTTACATTTTTAGTATATCATATTGTTTTTTTGTTTACAATAAGTTTATAACAGAACAAAGCGACGCAATCGCCCTTTGTTCTCGCCCAATTTGAGTTTTCGACTAAAAGGAGAAAATCTCAAATAGCTAGCGATTGTAGCTTTTATATAATAGGGAAGTAAAACTTTCCTATTATATAAAAAAGCCAGAGAAATTTATAATTAATAAAAATCATAAATTCTCTGGCTTTATTGCATTATTTCAAAGCAACTTCTCTCGAAATCGTGCCTTTAGGAACTCTAAACACATATCTAGTTTCATCACTCAAAAATGCAAAAGACCAAATTGACATTTTTCCTTTACGATGATATTCTTGAAGTATTGCTTTAGAAGAATTAGCTTCTTCAATTTCTTCGACATTATCTCCACTAACAGTATCAACTTTATATGATTTTGAACCTTCTGTTTTAAACTCTGATTCGATTTCATATCTGTAAGAATATACATTATCTGCAGAAATAGAAACATAAAACATTCTGCCACTTCCTTGGGATGCAACAGAATTTGATAATGTTACTAATTCTGTTTCTTTTACAAGTTGCCAATCTGTAAAACCTTTTGCAGGATAAAACAGTCCGATTCCCAATGCACTCAAAATTACTCCTACAAAAATCACTGAAAATATTGTGTCATTAATTTTAATTTCAATACCAACAAAAATCAAAACAGCTATAATTACAATTCCAATAATAATGCTTAACATATTTTTCCTCCTTTACTGCTTTTTTTGATGTATAAAAATATATGTAAAACTAAGAAGCTAGAGGATTTTCCTCCTACTAATTAGTAGAAAAAAGTAAACGACATAGTATTTAACTATATCGTTTCAAATTATACTATTTATTTACATAAATGTCAATTAAAAATAATTAAATCTGTTTGGTGTTCCCATATTGTTCATACTATTCATATTATTTATACTCCCATAAAATCCTGTTGTTGAAATTGTAATAAATTTTATTGAATAAATATCACAATAAACCAAACTATCATTTTCAAAAGACCTCAATAATATGTAACTTGCTCCTACATCTTCTAGAATTCCTATTCTATCAACCATATTATTGGTTCCAATTAGAAATTCTACTCTCATTAATCTTCCTATTTGTTCTCTTAAAAATGCAGGTGTATATATTGGATTTGTTAAAATTTCAGGTGAATTTTGTTCTATGTTAATGTTTCTGTTTTCATTTTTATCCTTATTTATATTTTCTTCACTATTTGCCATAAAATCACTTTCCTTTCATAAAATATTTCATAATAATTATATGTACTTATATGGAAAATGTTACAAGTTTTATTGCTATTTTATATTTTTATTGTTATAATTTTTTTGAAATATTTTATATAATAGGAAAGTTCTCCGAACTTCCTATTATATAAAAGCTACAATCGCTAGCCCTTTGAGATTTTCTCCTTTTAGTCGAAAAACTCAAATCGGGCGAGAACAAAGGGCGACTACGTCGCTTTGTTCTAATATAATAATTATATAGAGGAGGTATTTTATGTCTACACCACATAATGAAGCAAATTTAGGAGATATTGCAAAAACTGTTATTATGCCAGGAGATCCTTTAAGAGCTAAATATATTGCTGAAAATTTTTTAGATAATTACAAATTAGTAAATTCTGTAAGAGGAATATTTGCTTATACAGGAAAATATAAAGGAAAAGAATTAACTATTATGGCTTCTGGAATGGGGATGCCAAGTATGGGAATATATTCATATGAATTATATAAATACTATGGAGTTGAAAATATTATAAGAATTGGTTCTTGTGGCTCTTATAAGCCAGAATTAAAATTATTTGATATTATACTTGCTGAAAATGTATTTAGCGAGGGAAATTTTGCTTTAACATTAAATAATGAAGATTGTCATATAGTTTCTGGAAATTATGAATTAAATAAGATTCTTGAAGAAACAGCAAAAGAGAATAATATAAGTTTATGTAAAGGAAATACTGTTTGTACAGATTGTTTTGATTTATATATGACTGATGTAAATAAATTTTTAGATAGAGTACCAAAAGATTTTAATCCTGTTTCTGCTGAAATGGAAGCTTTTGCATTATTCTATGTAGCAAAAGTTCTTAACAAAAAAGCATCTTGTATTATGAGTGTTGTCGATTCAAAATATATCAAAGAAGTTGCAACACCTAAAGAAAGACAAACAGGTTTAACTAATATGATTAAACTTGCTTTAGATAGTAGTTTAAAGATTACAGATTAATACCCTGTAACAGGTAATTTTTTAATTGGTTCAATTGGAGGAACTTCTATTTTTGGAGTTTCTTCTTTTGGCTTTTCTGGTGATGGAGTTTTAGATTTGTTACTTATTGTTAAACCTACTACTTCTCCATTTTTGGTTATTTCAACTTCAAAATCATTTTCATTTATTTCATAATATTCCCCTGTTTCTTTTTCTTTAACTATATATTTTCCTACAACTAGATCTTTTGAAATTGCAATTCCATCTGTTTTTGTAATAAGTGTATCTACTAGTTTTCCAGAATCATCATATATTTCAAATTTCACATTTGCAATTGGTGTTCCAGCAACTTCTCCTGTTATCAAATTATCATCTTCACTTATTTTTGTAATTTTTACTTTTCCTTTCATTTTTTCATTTTCAATTGTTAAATTTAATGTTTTACCCCATTCTATTGTTATATTTTGTTCAAGTGCAATTTTATATTCTTTTCTTGTTTTGGTTTCTCTTAATATATATTTTCCTATATCAAGATTTTTTATTTCTGCTTTACCATTTTTATCTGTTTTTACATGTTTTATTATATTTTTACCAGTTGAGTCAAGTAGATCAAATTCAACTCCTTCTATTGTTGTTTTATTATCATCTTTGTCAACTTTTAATATATTGATATTTCCTTTTTTTCTACTATTTTCTATTTTTACTTCTTTTTCACATTCATATTCTAATATAATTTTTCTTTTATTTTCATCTAATATATACTGATTCTGAGTTTTTATTTCTGTTATTACAATTTTTCCTTGTCTTAAATTATTAATCTCAATTATTCCATTTTTATCTGTTTTATAATTTCCTATATTTGTTCCATTATCATACTTAAAATTAAATTCAACACCTTCAATTGGTTTATTGGTTTCTGAATCTGTTTTATAAATTTTTAATTTAGATTTATATGCATTTACTTTCAATATTGCTTCTGCGCTTATATTTTCAAATGCATCATATGTCAAAGCATAATCTTGATGTTGTTCATCAAAACTTTCACCATAAAATACGGGATATGTTTTTAATTTTCCACTTATTTTTATATTTCCTTCTATATTTTCTAAAATTTTATTTGTTGGAATAAATATTTTAAAATTTTCTTTATTTGAAAATTTTATTTTTGGTATATTATTAATATCTGTTGAATACGATCCTTCAGGCAAATTTTGAATATCTGTTATTATATAATCTGTCATTTCTACTGTATTATTTACTTTAAATTCTTGTGAATAATATTCTGCTGATTCTTTCTTAAATTCTCCAACTTTTTCTATTTTTAATATATTAGTTTTGTTAGGTGTATCTGTTCCATTTCTTGCATTATTAACAATACTTTTTATTGCTTCAACTATTTGCCAACCTCTTTCATCTGCACCTCTATACCTTGTTCCAACATCCCAATTATACATAACACTATATATTGCTTGTTTGGTTGCAACAAATGCATCTTGGTCATTTTCTACTCCTAATTCATTTGCTGTTTTATATGGAAATCCATTTATTATTGCTCTCCATACTTCTGAAGTTTGTAGCATTTGACTTATATTTACATTATATCCTTCTTGCTCTCCTCCAACTCCTTTCCTTTCTCTTTGCATACAATATGCATAATGTAAATTTCCTTCTATTCTGTATCCTACCATTGTTGTTATAATATAACTCCAAACTCCTGCACTTTCTTTCCAATATTGTAAATGTCTTTCACATTCTCCTAAATCTTCTATATATGTTTCTTTCATTGGGATATTCATAGCTTGTACTGGACTTTGTATAATATTTAATAACATCAATATTAATAGAATTATACTTATTATTTTTCTTGATTTCATTCATTTTTTCTCGTATATATAAATATTTTTATTATACGAATTTCTCCTTTCTGTTTAAAATTTTTTAAATAATTTTTAGTATGCTTAATAAACGTTTATTGCGCGCACTTAAACATTCATTATAGTTATTGTTTGGAAATATTGTTTTTAGAATTAAAATTATAGATAAAAATTCTATAAGAAAAAACATACTAAAAATCTTAGTATGTTTAAATCTTAACATAATTATATTTGTTTTTCAAGATATTATTTGAAGATTTATAGACATTTCATCGACAACATTCTCCATTAAATTACATACATTAATATACATATTACATGTAATAAATTTCCGAAAAATACGCTTAAATGAAATATTGAATGGATATATTTATGCTTTTTTCCCAATCCATATAATACTGCACCAATTGTATAAATAATTCCTCCTAGTAATAATAATATAAATCCAGGCATTGTAAGTAATTCTGGTAATAGGTTTGCTTTTATTATTATACACCATCCCATTACTAAATAACAAATCATTGAAAATATTTTATACTTTTTTAAATCAATTGCATTTAATGTTATTCCTAATGCTGCAAAAATCCAAATTATAGCAAATATAGTCCAACCAAGAGCAGGTGAATATTCTCTTAATGTACATAATGCAAATGGTGTATATGAGCCTGCTATAAGTACAAATATTGCACAATGGTCCATTATTTGCATTACTTTTTTTGATAATTTTTTAGGACTAAGCCCATGATATATGCTTGACATTGTGTATAAAAATATCATTGATATTCCGAATATGATACCACTTACAATTCCATATCCATTGTGGTGAATTGCCCCAATTACAATAGCAAGTATTGTTGTTATTACTCCTAATGCTCCTCCAACAATATGTGAAACCATATTAAATATTTCTTCTCCTTTTGTATAAGTTGGTAATACTCTATCTTTCAATTTTGTTCTTTTCATAATATAATCCTCCTTAGTTATCTAGTATTCAATACTAGATGATATTATATTACATATTATATGTATTGTCTATAGTTTTTATTAAAATATTTTATATTATAAAAAAGCGAGTCTAAGATTTTCTATCAAATGAAAATTTTAAGAAAATCTAAGACTCGCCATATTTATCTAGTACAGAAAGTTCTCCTACAAGGAGAACTTTCCTACTATATAAAAAAGGCACTCCCTAATTTGAGAGTACCTCTTTGTGTCAGCTTAATTAGAACATTCCACTTAAACCAAATGCAAATTCCTTTGCATTTTCTGCTTTAGGAAATATTAATTCACATTTTATGCTTATCATACCTTCTTTAATATTTCTGATTATTGTTGGTGAATATTGTTCATTTGGAATTGCCTTATATTTTTCCTGTGCACTATCAATAATTTTCACAAGTATCAAAACGGCTTGAATTTCTTCCAGCACTTGTTTTGCCGTAATTTCTATATCCAGAAGTGGAGCTAGATATAAAGATTTTGCACAAATTCTCATTAAGCTTTCCTCCTTATGCAATAAAACTTTAAATATTATATCACTAATTAACATAAATGTAAATATTTTACTTTATTTTTTCAAAGTTTTCTATTATATTATCGATGCCAATAATATCTTGCTTCTTTTCTTTCATATTTTTTACAGATATATTATTTTGAGCTAATTCATCTTCGCCTAAAATGAATACATATGGTATATTTTCTTCATTAGCATATTCTAATGATTTTTTCATTTTTCTTGTTTTCATTTCAACTTCAACTCTATATCCTGCTTTTCTCATTATTTCTGCTATTTTTAAACATTGAATTTGTGTTCCCATTGGTATTATAAATATATCTGTTAAGGCATTTTCAGTAAATTCTTCTCTATTTTTCAATATTTCATATATAACATTTAATCCAAAACTTATTCCAACTGCAGGATATTCTTTTCCATCATTTATGAAGTCTGTTATCATTTTATCATAACGACCTCCTCCACCAATACTTGATTTTATACTTCCATCTGTTACATATACTTCAAATACTGTTCCTGTATAATATTCTTGTCCTCTTGCTAATGATGGTGAAAATTGTACATATTTTGTTAGTTCAAGTTCATTTATATATTGTTTCAATGTTTCTAATTCTTGAATTCCTTGTGTTAAAACATCATTTTTGTTTTCTAATTTTATTAGTTCTTCAATATTCATTTGTAGATATGAATATAATTTTTCAATTTGTTCTTCATTTAATCCAATTTTTAAGAATTCCTTTTGTAGTTCTTCTTTTGTTAATTTTTCAAATTTATCAATTATTGTTATTGTATCTGTAATTAATTCTTCAGATATACCTGCTTCAATTATTATCCCTGATAAGAATTTTCTATTATTATATTTTATTACAACATCTATTCCAAGTTTGCTATATGCTTCTACATATAATGCAATAAATTCTGCTTCTACTAATTGTCCTTCTATTCCAACACTATCTACATCACATTGTATAAATTCTCTATCTCTACCTAACTTTACAGGCCCATTTCTAAATACTTCTCCTATTTCATATCTTTTGAATGGAAGTTTTGTATTCTGATTTATTGCTATATATTTTGCAAATGGTACTGTTAAATCATATCTTAATGCTAAATTTCTGTTTCCCTGATCAGATACTTTATATACTTCTTTTAATATATCATTTTCTTCATCATATTTTAATGCTAATAAATCATAGTAACATAATAATGGTGTTTGTAACGGCTTAAATCCATATTTTTCAAATACACATTTTAGTGTATCTGATATATAATTTCTTATATATTGTTCTCTTGGTGAATAATCCGTAGTTCCTTTTACATTTCTTAATTCGATTTCTTTCATATTTATTTTATTCTCCTTTATTATTTCTCATTTTTAACATTTCTATTTTAACATAAAATTATATATTTTTCCATAGTTTTTTAATAAAAATGGCCCAATCTTCTAATTTCAGAAAATTGGGTCACTTTATAATCAACAATTACTAACTTCGAACATCAATTTACACAATATTTCCTCGAACTTGCTTTCACAATCAAATTGACTAATAAATTCCATACACTCCTTACTTGATCTACTACCTCTGAAATAAATAACCAGCCAATTAAGTACCAGCCTTGCATACACTGCCTGAGATCTTCTTTGTTCCACATAAATGGAATTCATCCGTTTTACCGCAATTTCTACAATATGTTTCTCGTTAATATGATCATATTTAGAAAATGCCTTATTGATAGCACAAATAACTTCTAGGACAATTGATGTTTCAATTTCAATTGATGGTTTAATTGCTTGCACACCATCCCAACAATCATAATATCTATTTACAAATGATCCTTTGTTGTATAATGATCTTTTTAACTGTGCTGGGAGCTTTACATTTTGCAAGTCTATGCTAGGCATATTGTTAAAATATGTCTTAAATTGATCTTCATTTTTCTTAAGAAAAATTTTGGCTTTTTCTCTAAATGTTTTTTCTTCATCACTTTCTTCTTCTAGAGGATACACCTCTAAGAATGTTTCATTCCATAACTCATCAATTAATTCATACATATCCTTTCTAGCTTTATTGTTGACAATTGCCTCTTTAATTAAAGCCTTAGCAAGGCTATTGAGGCGTTCCGTATTTTCCGAGGGCAATTCTAATGTTTCTACCTTTGGTTGCATAGATGCTGTTTTTCTTTTCATGTCAAAACCTCCTATTATTGCCTCTGCAAATACTTGCAAAGAATTTTCTTGGTACATTATATCATCATACTAATAATATGTCAACTTCAAATATTATTTAATAACTTTCTCTGCATAACTATTATTTACAATTTTTTCATAAGGAGCTTTTTGAGTTAATTCTCCTGCCATTGTCATAATTTCTTGTAATTTATCAAATGCTTCTTCTTTTAGAATAGGATTCTCTTTCCAAGCTTCAATATCTTTATATGTTTGAACAGATTTTGTTAAAGATTCTAATGTTGTATCTGGAAAATAATTTTGTATCTTTTCTGCAATTTCTTGTGCTGTATGTTCTTTAACATATTGTTCTCCTTTATAAATAGCTTTTGTAAATCCTTCTATTATATCTGAATTTTGAGCAATATAGCTTTTTTTAGCACAATATGCTGTATATGGTACTTCGCCAGCTGCTTCTCCAACAGATGCAACAATGTATCCTTTTCCTGCATCTTGTGTCATTGAGGCTGTTGGTTCAAATAATGTTACATATTCTGCATTTCCTCCTGTAAATGCTCCTGCCATTAAGTCAAATTTTATACTATCATCTAAATTTACATCTGTTTGTGGATTTATTCCATTTTTCTTTAAAACATATTCAAATGTCATATATGGAACTCCACCCTTACGTCCTGGTATTATTGTTTTTCCTATTAAATCTGTCCATTTGAAATTATCTGTTTTTTCTTTACTTACTAATAATGATCCATCTTTTTGAGTTAATTGTGCAAATACTTCTACATAATCTTCTTTTCCCTCATTATAAACATATATTGCCGCTTCTGGTCCACATAATCCAATATCACTTTGACCAGCCAAAATTGCTGTCATTACTTTATCTGCCCCTTGACCTGTTGTTATTTCTAACTTTAAGCCTTGTTCTTCAAAATATCCATTTTCTATTGCAACATATTGAGGTGCATAAAATACTGATCTTGTTACTTCATTCAATTGTATTGTTTTTAAGTTTGAATCACTATTATCTTTTTCTTTTAATAATCCTACTGAAAACACTAATGCTACAATTATACTAGCTATAAAAATATACATAATTGTTCTTTTCATGCCTAATCTAATTCCTTTCCTAATTATACTTAATCACCAATTTTTCTATAATAACTATACTTTCATACATCAATGCTGCAAGAAAAGCAAGAATAATTACACTTGTCATAACTAAATCCAATTGAAATACCTGCCCTCCATATACAATTAAATATCCAAGACCACCTTTTGAAACTAAAAATTTTATATTTTCTACTAGTCTATTAAAACTACCTTTTATACCTGTAATTCTATCGTGAACCTCTGAATTTTGACCATACAATGAAACTTTTACATTAATATCATTATCAATAATAATATTATTCATTTCATCATCTAAAAAATATCCATTAGTGAATAGTGTAGTAGAAATATTCTTTTCTGATAAATATAACAAAATATCCTTTATATTTTTATGGATACATGGTTCTCCACCTATTATAACAACTCTATCTACAGACAAATTAGCTATATCATCAATTACTTTTTTCCATTCATCAATTGATAACGAGTTATTTTTATCACTTATATGATTTTCACCCTCATAACAATGTAAACATTTCATATTACAAGCTTGTGTTATTTCTAACCAAACAAGCTTTAGCTTGTCTCTCTTCTTTTTAGGAATATACTTAGAGGATGAAAAACTTTTATTAATTAGTTTATTTGATTCAAGTAGGTTTAAATATTCTTTTTCTGAATCTA